>Ga0172377_10001534_pt1 | contig 23340 bp, 10 predicted proteins | sample Pumphouse3metaG_FD_119749 | JGI IMG/M metagenome (GOLD analysis project Ga0172377, IMG submission 119749) | Leachate microbial communities from a municipal landfill in Southern Ontario, Canada - Pumphouse #3 metaG | ecosystem: Engineered > Solid waste > Landfill > Unclassified | place: Canada... | reverse complement strand
CGATGATAGCAAGTTTGTACGCAATTCCGTAACAGACAAGAACGGAAACGTTAAAATCGAAGGGCTATCCGCCGGCAATTTTGTCGCTGAATTCGATGCGGATTCCATCAAGACCTTCATAAGCTTCGCCCACATAGACACATCCACCGCCATGGAAATGAGCGATGCGGCACTTAAGCCGACGGGAGCCCTCACGGGTAAAATTTCCCTTCCGCATAGCGCAGACTATGCCTGGGTACAGATTTACGGACTTGAATACGCAGTCAAAACAGATTCCGCAGGCAATTTCCGCTTGGACAGCCTCCCAGCCGGAGTTTTCCGAATCAGGGCAATCTCTTACGGATATTCTGCGATACTCGCCGAAGACCTCGCCGAAGTGTACAGCAACCGTTTAACGGATGCGGGTACGATCGCAATGCCAAGTACCGGTTCCGAAGACCCCTCAACGTGGAAATATTCACAGGTAGTAAGCATAGATTCACTTATCTCCGAATGGATGCTTCCTCTTTTTGACTCCACGGTTATCACCCTCCGGCTGAATACAAGTAATTTCGACTTTACCAAAGCAAATAGAGACGGAAGCGATTTGCGCGTTGAAACAATCTATGGCGAAAGCGTTCCCTTCACCATAGCCCGCTACGACGTAAAAGCAAAACGCGGTGTACTGAAGATTCGCATTCCGGCTTCATTCGAAAATGATATGCTCATCCTCCGCTATGGTCACGAAAATGCGATAAACCGCAGCCAAAGCAATATCTGGAAAGGAATTCCCGATTCTACGAAATTCAAACTAAACTCCGTCCTTCTAAGCGATTTTGAAAAAAATACGACCGGAGACAATAAAGCCTACCTCCCACAACCAATCGATACCTCCTATTGGTTCATTACTAAAAGCTCGGCAGACAGTGTCACCGCAAAACTTACCTTTGAAAAGGCGGATTCCGGTCGCACAGGGATTTGCGCCCACTTCGCTTATACATACACCGGAAGTTCCGTATGGTCCCTCCTAGGCGTCGCTCTTCCAAACGGCCCCAATACTCTAGCCACGTTGGATTCCATTGAATTCTATGCCCGGGGCAACGGGAAAATTTCGCTAGCCTTTGAAAAGAATATATGGAATGCAACCGATTCCACCGGATCCAGGAGTAAATCATGGATTCACATTGCGATTGATTCGAGCTGGGTACGGTACGCAATCAAACCGTCCGATCTCCTGAAAGCAGACAGTTCCGGCGGCAACTTGGGCTGGGATAGCGTTAAAGATTCTGTAACGAACATTTCATTCTTCGGAAGCGGCGGTACAGGATTCTACCTAGACGACATTCGACTTTATGGAGTGGATCGGGACGATTTGAAATAGGGAACCATCCCACCATTTCAATTCGAGTAAAGTCGGAAAAACAGCAAAGACATTAAAAAAACAAGTAGTGAGAGGAGCGGTTGCTACCCCAAAAGGAATGCCTCATATCGAGGCTATTTTCGCTGTAGCTGCTTTTTCAGGGATGAACAGTAAATATTTTCATACAAAAGCTTGAAAAACATCTAAGGCTTTTCCCGCTATTTTTCGAAATTTCAGGGTGTTTAATTGCTTACAACAAATTGTAAAAAACATCATAAGCAACCATTCAAGCGAGATGTATTTTTAGAAAAAGCCTCGATGGAGTTTTAAATGAAGTTATTTACGTTACCATCCGCAATGCTCATTTGCGCAACATTTTATGCACAAGCTATAGCGGCTCCCGATCCGAACTTTCATATCTACATTGCGTTCGGGCAATCCAATATGGAAGGACAGGCTGCAATAGAAACTGCGGATAAGACGGTAAACAACCATTTTAAAATTATTGCAACCACCACTTGTTCAGACCCAAGCCGTACAAATGGTCAAGTATCAGCAGCCATCCCCCCGCTCTTCAATTGTTCTTCCGTATGGGGAGGGTCCAGCGGAGGCTATTCTCTGCTCGATAACTTCGGAGAAGTCATGGCAACGAAGTTGCCAAACGTTACTATCGGAGTGATTCCCGTAGCTGTTGCAGGTACCGCTATTACCCTTTTCGATAAAACCGGATATTCCTCTTACCTTTCATCTGCAGCAAGTTACATCCAATCCCGTTCCGCAGCTTACGGCGGAAATCCCTATCAACGGATCATCGATGCCGGCAAAGCGGCAAAAGAAGTGGGAGTCATCAAAGGCATCCTCCTTCACCAAGGAGAAACGGATGCTTATAACGCATCTTGGGCTACTGCGGTCAAAAAAATTTACAACGATATGCTCACTGATTTAGGGCTCGGCGCAGATTCCGTTCCGCTTATCGCAGGCGAAGTTTTAAGTCCCGGCCAATGCTCCAGCGCCAATACGCAAATTGATGCACTCCCGAATACCATTTCTACAGCACACGTGGTGAGTTCCAACGGACTCAGCGGGCAAAGCGACAACTTGCACTTCACTCATGCAAGCTACAAAACACTCGGCGAACGCTATGCAACAATGATGCTCTCCTTGTTAAAAACGAGCGGAACAACACCATCCTCTTCCTCTGCGGACATGATTCTTTCTTCCTCGAGTAGTGCGGTATCCTCTTCCTCAGCAGCAAATACACCCTATAAAGTTCACAGCATCCCAGGAACGATCGAAGCCGAAGATTACGACCTTGGCGGGCAAAACGCGGGCTATTACGATACAGACCCAGAGAACGAAACAACTCTTTACCGCACGGATAATGCAGGCATCGATACCGCAAGCGGAGCCTATGTCTATGGCTGGGTCGCTACAGGAGAATGGCTGAAATTTACTGTGAATGTGGAACAGACTGCCGTTTATAATTATACGGCAAGAGTCGCCTCCAAGAGCGAAAACGCAAGTTTTACTCTATCCGTAGACGGTTTTGATTTCGCAACAATTGCCGTACCGAATACAGGCGATTGGAAAACATTTGAAGAAGTTTCTGGAACAACGACCACTTTGGGAGCAGGTACACATACGCTCAAGCTCGCTGTAGACGCCGCCTACTTCAATGTGGACTGGATCAAACTATCGCTACCAATAGAACGCATTGCAGAAGGCGCACTTACAAATAACGATGCAGAGTCTTATGAGGTATATAATTTGAAGGGTAAAAAAATCGCCGTATTTCAAGCATCGAAAGCATCTAAAGAATCATCTTGGAACATCGTCCGCAAAGATATCCCCGCAGGTATTTATTTATTAAAAAGCAGAAACACAAGAAAAGTCTTGCAGATAATGAATACGAAATAATCGGACACTCAGGCACCCCCAAAATCCCGGCAGCAATGTCGGGATTTTTTGACTTGAAAAGCTCCTGCGGATATCGGCTTCAATCCTATCCACATTTCCGGTTCTTTCCTTTTTCCTCTTCTTAAAATTCAAAATCCGATCAAAATGAGCTTCCGATGTTCAGAAACAATCAGATGGGATCTGCGAATTCATTTTGAGCTCTCGCGAATGAAAAAGATTTTCCATTGACAATTTATCAATAGCTTTTAGTTTGTATCCCGAAAATTTTGCTCTTTTGAAGGATATTTTCCAAAAAAGTATAAAGTGGAGGTTTCGCCCATTATGAAGACCATTAAAAAGCCCCCCTTGGAAACAGCTCTCGCACTTGCAAGAGCTTCTTTTGCAGAGAATCCCATCATCAATTACCACTATTTGGCAGATCCATCCGCAGTCGTTGTGGGCGACCGACTCTTTATTATTGCCGATACAGATGACGAAAGCGGAAGCGACGGCTACACCATAAAGGCCTATTACGCGCTTTCTACCAAGGATATGGTGAACGGGACAAACCATGGCGAAGTGCTCCGCGTACCGCGCGATGTAAGCTGGGCTAGCGGAGCTTGGGTTCCAGCCGTTGCTTACGGTAACACCAATGAAGGCCCCGCTTCGATCGGCAACTTCGACCCGTACGATTCCATCCCGGCAACCACAGGATCCTTGATGCAGAACGTGGCGAGCCGCACTGATTTGGTGACAAGCGCTCCGCCAAGAAGCCTTTTGATTCCCAAGCCCAAAACAGGAACGTCCTGGTACCGGATCTCCAACGTGGACTTCGGAAGTGGTGGCGCCACGAAATTCACGGTGAATGCAGCAAGCCTCAATGCGGACAACGCCGTTGAAATCCGTACAGGCAGCGCAACCGGAACTTTGGCCGGGACCTGCAAACTTGCAAGTACCGGCTCCTGGAGCACCTACGCGACAACGGAATGCGCCGTTTCCGGGCTCACCGGGGTCGTCTCCCAAATGTATCTGGTATTCACCGGCACGGCGGATTCCACCGCAGCGCTCCTCTGGTGGAAAATGGTCTCCGCCCCTACCGTTCCGCAAGGCCCTTACGCGGATACGCTCGCGATCCCGGGGACGATCGAAGCTGAGGATTATGACGTCGGCGGCGCAGGTTACGCTTACTACGACGAGACTTCAGCAAACGAAGGCGACGCGGATTTCCGCACCACGGAAAGCGTGGACATCGTGAGCGGGAACTCCAGCAAGGCCGTAGGTTACACCATCGCCGGCGAATGGTTCGAATATACAGTAAATGTTGCAAAAGCAGGAACCTACTCCTTCGAAGCCACGGTCGATTCGGGCTCGAAGAGCTCTTCGTTCCAGCTGTTCCTCGACGACGACGCCATCACCGGTACAGTGAAAGTCGACAGCTCGAGCTGGACGGCTTATTCGACCGCGAGCGGAACGACGAAGGCGCTCACCGCAGGCACGCACGTGCTCAAGATCGCCATCACCGGAAGCTACGTGAACAGTGACAAAATAGTCTTCAGCGACGAAATAACCAAATTGATGAAATCTCCCAAAAAGTCAAAGGGCGGTGAATCTAAAAAAAACAAAGCACTTCGGCAGTCTCGGCAGAAAAGCAGAATAAAGGGAGTCTCTAAAGGTTGCTTTGACTAGCCATTTTTGCCGTAAATGAATTTTCAGAAACGATCTAAAATATCTTACCAGGTGAGAACAATGATCAGCTCTTCGCAACTGCGGAGGGCTGATTTTTTATAAAAAACAGTCTCATTGACAAATTGTCAATAAGAACTTTGTTTACATCCTTATTTTGACTTTTCTGTGGAATAAATTTCAAATGTGGGTTTTTCATCGTTGGTTATGATAAGGAGTTGCTATGCATAAAAAATTTTTGTTCCCAGTTATTCTTTCTAGTACTATACTAGCCGGGTTTGCTAATGCAGCCCCCTTGGCCGATGGAGCCACAAAATTTCTTGGGAATATTACCACAAATGGCGCCGTGCGCTCGGATTTCGGCACTTACTGGAATCAGATTACCGCTGAAAATGAATGCAAATGGGGCTCTATTGAGGGAACACGCGGAACTTACAATTTCAGAGGATGCAAAGCCGCCTACGACTGGGCAAAGAACAATGGCGGACATTTCAAGTTTCATGCCTTGGTATGGGGCAGCCAATATCCAAGCTGGCTCGAAAACCTAAGCATAGATGACACAAAAAAAGCAATCACCGCTTGGTTCGATGCCGTAGCAAAGGAATTTCCGGACCTGGAAATGATTGACGTGGTAAATGAAGCGATTCGCACAGGCACAAACCAGTATCACTCCGGTTACCCAAAAACAAAAATCATACAGGCTTTGGGCGGCGACAATAACGATTACGCCTTTATAACAACCGCCTTTAGAATGGCCCGTGAACGCTGGCCCAAGGCAATTCTCATCTACAACGATTACAACACTTTCCGCTGGCAAATCAATGAAGGTATAGCACTTGTCAATCAAATCAAGGCCGCAGGGGCCCCGGTTGACGCTTATGGCCAGCAGGCACATGACTTGACCGATATGGATGCCACGTCATTCAAAGCGGCTCTGAAAAAAATCCATGAGGGAGTGGGTATTCCTTTATTCATCACGGAATATGATATCGGTACCGATGACGACGCTCTCCAACTTCAGCGCTACAAGGAACAGATTCCAGAATTCTGGAATGCAGAATATGTCGCAGGCGTTACCTTGTGGGGTTACATCTATGGCTCCACATGGACCACGAACGGCAACTCCGGCATCATCAAAAACGGAAGTGACCGGCCTGCTATGACTTGGCTCAAAGAATACATGGCCTCCAATAAAGGCGTGAATACGACAGGTCTTCTCGGCTCCACTTCCACACCCGATACAGTACCCCAAGCACCCTACACAGATACCATTGCCATTCCAGGCATTGTTGAGGCAGAAAATTACGATGTCGGGGGGCAAAATAAATCTTACTACGATGCAACCTCAGAAAACGAAGGAAATGCCGACTTCCGCACCACGGAAAGCGTAGACATCGTAAACGGAAATTCCGGCAAGGCCATAGGTTACACCGTCGCAGGTGAATGGCTTGAATACACAGTGAAAGTGGGTTCTGCCGGGATATATACTTACGAAGCGTCAGTTGCATCCGGTTCGGACGGATCTTCTTTCCGCCTATTCATTGATGACCAAGCAATTACGGATACAGTCAAACTCACTAAAGGCGCTGATTGGGACACTTACAGTACCATTTCTGGACAAACAACCGCACTTACCGCAGGCTCTCATATATTAAAGATTGCCATTACAGGAGACTATACCAACATAGATAACATTAAATTTACTGAAGGCATTACAAAACTTGCGGAAATCAAAGCAAATCTTGTTCAAGGCTCTCAAGGGTTTAAGGTATATAATATAAAAGGGACCTACCTCAGTTCATTCCAAGCAAACAGCTTTTCTGAACTTAAAACACAAATGCAATCGTCAAGCTTGAAGAGCGGCGTCTATCTTGTGCGGAATAAAAATATGAATAAATTCATTGAAGTAAAAAGATAATTTTCTCTCTCAAAAAAACTGGTAAAGGACACTCCAACCACCAGAAAAGTTCCTTCCTTGCGCAACAGGGAAGGGATTTTTTACTTCAACCTTCATTGACAAAGCATCAACGTCAAGAAATTAAAAAATAGAGCATTCTATTGAGATAGATTAAATCATTGAGGTATTTTATGAAGCAACTATCCAAACTTTCCTTTCTAATCTTTCCTCTTACATTGCTCAGCACGCAGACATTTGCCGCTCCAGATCCAAATTTTCACATTTATATCGCATTCGGACAGTCGAATATGCAAGGGAATGCTGCGGTTACTGATGCGAATAGAAAAACAAATGACCGGTTCAAAATTCTCGCCCCCATGACTTGCACCAATATGGGCCGCACACTGGGAGAATGGGCCGTTGCCGTTCCTCCGATGTTCCATTGCAATACAGGCCTATCCCCCGCCGACTACTTCGGGAAAACCATGGCGGACAGTCTTCCTGGAATTACCGTAGGAATTATCCCAGTGGCAGTCGCCGGCACAGCAATACGCCTTTTTGACGAAGATTTATACAAAGGATATCTGGACTCCGCAGCAACATGGCTACAAAGTCTTGCCAACGATTATGGAGGAAACCCATACGCAAGAATCATCGAACTCGCCAAAAAGGCGCAACAAGTCGGCGTGATCAAAGGGATTCTTCTCCACCAAGGCGAAACAGACGCCTATAGTGACGCTTGGGGAGCCTCTGTCAAAAAAATCTATAACAAAATGCTGAGCGATCTCGGCCTTGCCGCAGATTCCGTGCCGCTCCTCGCGGGTGAAGTTTTAAGTCCGGGACAATGCGCCGGTGCGAATACGCAGATAGATGCCCTACCAAACAAAATTCCTACCGCACACGTGGTAAGCTCTAGCGGGCTCGTGAGCGGTGGAGACAACTTACACTTTAGCAACGAAAGCTACCAAGAATTCGGCAAGCGCTACGCACAAATGATGTTGTCTTTGCTCAGTACAAAAAGCGTTCCAGTAGACCAGGCCCCCTATGCAGGCACACTTCAAATTCCTGGCACAATTGAAGCCGAAAACTACGACGTCGGCGGACAAGGCGTTTCTTATTCAGACAATGAAAGTAGCAATCAGGGGGGAATATACCGGACAGACGGCGTAGACCTTGTAAGCACGACAGATGGATATGCCGTTGGCTACACAGAGGCCGGAGAATGGCTGGAATACACAGTTAACATTACTACATCCGGCGCTTACACTTATGAAGCTCTTGTTGCTTCCGGTTCAGACGCATCCTCTTTCCGCCTGTTTTTGGACGATGCCGCAATTACGGATACAATCAAAATTACCAAAGGCAGCGATTGGAAAACATACAGCAGCATTACAGGGACGACTTCGGTACTTTCCACAGGATCTCACATTTTAAAGATTGCCTTCACTGGAGATTATGCAAATATTGACAACATAAAATTCACAGAAGGCATAACACACATAACTGAAGCGAGAACGAACCTGATAAAAGACCCGCAGACATTCAAAGTTTATAACGTCAAAGGAAAGTATTTAGGCTCATTTCATGCACGTGATTTTTCTTCGCTAAAAGTAGAGCTTGCAAAATCTAACCTAAACAGCGGCATCTACCTTGCGCGAAACAGAAATACAAATAAATTCATTGAAGTAAGAAAGTAAAAATCATTTGCATCATAAACTAAAAAGAACTCCTCTAGAAATTGCTGCGGTGAAGTGAAGAGTATGCGAATCAAGCGCAGCAAAAACAAGCTTGCTTGGCCTTTATTGCCGAGATGCCGCTCTGGACGATGAAATCACCCAAATTGAGAGTCGCACTTAAGCTTGCTTAAGTATGACCGAAATGCAGGCGATGACGCAAAGCGTCAAAATCGTCCAATTGTCAAGAACCGAACAAGAAGCATGAGCACTTAGGAGTTTACTCCTTAGTGAGAGTGATCCCTGCGAAATGAACTTGCAAAATGAATGGGAAACTGGGACTCTTGGCGCTTTAGCGCTTAAAGACCCAGATCCTTCATAGATGAATGTGCGAAAGGAGTAGGAAATACGAACACTTGCGCTTTAGCGCTTAGTCTTTTTGTCTTTTATGTTTAAATATTTAATTCACCCATACAACAGGCGGATCTAGGCCTGTTGACAAAGACCTCCATATATCGAAGCATCGTATCGCTCCGGCTATGTCTTTTTTTTACATAATCTTTATTGATAAATTATCAATAGATAGTCAGTCCCAATTTTTCACTTCGATTCTGTTTTCATATATCTTCCAATTGGATGGATAAAAAAGGTGGATTATGAAATACTTTCAACAATTAAGAGGAAAGCCGAGACTGTTTTTCCTCCTTTTTCTCTTATTTCCGTTTCTTCCTAGTACCTACGGAGCTGAAACGCCCAGCGATCTTATCCTCTGGTACAATACAGATGCGCAGGATTCATTCACGAGCGCAATTCCCATCGGGAACGGCTTTATGGGGGGCATGATTTATGGAAACGCCGCAAAAGATAAAATCGGACTCAATGAAGGAACTATCTGGAGCGACTCTCCGGGTGAAAACAACAAGGAAGGAGCTTTTCAGTATTTAGCACAAGCTAGGGCTCAAATTTTTGCGGGAAATTACTCTGGTGCAGATGAAACCGTTAATAAAATGATCGGCGGCAGCACAGCGAGATTTCTCCCGGCAGGAAACTTATACATCGAATTTTCAGGGCATACGGCAAGCAATTACTACAGGGAGCTGGATTTAAGAACAGCTATTTCAAAAACAACCTATACCTATAGCGGCGTTACCTATACGAGGGAATACTTTGCAAGTTATCCAGATAAAGTAATTATCGTGAGGCTAACCGCCAATCAATCCGGGAAACTCTCCTTTAGCACATACCTAGATTCACCATTCAGCGGCACAACCCAATCAACCACCGGGAACAACCTTTTAATTTTGAACGCCAAGGCCGATGCGATCAAGTACCAGACAAGGCTCTTGGTGCAAACTGATGGCGGAACCGTTAATGCGGCTAGCAACAAAATATCCGTATCAGGCGCAAACAGCGCTACTCTTCTTTTGACTATCGCGACAAACTACAATTCCTACAACAACGTTTCTGGAGACCCCGCGGCCCGGGCTACAGAGGCTATGAGTTCCGCATCTGCGAAGACATACGATGCTTTGCTTAAAAATCATCTCGCCGATTATCAGGCATTATTCAACCGGGTGGATCTCAGTTTAGGAAGCGAAACGACAAAAGAATCCACCACGGATAAACGAGTTTCTCAGTTCAACACGTCAAACGATCCCGGACTCGTACGCCTCTATTATCAATTCGGCAGATACTTGATGATTTCCTGTTCCCGCGAAGGCTCGCAACCCGCGAACCTCCAAGGAATCTGGAACAAAGACATGTATCCCTCCTGGGGAAGCAAATACACGACCAACATCAATCTGGAAATGAATTATTGGATGACGGAAAGCGCAAACCTCGCCGAATGCGCAAAGCCATTCATTGAAAAGGTAAAATCGCTCGTTCCGCAAGGAGAGATCACCGCCAAAGAACACTGGGGTGTAAGCGAAGGCTGGGTTCTGCATCATAATACAGATTTGTGGAACCGCACAGCTCCCATTGACGGACAATGGGGATTCTGGCCCACTGGCGGAGGCTGGCTTTCTACGCAACTTTGGGAACATTACAAATTCGCCCCCGATAGCGCCTACTTAGCAGACGTTTACCCTACAATAAAAGGAGCTGCTCAATTTTTCTTAAACAGCATGGTTGAAGAAACCGTGAGCGGGCACAAGTACTTGGTCACAGTCCCCAGTGCATCGCCGGAGCTTCAACACGGCGCTTACTGGACATGCTTCGCACCCACGATGGACATTCAAATTGTCCGGGACGTATTCAACCAGACAATAAAAGCGTCGGAGGTCCTCGGCACAGATAGCGATCTGCGCACTAAGCTCGCCGCAGCCCTCGCAAAGCTGCCTCCGCACCAAATCGGAAAGTACGGACAATTGCAAGAATGGTTCTATGATTGGGACAGTCCCACAAACACGCACAGGCACGTTTCTCATTTGTATGGGCTGTTCCCCAGTAACCAAATTTCGCCGAGAAACACGGCAGACCTCGCTGCGGCAGCAAAAGTCACCTTGACTGAACGCGGAGATGAAGCAACAGGATGGTCCCTCGCTTGGAAGATCAATTTCTGGGCCCGTCTAGACGATGGAGACCACGCATACAAACTCATCAAGTTACTTCTCACGCCGGATCGTACATACAATAATCTTTTTGACGCACACCCGCCATTCCAAATCGACGGAAATTTCGGTGCAGTTTCTGGTATTAACGAAATGCTCGTCCAAAGCCAGAATGGAGAGATAGAACTATTGCCGGCGCTCCCTTCTACCTGGTCCTCCGGATATATCAAAGGAATCCGCGCCCGCGGAAATTTTGTGATCGATTCCATGGCTTGGGGAAGCGGCAAGCTAACCTATATTCACATTACATCTCTCAACGGGAATGAACTGCACCTTCGCTATGGCAATACAACTGATACAGTTTCAACCTCCAAAAATAGCAGCTATGATTTTGACGGATCGCTCAATGCAATTCACCAAAACACTGTTGCAACAAACATCCCTGGAAAAATAGAGGCTGAAGATTACTTAGAAATGAGCGGAATTCAAAAAGAACCCGACAGCGCTGCCGGAATAAACATCGGCTTCATCAACTCCGGCGACTGGAGCGCTTACTTGCTCAACGTCAAAGCAGCAGGAAACTACACAATCCAAGTGCGCACGGCAACTGCCGCTGAAGAAAACGGGTTCATTACAATAGAGAACAGAGCAGGAGACACTCTCGGAACGATCACTGTCAAAGCAAATAAATCCGAGGGATGGCACGATTGGTACATTGATTCTACAGAGATACAACTCCCCGACGGCGAGCAAACGCTGACATTCAAATATTCGGGAACAAGTTCATTCCTCTTCAATATTGACTGGATCGATATCGAAAAGAAAGAAGCGATCGGATCAATAAAAATAACGGGGCATAAAAATTTGGGCTATACCCTGCAATACAGCGAAACTTCCAGTGACCAGCTTGTTCTCCAGATTTCAATACCAAAGGAAAGCAAAGCAACTTGCACGCTATATGATTTGCAAGGAATCTCACTCTATCAGAAAGAAATTTCAAAATCCGGCGAGCTAAACTTTGCGAACCTAAAGACAGGCATCTATCTAGCCGTTCTTTCCTCAGGGAATAAAATTCGAGCAATGCAACGGATCGTCATCAAGTAACACCTCTATAAATCATATCCATAAAATTTCCCCTAAAAAAGAAATCTCCCATTGACAAAACGTCAATAGATCTTTTTTGTTGCATGCTTAAAAACAGATTCCTCAGCATAAATTTAAAATGTATGGCAGGAACTGATAGGAATGTTTATGGATAAAAAAAATGAGATGCTTTCTTTCTGTACGGGTATTATTTTCTTAACAAGCCCGATTTTTGCAGACTTTAGCCTAAGCGTGGATCTTTCCGATAGCATCCGCCCTGTAACGCACTGTGCTTCAGGTTCGCTGTATGGAATGACAGAATCGCTTCCCTCGGATATTCAAACGCTTGTCGCCCCTCTCAATCCACATGCATTCAACCAGCCCGCCATCAGTGGAAGCGGACATCAACAGATGATCGGCGATGCAATCAAAGTTTCAGAAAGATTGTCGTCGACAACTGCAATGGTGCAAATCCGCTTGGCGGATATTTTGCCCAGTTGGCCCTATAAATGGCCGGGGCAATCTAAATGGCTCGCAAGCGTCAAATCCATCATTGAAAGCAAACTCGCCTCTGGACGCAGCAATTACGACGGTTATGAAATATGGAATGAACCAGACGGGACATGGCAAAGTACAAATGGCGATTTTTACACTACGGTCTGGAAACCGACTTATGATCTAATCCGCTCCCTGGATCCAAATGCAAAAATCATTGGTCCATCCTATTCCTATTACAACAACAACAGCATGTCAGCATTTCTTACCTATTGCAAAACGAACAACTGCCTGCCCGATGTCATCAGCTGGCATCAATGGGGTTCCGAAGGATTCATCGGCGCAGTAGGGAATCTAAAAGCTTTGGAGAAAAACCTAGGAATTACGGAACGCCCATTAAGTATCAACGAATATTCTTCTAATACGCACACATACGAAGGAGCCCCCGGGATTTCAGTGCCCTTCATTGCAAAATTTGAACGCAACAACGTTGAAAGCGCAATGATTTCCTGGTGGTTCACAGCCCTTCCCGGACGTCTCGGAAGTCTTTTAACAGCAAGCAACGCAAAAGGTGGTGGATGGTGGTTATACAAATGGTATGGCGATATGACAGGATATATGGCAAACGTTACGCCACCGAACGACAAAAGCGATGGAGTTGACGCATTTGCCGCTGTTGATACCGACGAACATTACGCAAGCATCATACTTGGCGGAAACAGTATAGGCACGACAAACGTTTCCATCAAAAACATTCCAGACATTTTCGGCGAAGAAGTCTATGTCAAGTTGGAATATGTTTCTTGGGTGAATAAAGATACTGAAGTCGCATCGACAAATGAGGTTTCAACTACAAAATACACAGTCACCAACGGAGCCGTATCGGTTCCGGTCAACATCACCAGTCAATTTTACGGTTACCGGGTTTACATCACTCCCGCAGCAGCGATTGTTCAAGAGCCCTATGCAGACACACTTCAAATTCCGGGAATGATTGAAGCTGAAAATTACGATGTCGGCGGGCAAGGCATATCCTATTCCGATAACGAATCGACAAATCAAGGCGGAGTTTACCGCGAAAACGGCGTAGATATCGTAACCATCACAAACGGCTATGCCGTCGGTTATACAATCGCCGGAGAATGGCTCGAATACACCGTAAATATCGAAAAAGCAGGCATATACACTTATGAAGCTCTTGTCGCTTCAGAATCCGGCGCATCCTCCTTCCGTTTATTCCTTGATGACGCGCCAATAACCGACACAATCAAAGTGACAAAAACAGGCAATTGGAACACATACAATTCCATTACAGGAAGAACATCGAATCTTTCCGCAGGGTCACACGTGCTAAAAATCGCCATCACAGGAAACTATGTAAACATCGACAACATCAAAATTACAGAAGGAACAACCTATTTTACTGAAGCAGAATCTAGCATCAGCGAGAAAACACAGACGTTCAAAATCTATAATATCAAGGGAACTTACTTAGGCAAAGTCCAAGCAAGCAGCACCGCAACGCTCAAAGCAGAGCTAGGCAAGTCGAATTTGAACAGCGGAATTTACTTTGCGCACGGAAACACTATGAATAAATTCGTAGAAGTGAAGAAATAAAAATATTCAGCATCAAAACCGGAATTCAAATTCTACAGTCCCCGAAACTTCAAGACAAGCAACTTTTCTCTCACAATAACTCAAAATTTCCCTTACTTTTGTAAGGGAAATTTTTTTCCCCATTGATAAATCGTCCACGAAATTTGCGAAAAGTCCGCTCTTTTCCCGTTTCATAAATTTTACTTTATAAGTATTCATATATAAAATGAGGCTTGGGTAATGCAACAGAAGAATATTTTCACAAGTATATTTGTACTCCTTCTCACATTCGCAATTTCAAACGCCCAATTAGAAGAATGGAACGGCAATCCTAAAGTTTTCAGCGTGAACACTCTCAAACCACATGCGACATCAATGCCTTACAGCACCATCGATGAAGCAAAGATTGGGGACCGCCGCGCGTCAGAATGGTATCAATCTCTGTCAGGGACTTGGAAATTCTACCATGTGGATAAGCCATCCCAAAGGCACGCCACTTTTTTTCAGGACTCATTTGATGCCTCAAGTTTTGACGACATCATTGTCCCCAGTTCTTGGCAACTCCTCGGCTACGACAAGCCTATCTACACCAATGTCACTTACCCTTGGTCCGGCACGGACTTCATCAATCCTCCGGCAGCCCCTACAAATTACAATCCAGTCGGTCATTACCGCCGAGATTTCACCATACCCGCGAAATGGAGCGGAAAACGCATAAGGCTCCACTTTGAAGGCGTCGAATCTGCATTTTACGTCTGGATCAACGGGGAATATGTAGGGTATAGCGAAAACACCTTTACAGATCATGAATTCGATGTGACGGACAAGTTAAGATCCGGGACAAATAACATCTCGGTTCAAGTATTCCGCTGGTGCGACGGTAGCTGGATGGAAGATCAGGACTTTATACGCTTGGCAGGCATTTACCGCGATGTCTACCTCTATGCAACACCCAAAGTCCATATTCAAGACTTCCAAATAGACGCAACATTGGCCTCCAATTATAAGGACGGAATATTAAACGCTTCCGTATGGGTGGACAATTTTGGAACAACAGCCGTTTCTAATTACGGGGTAGAGCTTCACCTGTTTACAAGTGGCGGAGTCGAGATCGGCACAACACAAAAAAGTTCAACTTCATCTATTGCCGCAAACGGAGGAGAACAGAAGTTACAGTTTGAAGCTCCCGTTTCCGCACCGGATTTATGGTCCGCCGAGAATCCTAACCTATATACTCTAGTCATTGTCCTTAAGGACAACAGCGGCTCAATCATTCAGACAGAAAGCGCAAAAATCGGTTTTAGAAAAGTAGAATTGAAAAAAGACGGCAACGGAATCACCCGCTATTACATCAACAACAAGCCTATAAAATTCAAGGGCGTTAATCGCCACGAAATGGATCCGGATCATGGTCGCGTGATGTCTTACGAGCGCATGGAAGAAGACGTCAAATTGATGAAAAAGTTCAATATTAACGCACTCAGAATGTCGCATTATCCCAATGACCCGAGGATGTATGATATTTGTGACAAATACGGAATTTACGTCATTGACGAAGCCAATCTGGAATCTCATGGAGCCCGCGACAAATTACCCAAGAGCAGTGACGATTGGCGCCCTGCCGCTCTAGAGCGCATGTCATCCATGGTCCAGCGTGACAAAAATCATCCCTGCATTGTCTTATGGTCATTGGGTAACGAAGCCGGTGATGGAAATGTGTTCACTTCAATGAAAAATTATGCTCACGATGCAGATTCCACACGTCCGGTCCATTATGAAGGCGACTGGTCCAATGCCGATGTAAACAGCTGGATGTATTATGGCTACGATGCTGTTTCCAGTTACAACAACAATAACAAACCCATTATGCTCTGCGAATACGAGCACGCCATGGGAAACAGCGTTGGAGAATTGCGGAAATACATAGATGCCTTCTATGCCAACCCCCGCTCTTTCGGCGGATTTATATGGGACTTCGTCGACCAAGGACTCCGCCGCGACAATACAAAATACTTTAACTTCGGCGGCCTTTGGGGCGATAATCCCAATGACGACAATTTCTGCGCCAACGGCCTTATTTTCCCCGACAGAAGCCTGCAGCCCGAAATTTGGGAAGTGAAGCACCAATATAGGAACATTGTCGTCACAGGAACAAATGCTTCCAGTGGCTCCGTCACCATCGAAAATCGGTTCAACTTCACCAATCTCCGCGATGTCGTTGATGCAGTATGGTCAATCAAAGAAGATGGGAAGGAAATTTCAACAGGAACAATTCCAAGCGCGTCCATCAGCATCGATCCTCTGACCAAAAAGGATGTAACTGTTCCATTCGCAAAACCGATCGTGAAAGCGGGATCCGAATATTACCTGGATCTTGACTTCAGATTAAAAAAATCCACGCTCTGGGCAAATGCAGGGTTCAGCATCGCCCATGAACAATTCAAACTTTCGCTAGGCGAACCTCTTGCTCCGCAAATAGACATTTCTACGCTCACGGCACAGAAGGCCTCCCAAAGCGACGGAAAATTGAATGTCGAAGGCTCTGATTTTTCCGTTTCCGTTGATCTGAAAACGGCATCCATTACCGATTATAAAATCAACGGGACGCAAATCATCAAAGACGGCCCCATTCCCAATTTCTGGAGAGCTCCTACTGATAACGATAAAGGAAACGGAATGGAAAACCGTTGCAGCAAATGGCAATATGCCGGCAGGGATCGTGTGATCAACAGTTCTAAAGTAACTACGGTTTCCACGACTGAAACACGCATTGACTTTGACATTAGTCTGTCAAAAGCGGGCAACTCCAAGATGTCGATGAGTTACACCATTTACGGCAGCGGCGACATCATTGTAGAATACACGCTCACTCCGGATGCTTCTATGTCCGAGATTCCAAATGTGGGAACTCTATTTACCATTCCAAGCGGGTTTGAAAAAGTGACTTGGTACGGAAAGGGCCCCAACGAGAACTATATCGGAAGAGAAGAAGGCAGCTATATGGGAATCTATTCCACGTATGCCGATTCGATGACCGTGCCCTATATGGAGATCGGTGAAACCGGACAGCGCACCAACGTAAAATGGGCAACGCTCACAAATGGCAGCGGTATCGGATTAATGGTAGTAGGCTCTCCCCGGATGGAGTTCAGCGCACAGCATTACACACCACAGCAACTGACTGAAGTCAAGCTTCCTTGGAACTTAAAACGCGATAAAGACATCACTCTCCGCGTCGATTACAGGCAGATGGGACTCGGAGGCGTCAACAGCTGGGGAGCCAAGCCTTTGGATGAATATATGAACTTTTCAAAGAATACCTACAAGCACAAATTCCGCTTATCTCCCCTCCGCGGAAAATTGGAAGACCAGTCCATTCTTGCAAATCTCGGATTCAAGAACTTGGAAACAAGCTCTGGAAAGACAACATACCCGGAAATTGAATACACAAAAGAATCCCAGAAAGCCTTTGCAGAAAACAATCTTCCCGGTACGATCGAAGCGGAAAATTATGATTTGGGAGGAGAAGGCTTGGGATTTCACGACATAGATATGGTAAATGAAGGAGGCGTTTACCGCGATGATGGAGTTGACATCACTGGAGATTCAGCAACAGGCTACAAAGTCGGTTGGACGGAAGCCGGCGAATGGTTGGCGTACACAATTACTGTAAGCGAAACAGATGCTTATTCTTTCGAAGCTAGGGTCGCTTCCGGTTCGGACAATTCCTCATTCCGCCTATTCCTTGACGACAAAGCCCTCTCTGACACGATCAAAGTCCCAAATAACGGAGATTGGGACACTTACAGCACAGTCACAGGCGAAGCAGGTTCGATTACCGCCGGTACGCACATCCTAAAAATTTTCATCACTGGCAATTATGTAAACATTGATAAAATCAAATTTGCAGGTTTAACAGCACTTATCAACAAGGGTGGAACTGGGCTCGTGCAAAAGCCTCAAACATTCCGCATCTATAATGTAAAAGGAAAATTTATCGGGAATTTTGACGCAAATGATATATCCACCCTCAAAATTGAGCTCAAAAAGGCAAATTTGAGCAGTGGAGTCTATCTTGTTCGAGGAAAGAACATAGATAAATTCATAGAAGTGAGAAAATAAGTAATTATTCAAACTATTCTCATCTCACAACCCGCTCCTCCCTTGCGAAAGTAAGGGAGGAGTTTTCATTGATAAATCGTCCACAAAACTTTTTTTTCACGCCTAAAACAGCAAAAAATCAAGGATAAATTTGTTTTACAGCAACAAAAACAAGGACTTGGTATGAAAGCGTCCAATCAGCTATGTTTCTTCACAGCAGTCATATCCATAACCGCCCTATCCGCAAACGCAGCAACCGGCCCCTGCGACATTTACGCTAGCGGAAACACCCCCTGCACGGCGGCATACAGCACAGTCCGCGCACTCTTCGGTGACTACAATGGATTTCTCTACCAAGTCCGCAAGGCAGACAACACGACAAAGGACATTGGAGTCATTTCAAAAGGAGGCATCGCCGACGCGGCCGCCCAAGACGCATTCTGTACAGGCAGCACATGCACAATTTCCATCATCTACGACCAGACTGCCAACGGAAACAATCTGACGAAAGCTCCCGGAGGAAGCAAGGACTACGGTCCCAATGACGACGTAGAGGCGGTCGCAACCGACCTCCCCGTCTATATCAACGGTCACAAGGCCTACGGCGTCCATGTCGTAGGCAGTTCCAGTTGGACCGCAAAAGGACAAGTCGGCTATCGCAACACAACGGCAAAGGGAATCGTCAAAGGCGATACACCGGAAAGCGCTTATATGGTCACCGACGGCACCTACTACAACGGATCCTGCTGCTTCGACTTTGGAAACGCTCTCCTCACGCCGACGGCCGGGGCAAACGGTTCCATGAACGCAATCTATTTCGGAAGCTGTACCTGGTGGGACAAAGGTTCCGGTAACGGTCCCTGGATTATGGCGGACTTAGAATCCGGCGTATACAACAAAAACGGGAAAGCCGGAGAAACCAATTCCGCAGACATTTCCTTTACATACCAATTTGTAACCGCCATGCTTAAGAGTAATTCCGCAGGCGCCACAAATGGAGGGCCGTTCACGTTAAAAGGCGGCAATGCACAATCAGGCTCACTCATCACCATCTGGGATGGCGGTCGCCCTACAAACTATGACCGGATGACAAAAGGCGGGGGTGTCGTGCTCGGCATCGGCGGAGACAACAGCAGCATGGCCCGCGGCAACTTCTACGAAGGCGTGATGACCAACGGTTATGCGACCACAGCAACCGATAATGCCATACAGGCAAACATCATTGCAGCCCGTTATGGCGCGACAACCACTTCCGAAGGAAACGAAAGCTCTTCGAGTGCAAACGACGAATCCTCATCTTCTTCCTCCATTTCTAATACATCATCCTCTTCCAGCAGCTCCGGTGCAGCAGAAATCGCCTACAGTGAGGCTAGCATTCCAGGAATCATCCAGATGGAGAACTACAATATCGGTGGCGAGGGCCTTTCTTACCACGATACGGACAGCGGCAACAGCGGTAATTTATACCGCGAGGACGATGTGGATATCGATACCGCAGGAACAAAGGATTCCTACGCTCTGGGCTGGATTGTAAAAGGCGAATGGACGGAATACACGGTCAATATCACCACGCTCGGGACACTTGCCTTTACAGCCAACGTCGCAAGCGGATCCGACAATGGTGCGTTCCACTTGGAACTCGACGGAACGGCGATTTCTTCAAGCATTTCCGTTCCGAACACAAGTTCTTATTCTGTATACAAAATAATTTCGGGAGAAGTCAATAATTTAATTCCGGGCTCGCATCTTCTCCGTTTTATCGCCGATTCCTCCTACTTCAACATCGACTGGATTCAGTTCGGAACAGGCAAAGAATCCATTCCTAAAGCAGTCAAAATCTCAAAGCAAGCTCCACGCGCATACCAAGTGTTCGATACCAATGGAAAATTTCTAGGCTCTTTGAATGCAACGGAAGCTGCGGACTTGAGAATTTCCTTGCAAAAGAACTTTCCCGCCGGTGTCTATGTCATCAAGTGCGTTTCTAAGAGAGGCAAATTAATGCAGAAATTCGTGATCGCAACGGATGAATAATGATCCCTATTCGAAATGAAGTTCTATTAATCGGTGTTCCATATCTTAATTATGTCGACTTAGCATATACAGACCGTTAAAGGCCAAAACGGGAAATTAATGACAAAAATCAACGATTAATTCAATTCTTTTATCCAAAAGAGGAAAAGCGTATGTGGAAAGTGGTGGCTTCTTTAATATTGCTGATGATTTTAGCAGGGGGCTCTTTTGCGGGGACTCAATGGAATCTCAGCGTTGGTTCGCGGACAGCGATAGTTTATGCTCCAGATAAGCGGGACAATCCAGCCTTAGTCATTTCGATGCATGGAATCGGCATTCCCGCAAGCTGGAACCAGAGCATGATGAAATTTGAAGTTCTTGCGGATACAGCTAATTTCATTGTGGTCTATCCATCCGGCGAAAACAATTCTTGGGACTTAGGCTCCAACAAGGACGTGAACTTCATCGTGGCCATTATTGATTCAATGTATAATCGCTACAAGATTGACCGGAACCGCGTATATGCATCCGGGTTCTCCATGGGCGGCATGATGAGCTGGTACTTGTCCTGCAAAATTCCAGACAAGATTGCGGCCATTGTGGCGGGTGATGGATATCCGCTCAGCGGTCTGTCCGGCTGCTCGGAAGTCCGCCATGTGCCCGCGCTGCAAATTCATGGTACTGCGGATGATTTTGTTTCCTACAGTGGCTTTGTCGGCTCTTTCTTGCCTGCCCAGATCTCCCGCTACGGATGCCCCACGGCCTCGGTGAAAACCAAACCATACCCGGTCGATGTTGATGGACGCAATGCCTCACAATTGGCTCAGACATCCAAATCTTTCATGGACTATTATGGACCTTGTGAAAAGAATGGGCTCACCAGTGAACTCGCTTTGATCTCTGTGGATGGTATGATTCACGATTGGGCCACGCCGGACAAGTTGAATGCGAGCGATGATGTCAACTACAAAGGGAAGCCCTTTGATGTCAATGGGACTTGGGAAGCCTGGAATTGGATGCGGACCCACAGTCTGAACGGGACAGTGGCGACAATCCCCGCTCATAGGGACTCTATCTACAATGGAACGTTTGCAGAGGGAACATCCGGTTGGACACTCAATGTCTGGGCGGGTGGGGCCACCGGAAGCGTCACCAATGGGGAGTATAAAATCGCCATAGACAGCATCGGTACCAATAATTATCAGATCCAATTGATCCAGGCGGGTCTTATTCTTGAAAAGGGCCAATCCTATGAGGTCAGTTTCGATGCTTATTCTTCGTTGAGTCGCTCATTGGAAGTGAACGTAGAAATGAATGACGATCCTTGGACGAGTTATTTGTCCGGAGTGCAGGAATACAGTCTGAGCACTTCCAAGCAGACCTTCAAATTGCAGTTTACCATGGAACAAGCGACGGATTCCAGTAGCCGAGTCAGCTTTAATGCTGGAGCGTCTACTAGTCCCGTTTATGTAGATAATATTTCCATCAAGAAAATAGATCGCCTTACGGACATCAATCAGAGATCTGCGACAACCGCCGTGCCCCGGCTGAGTTTGAATGGAAAGCTCTTAAAAGTGGATTTTGCGGCTCCAGGGAAGGAGGCTGCATCGCTAATGATTTTTGATCTGAATGGAAACAGCGTGAAGCAACAGATCCTGTCCGCCGCTTCACAGAAAAATTCAGAGATCATCAATCTTTCGAGTTTATCCAATGGCATATACATCGTCAAGATCAGCAATGGAAAGCGTACTCTTCAGATGTCCCGAATCACAGTGACGAAATAATAATTGACAAAATTTGTCAATTTCATCCATTTAGAAAAATGGGAGATGTATATTATGACTTTCAAAAAGTATAGAAAAAATTTTCATTATGGTTTATTTTGTATGATATTGGGTCTTTCCCAAAATCTATTCGCGGAAGGTCCCTGTGATATCTATGAGGCGGCGAACACCCCTTGTGTGGCAGCCCACAGCACCGTGCGAGCATTGTATTCTTCATACAATGGAAATCTTTATCAGGTCCGGCGCAAGGATAATAGCACCAAGGACATTCCCGTGCTGGTGCCCGGCGGATATGCCGACATTTCCGTACAAGACGAATTCTGCGCAGGAAGCTCCTGTACGGTTTCGATTATTTATGACCAGACATCCAACCATAACGACCTGAAAAAGTCGGGAGTTGCACATTGGCTGAGCAATGGAGGCGCCGAAGCGGATGCATCTTTTGGGAAAGCCAGCGTTAATGGCCATACAGTTCATGGTATTTACGTCACCGCGTGGTCAAAGGTTGCCTATCGAAATAATTCGACAAAAGGCATCGCCACGGGAAATGAGGCCGAATCCATGTATATGGTGGTGGACGGAAAACGCTACAGTTCGGATTGCTGCTTTGACTATGGAAATGCGGAAACGAGTGGAAACGACGATGGCAACGGTACAATGGAGGCTATATACTGGGGAACTGATGTAGGCTGGGGCGGCTATGGCGTTGGAAACGGCCCATGGGTTGCTGCAGATCTGGAAAATGGAATGTTCAAGGGCAATGCGGGTGGATGGCAGTATGGAGATACTCATAAAACACCGTGGCCGACTGCTCAGTCTGTCATTGCCGATTACGCAACGGCCTTTTTGAAAGGCCCCTCTGACAACACATTTAAATTAAAAGCAGGCAATGCCAAAGAGGGGGAACTCACTACAATGTGGGATGGATCCCGCCCTTCTCCGGGTTACAGCCCAAAATCTTTACAAGGCGCAATTATCCTTGGCACAGGGGGTGATGGCAGCAATGGGGGTACAGGAACTTTCTTTGAAGGCGCGATGACCATCGGCAATCCTCCGGATTCCATTGATGACAAAATACAGGCCAATATTGTTGCCGCGGGATACGGAAGCACTGTTGAGCTCAGTTCTTCGAGTTCAAGCAGCGTTCCCCAGACACCCTACAGCTCAGCAGAGATACCGGGGACGATCCAGATGGAAAATTACGACAACGGCGGTTCGGGCGTTGCCTATT
>Ga0172377_10001532_pt1 | contig 23358 bp, 20 predicted proteins | sample Pumphouse3metaG_FD_119749 | JGI IMG/M metagenome (GOLD analysis project Ga0172377, IMG submission 119749) | Leachate microbial communities from a municipal landfill in Southern Ontario, Canada - Pumphouse #3 metaG | ecosystem: Engineered > Solid waste > Landfill > Unclassified | place: Canada... | reverse complement strand
TATATGTTAATTTAAGTGGATCTAATAATGGTTTGTATTTTCTAATTATTTCTTTTGAAATAACATAGTATTTAAAACATAGTTGATTTTCTAATTTAAGCTGCTCTTTCATAAATACCTCCTATATATTGTGTACAACTATATTTTATACGATTTTCATTTTTTTTCAATACTATTACTTGACTTATTTATATATATTTTGTAAAATTTAATTGTATACAATATAAAGGGGATTTATTATGGAAATTTATGATTTTAAAGCGAAAGATATTTATGGAAAGTTCATACCAATCAGTCAATATAAAGGAAAAGTATTATTAGTGGTTAATACAGCGACCGAATGTGGGTTAACACCTCAATATCCTGGTTTACAAAAACTTTATAGCGATTATAACTCTTTAGGGTTTGAAATATTAGACTTCCCTTCTAACCAATTTAACAATCAAGCTCCAGGAACAAGTGAAGAGATTCATTTAACTTGCACAGGAAGATTTGGAATTACTTTTCCTCAGTTTGGAAAAATTGATGTTAATGGCGATAATGAAGATCCATTATATACTTATCTTAAAGAACAAAAACATGGAATATTCGGAAAAAAAATCAAGTGGAATTTCACTAAGTTTTTAATCAATAGAAATGGTGAAGTTGTAAAAAGATACGCTCCAACAGTTAAACCTGAAAAAATCGATAAAGATATTAAAAAATTAATTTAAAAAAATAGCTATATCCATCGATATAGCTATAAGTTATCATTGAATGAAGTATTCTTAATTTGAATACTTTATTTTTTTTGTTTTCTTCTTTCAGCACGGCTTAGTTTAGGCTGTAGATTTCCCTGAGTTAAATTTTGAGACATACTCTCTATATTACTCGGGTTCATTCCGGCCATTCTTCTCATCATCTTTGTCTGCTTTTCTAACATCGAAATTAACCGATTGATTTCTGTAGTAGATCGGCCTGAACCATTAGCTATTCTATTTCTTCTAGATGAGGAGCGATTAAGAAGTTCAGGATCTCTTCGTTCATCCTTAGTCATAGAAGAAATTATTGCTTCAATATAAACTAATTGTTTGTCATCGATTTTATCCACATCAGCCATTTGGCTCATACCTGGTAACATCTTGAGTATTCCAGAGAATTTTCCCATCCTTTTAATCATTTTCATTTGTTTTAACAAATCATTATAATTAAACTTCCCAGACATCATTTTTTCCATCATGTTCATTGCTTCAGTTTCATCGATTTCTTCAGTCGCTTTTTCAATAAGACTTAAAACATCCCCCATACCAAGGATTCTAGAAGCCATTCTTTCCGGATGGAAAACTTCTATTTCAAGTAGTTTTTCTCCGGTACCAGCAAACTTGATTGGAACTCCAGTAACTTTTCGAATAGATAAAGCGGCTCCACCTCTTGTGTCACCATCTAGTTTCGTTAAAATGCATCCTGTAAGGTCTAAAGCTGTATTAAATGTCTCAGCCACATTTACAGCATCTTGTCCTGTCATTGCATCAACTGTCAATAATATTTCTTGAGGTTTTGCTAATTTTGCTATATTCTGGATTTCTTCCATCATAAACTCGTCAACATGCAAACGACCGGCTGTATCGATAATTACTAAATCAAACTCATTCTTTCTTGCATAATCCAAAGCTGATTTAACTATCTTTTCCGGCTCTATTGTTCCCATCTGAAAAACTTCTATATCGAGTTGTTTCCCTACTGTTTGAAGTTGTTCAATAGCGGCTGGACGATAAATATCTGCCGCAACTAATAAAGGTTTACGATTATTATTTTTTCTTATTAGGTTGGCTAACTTACCAGCTGTAGTAGTCTTACCTGCACCTTGTAGCCCAACCATTAAAATTACACTAAAATCATCAGATAGGTTTAAATCACTAGCTTCAGACCCCATCAACTTCGTTAATTCATCATTTACTATTTTAACAACTTGTTGTCCTGGGTTTAAACCTTTTAAGATTTTTTCACCATAAGCAAGTTGTTTAACTTCATCAGTAAACTCTTTTACAACTTTATAGTTAACGTCAGCTTCTAATAATGAGAGTCTTACCTCTCTCATCATTTCATCAATATCTTTTTCTGTAAGCTTAGATTTTCCTGTTAATCTTCTTAAAGCCATTTGGAAACGACTTGTTAAATTTTCAAATGCCATATACTATTTCACCTTTTCTATTTGTTTAATAATATTAATTGTTCTATCAGACATACAATCTCTATCGAGAGATTCTATTAGTTCATAAGTTAATTTGCTTTTTTGCATTAAACGCAATTTTGATTCGAAATTTTCAAGATTCTTTACTATATTTTTAATTTGCACATGAACTGCATTTCTACTAACACTTAAAATATCTCCTATTTCTGATAATGAATAATTATCAGAAAAATAATACTGAAAATACACCCTTTGTTTGCCTGTCAATAACTCTTGATATGTGTCAAACAATTGGTTGAGTCTAATAGTTTCTTCTAATTTATAACTCATATCGCTTTACCTACTAAAAAAATCTGAGAACAAACCATATATATAATCCTCAATATCAAAATATTCAAGATCATTAAGTTTTTCTCCTAAACCAACAAAACTAATCGGTATTCCTAATTTATTTCGAATCGCAAGGACAATCCCGCCTTTAGCTGTACCATCTAATTTTGTTAAAATAATACCGGTAATATCAGTAACCTCAGAAAAAATCTGAGCTTGAGATAATCCGTTTTGACCTGTCGTTGCGTCAATAACTAAAAAAGTCTCAAAAACTTGATTGTTGGTTTCTCTTTTAATTATTCTGTTAATCTTATCAAGTTCCATCATTAAATTCTTTTTATTTTGTAATCTACCAGCTGTATCAATTAATAATACATCAATGTTTTTAGACTTAGCCTCTTTAATCGCATCAAAAATAACACTTGACGGATCACTTCCGGCTTCTTTAGAAACAACTTCAACTCCAACTCTTTCGCCAAATACTTTTAATTGATTTATCGCTCCAGCTCTAAAAGTATCTCCAGCAGCCATCATTACTGATTTACCTTCATTTTTAATCTTATAAGCTAATTTGCCAATAGAAGTTGTTTTTCCAGTACCGTTAACACCGACAAACAATATTACTGTTAAACCATTTTTGTTATATTTAATATTAGTATTGATGATTTCGCCTTTTAAGTATAACTCGAACATTTGATCAACGATAATATTTTCCAAATCAATTGGTCTCTCAATTTTTTCTTTATCCACAACGGTTCTTATCTTTTCGACAAATTCTACAACAGTATCTACTCCAATATCAGCCATTATAAATATTTCTTCTAATTTTGAATATAAATCTTCATCTATTTTTTTTGATTTTTCTAATATATCTTTCAAAGATGACAAAGATTGAGATCTTGTCTTCATCATTCCTATTTTAAATTTCTCTGCTTTTTTACGTTTTTCTTTACTACCAAAAAGTTTAGAAAAAAGTCCCATAGTTTCACCACCTAAAAATCTATATGTATTATAACATATATTTAATATTTTTCTTAAATATTTAAATAAAAATTCGCCTCAAGCAAGTGAGACGAATCTTTAGGAAGGGTAAGTGTCTTTTAAACACTTTTGGGGAAATTTAAACTACTTATGTAGTCTAAATATATATTAACACAAACCCTATTACAGTTTCAAATGATGTTTTTGTGAACTTTATTACTCACACTTCTTACCAGAAATACATCTAAGATTATTAGATTCATCCTTAACAACGACATTGTCACAATCCGGACAGGTTTGGTCTACTACTTCAAGTGGAGAAATATATTTACATTTAGGAAACCTTGAGCAAGCTAAAAATTTGTTGCCTTTATTTTTACCTTTTTTGGCAGTTCTAAGAACTAGAGTACCAATTTTACATTCCGGACATTCTACTTTTGTATCTTTCACTTCCGGCTTATCTTTCTTTTCTTCCTTGATGTATTTGCAACTTGGATAGTTTGAGCAAGCTTCGAATTTTCCGTATTTGCTGGTTTTATAAACCATAGGACTTCCACACTTAGGACATAGCTCTCCCGTTTCAATCGGTTTAACTTTTTCCATGTTTTCTTTAGCGTTGTCCACTAAAGGCATGAAATAATTATAGAAGTCTTGAAGAACATTAAGCTGTAATTCATCTCCATTAGCAATACTATCAAGGATGCTCTCCATATCTCGAGAATAATCAGCGCTTATGAACTCATGAAAGAAATCATCTAATTTCTCTATAGTTAACTTGCCTTGATCTGTTGGAACAAATTTTTTCTCTTCTTTTAATATGTACTTTCTTTTTAATAAAGTATCCACAGTAGCCGCATAAGTAGATGGCCTACCAATTCCTAGTTCTTCCATAGTTTTGATAAGTTTAGCTTCAGTAAATCTAGCAGGTGGTGAAGTAAATAATTGTTTTTTAAATACTTCATCTGCATTAATTATTGATTTTTCTTTGAAACTTGACAAGTCCATTACATCGTTTTCTTCAGAGTCAAAATCTCTTGTTAATTTTAAGTAACCATCAAAAACCGGTTTGGAACTTGTTGCTTTAAATATATACTTATTATTCTCTAACAAAAGAGTAGTTAATTCATTAATAGCTGGGCTCATCAATGAGCCTAAAGCTTTATTATATATTAACTTATAAATCTTGTATTCTTGTGAAGTAAGATATTTTTTTATAGATTCAGGATTTCTATAGATACTAGTTGGTCTTATGGCTTCATGTGCATCCTGAGCGTTTTCTTTATTCTTAGGGATTCGATAATAACCTAAATATTCTGAACCAAAGTCTTTCTTAATATAATTTCTTGACTCAGATATGAATTCTTCTGATAATCTTGTAGAATCAGTTCTCATATAGGTAATTAAACCTATAGGTTCTCCATCTATTTCAATACCTTCGTATAGTTTTTGTGCTATAGACATTGTTTTGGAAGAGGAATACCCATAAAAAGATGATGCATTTTGTTGTAGTGTTGAAGTGATAAGTGCTGGTCTAGGATAAGATTTATTTTCTTTTTTTGATACTTCTTGTACAATAAAATTCTTATCTAATGCTTTTAAAGTATTATTCGCTTCTACTTCAGATTTAATATCTGGTTTTTCAGTAAGGTTTACTTTAAAAAGTTTTGCTTCAACATCTTTAAACTTCGCAAATATCTCATAATATTCTTCAATAACAAAAGCTTCGATCTCTTTTTCTAAATCTACAATTAATTTTAAAGCAGCAGATTGTACTCTTCCTGCAGATTGTGATTTAATCTTCGATTTTAACAACATAGATAATTTAAATCCGATAATTCTATCTAGCATTCTTCGTGTTTCTTGAGAAGAAACTAAATCAAAGTTAATTTTCCTTGGATTTAAAAAAGCTTTTGTGACCGCTTCTTTTGTTATCTCATTAAAGACAACCCTTTTTACATCTTGTTCTTTAATATTTAATGTGTCAAATAGATGCCAAGAAATAGCCTCACCCTCACGATCGGGGTCAGTTGCTAAATATATTTCTTCAGCATCTTTAATCATTTTATTTAAGTCAGTTACGACTTTCTTTTTTTTGGGTAAAATTTGATAATTAGGTTTAAAATCATTATCAACGTCAATACCCAAGCCTCCCTTTCCAGTAGTAGCCAAATCACGTATGTGACCGACACTTGCGGTTACAGTGTAACCACTTCCTAAATACTTTGATATAGTTTTAGATTTGGAAGGAGACTCTACAATAACAACTTTTTTTGCCATGTTAGCACCTCGCTCTTATATAATATACGCATATTTTTTTAAAAGTCAACCATTTTATCCTTGATTTATTTTCATTAAAAACCCCATCTTTATACTAATAATATATATATTATTACTAAAAAAAATTAGTAAGAAATTTTTTCTCACTAATTAAAAACCAATTATTATAAAAGTCATTCTATCTAGTTTTTGCATATCTTTTAATGTGTAAATCTTGGCTTTAGGGAAGTTTTCTCTAGCAATTTCTTGTAACAAAGAACTTTTATCATATGCATGTTCAAAAGCTATTATTGCTTTTTCATTAAGAATGCTTTTGGCTCCTTGTAAAATCTCTCTGTAAAAATCTAATCCGTCTTCTCCCCCGAAAAGTGCTATATGCGGTTCATTATCATATATGATTGAGTCGACTTTTTCGTTATTTGGAATATATGGGGGATTAGATACAATTATATCAAATTTTTGACCTATTAAAGGCTTTAACATGTCTCCAGAAATAAACTGTACTTTGGCTCCTAAATTATCCGCATTCTCTTTAGCTAACGTCAAAGCTTCATCACTGATATCTGTAGCTACAACTTCAATAGAAGGTTCTTCTTTCTTTATTGTAACTGCTAAACATCCAGATCCTGTTCCTATGTCTACAAGTCGAACCGGTCTTCCCTGAAAATACTCATCATAAGCAATCAAAATATTAGCCACTAGTTCTTCAGTTTCAAATCTCGGAATTAAAGCAGTATTCTTTACCGAGAATTTATGCCCATAAAAATATACATGTCCGATAATTTGTTGAACGGGGATGTTTTTTTCTAAATATAAACCTAAGGCTTCAAGAAACTTAATTTCTGATTCCTTAGGCATTATCTCTTCATATTTTAGGTAAAGTTGTGTAGGTTCTAAACCTGAAAAATTTAAGAATAAAAGCTCAGCAGCACTCGCTTCTTTATCATGTTTACGTGTTGCTTGCTTCGCTTTGCTTAAAACTTGTTTATAAGTCGGCATTATTGCTTTTCCAACTTTCTTTTTTGTTCTTCAGAAATTAAAGTATCTATTATAGGATCTAAGCGGCCATCAATAATTCTATCAAGTTGCTGAATTGTTAAGTTGATGCGATGATCAGTAACGCGATTTTGTGGATAATTATATGTTCTAATTTTTTCAGAACGATCCCCACTACCAATTTTAGATTTTCTTTCTTCGCCTTCTTTTTCCAACTTTGCTTGTAACATTTGGTCATAAAGACGAGAGCGAAGAATTCTTAACGCTGATGCTTTATTTTCGTGTTGGCTTTTTCCGTCTTGACATTGAGCTACAGTATTAGTAGGTATATGAGTAACTCTAACTGCTGATTTAGTGGTATTAACTGATTGTCCGCCAGGTCCACTTGAACAATATGTATCAACTCTAACTTCTTCCATATCTAATTCAAAATCGATATCTTCAGCTTCAGGTAAAACGACTACTGTAGCAGTCGAGGTATGAATACGGCCGCTTGATTCGGTAGCTGGGACTCTTTGAACTCGATGGACACCTGATTCATATTTAAGATATGAGTATACACTGTCTCCAGTAACCATGAATTCTATTTGAGAAAAACCGCCAGCTTCTCTAGGTTCAGCATAAAGTACTTCTATCTTCCAATCCATAGCTTCAGCATACTTAGAATACATTCTAAATAAATCTCCAGCGAAAATATTAGCTTCATCTCCACCGGCAGCCCCTCTAATTTCTACGATTACATTCTTTTCATCATTAGGATCTTTTGGTATCAACAAAAGTTCTAGTTCTTCTTCTAATTTAGAGATTCTCTCGTGAGATTCTTCAAGTTCCATTTCAGCCATTTCTCGGATTTCTTGATCTTTATCTTTGGCCATTTCTTTTAAACCATCTAAAGATTCAATTAAGCTCTTATATTCGCGAAATTTCACTACTGGTTTTTCTAATTTTGAATATTCTTTAGCTAGTTCTGTTACTTTTTTTATGTCAGTTGCTATACTAGGTTCTGCCATAAGTTTTCCAACTTCGACATACCTTTTTTCTATTTGTTCTAATCTATCTGTTAACATTTGATTCCCTTCTTTTAATCACCAGAATATGAATTAAATTTTGAAGTTTCTTTATTAAAAATCAACTTGAAATCTCCTGGTGTTCCGTGACGGTTTTTAGCAACCGAAAACTGTGTTAAATTTCTTTTTCTTTCATCATCATTATCTTCATCTTTAACATACAAAAAGATAATAATATCAGCATCTTGCTCAATTGATCCGGATTCTCTTAAGTCTGACATCTTAGGGCGTTTATCATCGCCTTTTCTTTGTTCTATGCTTCTAGACAACTGACTTAGTGCAACCACAGGAATCTTTAATTCACGAGCCATTTCTTTTAAAACTCTAGAAATTTCAGATACTTCTTGAACTCTGTTTCCTCGATATATTCCAGAACCACTTAGTAACTGTAGATAATCTACAATTACTAAATCTAAGCGATTGTTTTGTTTAAGTTTTCTACACTTACTACGAAGTTCAGTAACCTGAACAGTTCCTGAATCATCAAAATAAATATTGGTGCCTTTAAGATTACTTACTGCTGCTTGAAGTCTTTCCCATTCTGTAGAACTAAGATCAGCTTTTCTTAATTTAGTGTTAGAAATTGATGATTGAGCACTTAAAAGTCTTAACAAAAGTTGTTCAACGCCCATTTCTAAAGAAAAGAAAGCTATATGTGGTTTTCTTTCAAGTGTACCAACATTCAAGGCTAAGTTTAATGCAAAGGCTGTTTTCCCAACACCTGGTCTAGCAGCTAGAATAAGTAAGTCTGAAGGTTGCAATCCTAACGTGAAATTGTTCAAAGCTTTATATCTCGTATCTAAGCCAGTAACATTATCGACTACTTGTTCTCTCTCAGCTAACTTTGTTATAGTATCCTCAGCGATATCAGCTAAGTTTATGAAATCAGATGTTCTTCTGTTTTTTGTAATATCAAAAATTTCTTTTTCAACTTTATCAATAAAAAATGGTGCATCTTCAACATGTTTAGATTGATCGATCAGTTCAGAAAACTTTTCTTGTAATTTTCTAAGAACTGAACGGTCTTTGACTATGTTAATATACTCATTCAAATTAGCAGTCGAAGGAACAACTGAAGCAAGGTTAATGATGTAATCACGGCCACCAACCTTTTCCAAACTATTTATATTTTCTAGATAGGCTATTACAGTAACGATATCAATTGCACTGTTATTATGAAACAGTGTCAACATAGTCTTATAAATTATTTGGCTATTAGGGCTATAAAAGTCTTCAACTAGGAGTTTATCCGCAATAACATTCATTTCATTGTTATTGAAGAAAACAGAGCCTAAAACTGACTCTTCTGCCTCAATACTGTAGAGCAATGATTCCATATTAGTTCCTTCCTTATTCTTGTTCTAGAACTTGAATACTTATTTTCGCTATAACATCTTTGTGAAGTTTAATGTCCACTGTATAACTTCCTAAAGAATTAATGTTGTCGGTTAAATCAATTTTTCGTTTATCTACAACAATATTGTAAGTTTTCTTAAGTTCATCTGCTATTTGTTTTGTGTTGATTGAGCCGAATAACTTTCCTGACTCACCTATTTTAACATATAGTTTTATAGGACTATCTTCTATTTCTTTCTTTAACTCAAGTGCATTTTGATATTCTTTATTAGCTTCTTGTTTTTGTTTTTCAATTTCCTCATTTAAGCTTTTAATATTAGCGGTATTAGCAGTTATTGCATGTTTTGAGGTTAATAGATAGTTTCCATACCCAGTCGCTACTTCAATAACATCACCTTTTTTACCTCTACCTTTAACATCTTTAATTAATATTAGTTTCATAGATTCTTCCTCCTTAAAGTTTTCAGAGATTAACATTTCTATTTCTTGAGCTATTTTATCCGGAGAGGCATCTTTAATTTGAGCGGCAGCATTGTTTAAATGGCCTCCTCCGCCTAATTTTTCCATAATTATTTGCACATTGAAATTATTGATTGATCTTGCAGAAACGGCTACAGTATCATTCGAAATAAAACCAATTGCGAAAGCAGCAATTATATTATCGATTTCGAGTAATTCGTCAGCGGTTTTAGCTAGTTGTGTTCGATCTGTCAAATCATTTTTTTCAAGAACTGTTAAAGCAAAATGGCTATTAAAAATCTTAGCTCTATTTACTAGATTTGATTTTGTTTTAATATCATCAAGAGATTCTCTTAAAATAAGTTTTGCTTTTGATGGCTCCGCTCCAAACAATCTTAATTTTGCGGCTGATTCAAAAGTTCTAGCACCAGTTCGAACAGTAAAATTATTTGTATCTATCATCATTCCAGCTAACATGATTGTAGCTTCAAACGGATCGATTATTACATCTTCTCTGAAAAAATCAATTAATTCGGTAACTAATTCCACAGATGATGATGCATAAGGTTCAACGTAGTTCATCAACATGTCAGATATTTGATTATCTAATCTTCTATGATGATCTATAACTACTATATGCTTAGTCTTTTCTGTTAGAGTAGGCACATTAGACTGAACTGGTGAATGATGATCAACTAAAATAAGTAATGATTCGTGATTGATTTGATCTATTGCATCATCAGGATCAATAATATAATCTAACAGTTTAACGTATTCTTGATTCAACATATTTATTAGTTTAGATGTAGTTTGGTCAACATTATCAAAATCTAAAACAATTTTTGATTTCTTATTTTTTGTTAAAGCCATTTCCAACAAACCGATAGCTGCTCCAAGAGCATCTAAATCGGTAAATTGATGTGGCATTATATATACACTAGAACGTTCAGAGAAGAAATCTTCAAGAGCTCTTGAATTTACTTTCGCTGCGATTTTAGAACGCTTTTCGACTGTGTTTGTCTTACCACCGAAAAACTTAATTGGTTGATTTTTTAAATTAACAACCACTTGATCACCACCACGCGCAATGGCTAGTTTTAAAGCTTCTTCTGCAGCTTCTCCTAGTTCAGACGGTGTAGCTTCATAAGCAGCTATTCCGATAGAAAGAGTAACTCTAATATCGTTTTCACTAGCTATTTTACTGATTGTATTCAAAATATTAAATTGTTCTTTCATTAGATGGTCTAATTTTTTTCTATCAAACATGATAACTGATTTTTCAGGACGCAAATTAATGAAATAAATATCATTACTAGAGCACCAATTATTAAGCGATGACAATAATAAACCTTGAATATTTGCCTTAACTTGAAAATCTAAGTTCGATGTTGCTTCATTAAAGTTATCAAGACTCATTACACCAATTACATCAGAATAATCATAATATTTTTGTTTAATTAACTCTCTTTCAGTAACTTCAAACAAATATATTGTTCCATTTTTAGGATAGTGTACTACATCGTAAGTTTTATCGTAAACTTGTGTCATAAACTTACCAATACGTTTTGAAACATTTTCGTATAAGTCCCTATTAATAACTTTAATTACTCTATCAACTAAGGCATTCGAAAATATTTCCTTAGCATATCCGTTAGCATACACGATATTAAAATCTTCATCATAAAGCATAATTCCTATTGGAAGTGTAGAAAGCGCTATTTCTTCGCTATTAAATCTTTTCTTTTGTTGAGACTGAATCTCACGTATTTTATTCTCTAGTTCAGAAATTCTTTGTGTTTTAATTCTTGTCAAATGATCTGAAACTACAAGCCATAACATTAAAAGTAAAAGTAAAACATTATAGAAAACAAAATATTCTAATCCGAGATTTTGTAAAATCGGAAAAACTCCCTCCGGAAAAAGGAATAAATATCCTGCGACTATTAAAACCACAAAGATTATGAACCATAAGATAATTTTTGTTGTTTTATTCTTTTTCATTCGAAAACCTCGCTTGAATTCATAATAAAATATTATACCATAAACAGTATAAAAAATAAACTTGATAAGATGTAAAAAGGCACAACTTTAGAAAATTCAAACTTGCAAATAAAAAACCTACTTGAGAAGTAGGTTTATTAGAATCAGTTTACTCTTTAACGTATGGTAGTAAAGCCATGAAACGTGCTCTTTTTATCGCTACAGCTAAGTGTTTTTGATAATAAGCGCTAGTTCCAGTTACACGTCTTGGTAAAATTTTGCCTCTATCAGAAACATATTTTCTTAATAGTTCAAAATCTTTAAAATCTATGTATGTAACTTTATTTTCAGTGAAATAGCATCTTTTTCTATTTCTACGACCTCTTGATTTAAATCCTGGTCTAGCCATAATTCATTCCTCCTTCTTAAAATGGTAAGTCATCTTCAATGTTATTGAAGTTTCCTGTATCAACGTCATCATCTTGAGTTTTGTCATTATAATCATTTTCAGTTCCTTGAGACTTAGTGTCTAAAAATACTACAGAATCACAAACTATTTCAGTTACGTATCTTCTTGCATTAATTTTTTCATCCATGTAGTCTCTTGTCTGTAAACGACCTTCAATGGCAACCATTGAACCTTTATTAACATATTTAGCTACATTTTCAGCTTGTTTACGCCAAGCTGTACAGTTGAAAAAGTCTGCGTTTTTATCATTAGTATTTGATTGAAACGGACGATTAACAGCTAAAGAAAACGTGCATACAGGGATATTGTTTGGCGTGTATCTAAGTTCAGGATCTCTTGTAAGACGCCCGATTAATACAACTTTGTTAAACATAATATTCCCTCCTAAGCTTCGTCTCTAGCTATGACAATATGACGAATGACATCTTCACGAATTTTCATAACACGATCTAGTTCTTGAATAGCTTCTTTTGGAGCAACTACATCTAAAACAACGTAGTACCCTTTTGAAAAGTCAGCTATTTCATAAGCTAAATCTTTGATGCCCCATTCATTCACTTTAACTTCTTCAGAACCTAAATTTGTTAAAATTTTATTGAGTTCTTCAATTAAATTTTTTCTAGTTTGTTCTTCCAAGTTTGGACGAATGATGTACATGATTTCGTATCTTTTCATATCTTATACCTCCTTTTGGTCTTTTGGCTGCTATAGCAGCAAGTGAGATAAATCACAACGATGTATTATAACACAGTTACTAATCTTTGTCTAGAAAAAAAGTTTATGATTTTTTATATATAAACTTAATTAACTAACAGAGATTTTTGTGTATATTATTTTAAAAAAAACACCTTTTCAGGTGTTTTGAATGTATAAAATTTTTTATTCAGCTACTTCGTAAGTTCCTTGGAATATAGCAACTACTTCATCGTAATAGCTAGCTGTTGTGTCTACTATCAAAATACAATTACCATTTTTATATTCACTTTCGTCTAAACCAGCAATCAATCCAGCTAAATGAGGACTTGCGGCAATAACTTCTTGCATTTTTTCTTCATTTTTGAACTCTAAGATAATTCCTACTATATCATCACCATTACTAAAAGCATAAGTGTTAAATCCTAGAACTGAAGCTAACACATTTTCTGTGGTAGTCGTCGCAGGTTCACCAGTCATTGTAGTGGTAATATCATTATAAGTTGTTGTTGTCATGGTTGTTGATTCAATAGTAATATTTAATTCTGAAACAATAATATCAATATCAGAAAACAATTGAACTCCATCTTTGTAATTATGTTCATAAATATTGTATCCAGCATCTTCAAAGTTTTTCGCTATTTTATTCATTGAACTACAAGCAGTTAAAGCCCCAATCAACAATACAAATGTAAATAATACTAGTAACTTTTTAAATCTTTTCATTCTACACCATCCTAAATATATTTTTATATATATTATCTCTTGAAAATTATATCTTATTCAAAGGTTTATGTCAATATTATCTTTGATTATGCTTTTTTGCGAAACGGAAGAATCATTGATACTTTTTCTTTGTATTCTAAATACCCAGGTCTATTTGATAATTTCTTCTCCATCATTGGAATCGAGATAAACATGAATAGTAAAATCATAAGTATTGGATAAATTAAATTAAAATTAATCACTTTTAGGTTAGAAAAATACATAATATAAATACCAACCCAAAAAGTTAGTTCTCCCAAATAGTTTGGATGTCTTGAGTATTTCCAAAGACCTTGATCTATACAAGATTTATTTTTAGTATGATTCATTCTAAACTCATACATTTGCTTATCTGCTACAAATTGAATAATTGGAGCTACAATTGAAAGGGCAAACCCGACTATAAAAATAAGATTAACACCTTCAAACAACATGATATCATGAGCGTTTATTAACTGTATGTATACTACAAGTGTAGGTATCATGTGTATTCCAAAAAAATTTGTTATCAAATAAATTTTTGGCGCTTGATTTTTTAAGTGAGTATATCGCCAATCTTGGTGCTTAAATCCTTGCCAATTTTTCCACCAATTATATGTTAGTCTAATACCCCAAAATAATATCGCTATCATTAATAGAATGACATTTAAAGAAAAGTTTTTGTATATTAGCATCCATTCAAAAGCTAACAATATTGGTACTACGCTCCAGTAAGGGTCATACATAGAGGCGTTTTTAGTTATCACACTTGATATAAAGACGATGATAGTCATTATTGTTGTTGATAACAACCCAGTCATAATTGGATCATAATTATTGTTAACTCCATAAGATATTACCAAAGAGCCAACTAAAAAAGCAAATAAATAAACAATCACAAAAACCCATAAAGTATTTTTTCTTGATAAAGACGTCAAATCCATTTGAAATAAACCTCCCCAAAAGTATGCAGTGTTAAGATTGTATCACAATCGCTTTTCTAAATATAGATTAATTCCAAAAAAATTATAATTTTTCTATAATCTTAGAGAAAGTAAATTCAGTTATTTTATATTGAATAATTTCTCTTGAACCTGAAAAAACTTTTTTGTTAATCTCAACGTTATTTCCCACCATAATACCTATATAGGTTTCACCTACTTCATGGTTGTCAAAACCCAGAGGTCCAGCTATTCCTGATACTGCGATTAAAACTTCGGCAGAAGTTTTATTTTTTAAGCCTAGTAACATCTCACGAACTACTTCTTCAGAATAAACTGAATGGTTTTTAATAGTTTGTTCACTAACTCCTAAAACATTCATTTTAGCATTATTAGAATAAACAACATAGCTCATATCTAAAACTTTTGAAGCACCACTTACTTTTGTCAAAGAACTGACTAACAACCCTCCAGTGACAGATTCAGCAAAACTAATTTTATATCCTTTTTCACTTAATTTATTAATCAAAGTCTTGGATTGTTTTTTAATAATATCGCTATATTTTTCTTCCATAATTTTTACCTTCTATAAATTAAATCTAAAGTGGAAAATGTCTCCATCTTGAGCTTTATAGTCTTTTCCCTCTAAACGAAACTTCCCCATTTCTTTTGCTTTTGATTCAGAACCAGTTTTAATTAAATCATTATAGCTGATAGTCTCAGCTCTAATAAAACCTTTCTCGAAATCACTATGAATAATTCCTGCACACTCTGGAGCTTTCATACCATCTTTAAAAGTCCAGGCTCGAACTTCTTTATCTCCTGCAGTAAAGAAAGTTTTTAAACCTAACACTTCATAACTTGCGCTTACTAACTCATCTAGTCCTGATTGGTTAATACCTAATTCTTCCATGAACATTTCTTTTTCTTCTTTATCAAGTTCTTGAAGTTCTTGTTCGATTTTCGCGCTTATAACAACCACTCGTGCTTTATCTTTTTTCGCTTGAATCTCAACTTGCTTTACATATTCATTACTAGAATAATCATTAATTTCTTCTTCTGAAATGTTACAAACATAAAGAATTGGTTTAGCCGTTAGAAAAGAAAAATTCTTTATTAATTTAAGTTCATCTTCTGATAGTTCAAGAGCCCTTATTGGCACTTCATCTTTTAAAGAGTTCAAAATTCTATCCAACAAATTATACTCTTCAACTGCTTCATTATCCAATTTTAACTCTGCTCTTTTTCTAATTTTTGGCATTCTTTTTTCGATTACTTCAATATCCGCGAAAATTAATTCTATCATAATTGTTTCAATATCCCTTAGAGGATCAACACTTCCATCTACATGAACTACATTATCATCGTTAAAACATCTGATGACTTGTACTATAGCATCAGTAGTTCTAATATGAGACAAGAATTGATTCCCAAGGCCTTCACCTTTAGAAGCTCCCTTAACAAGTCCTGCAATATCACGGAATTCAAATGTTGTGTAAATAGTTTTCTTAGGATTATACATTTTTGTTAAAACGTCTACTCTTTCGTCAGGCACCTCAACAACACCGATATTCGGTTCTATGGTAGCGAAGGGATAGTTGGCAGCTAATACTTTAGCTTTTGTTATTGCATTAAAAAGGGTCGATTTACCAACATTCGGTAAACCGACTATTCCAGCTGTTAAACCCATTATTTCTCCTTTAACTCAGTTAAATTAAATAGTTTTACAGTATTCTTAAAAGTATAATCTTCAATTACTTCTATTGTTGTTCTTTTAAGATCAGCTATTTCTTTAACTATATATTTTAAATTTTTTGATTCATTAGTTCTACCACGATGAGGTGCTGGCGCTAAGTATGGTGCGTCAGTTTCAACTAATAGATATTTTAAATCTATTTTTGTGGCTACTTCTTTTGGAGTTTTTGCATTTTTAAAGGTTACTGGACCTGCTAAAGAAATATATAAATTTAAGTCTATAAAACTTTTTACATATTCCCAAGGTCCTGAATAGCAATGCATAACTCCTGTTGTATCTTGATTTTTATATTGCTTTAATATTTCGTACGTATCATTTATAGCGTCTCTCATATGAATTACTACTGGTAGTTTATGCTTATTAGCTAACTCTATTTGTTTAATAAACAATTGCTTTTGTTTGGCTTCATGAGTTTTATCCCAATAATAATCTAGCCCGATTTCTCCAATCGCTTTAACTTTTGGATGATTTAGATTTTCTTCTAACCATAAGATATCATCTTCTTTATAGTGTTTAGCTTCGCTAGGGTGAATTCCTATAGCTGCGTAAACCTCATCATACATATTTGCTATATCAATAGCCATTTCAGAAGATTCTCTATCATAGCCAACACAAATAAAAGCTTTAACGTTGTTAGCTTTAGCTTTTTCAATGATTTCTTCTATTCTCGGAAATAACTCCTCGTCATTTAAATGTACATGAGAATCAATAATCATATCTTTCTCCCTATTAATTATAATTTTTTCTTAAACTCAAATAAAATTCAGTTAACTTTTCAGCTGTGAATCCGAAATATTCTTGAACTTCTTCACCTTTACCACTTCTTCCAAAGTCATCTATACCATACACTGTATCTGCAAATTGGTACCAACCAATGCTAGACCCCATTTCTACAGCTAGTACTGGTACATCATAAGGTAAAACTTGATTTTGATATTCTGATGATTGCTTTAAGAAAAGCTCTCTTGAAGGCATGGAAACTACTCTTATATTGATGTTTTGTTCTTTTAATTTTTTTGCAGTATTCACTGCTAATTCTACCTCAGATCCCGTAGCTAAAAGAATAGCTTCAAAATCTTTAGATTCATAAACAGGATAAGCTCCTTTTAAAAATTGATCATAATCTAATTTGTAATTAACAGAAATATTTTGTCTTGTTAGTGCAATAATATTTGGCGTATTTTTAGCTTGCAAAGCATATCTAAATGCATGTCTAACTTCATTAGAATTAGCTGGTCTAAAAACATTAATATTTGGCATTGCTCTGAACATAGTAAGCTGTTCAACTGGTTCATGAGTAGGTCCATCTTCTCCCACTGCTACTGAGTCATGAGTAAATATAAAAGTTGAAGGTATATCCATTAAAGCGGCTATTCTAATTGCTGGTTTCATATAATCAGAAAAAATAAAGAAACCACCACTAAATGCTTTTAAATTATGAAGAACCATTCCATTGATTATACCAGCCATTGCGTGTTCGCGAACACCGAAATTCACGTTTCTGCCTGTTCTATTTAAAACATCAAAATCACCATTAATTCCTTTTACTTTTGTTGAAGATGTTAAATCTGCACTACCACCAATCATTGCTTTTGAATGTGGTGAAAGTGCATTTATTAATTTACCTATTGTTACTCTTGTTGCTTCATCAGCTTCAAGGACTTGAGGAATGATTTTTTCAAAATCAATAGTTACTTCATTATTTATAATATTAACTAATTCTATATAATCATTTGGAAATTTTTTATTATATTTTTCTAAAATATCTAGCCACTCTTGATATGCTTTAACTCCTCTTTTACCAAAGGTGTCAAAAAAATCATCGTAAGCTGTAGATGGTACTTCGAACTCTTTATAATTATAGTTAAATTCTTTTCTCATTCTATTGGTTTCTTCTAAGCCTATAGGAGAACCATGTGTTTTAGAAGTTGCTTGATTAACTGAACCAAAACCGATAATACTCTTCACTTCAATAAAAGATGGTTTATCGCTTTTTCTAGCAATTTCAATTGCTTTACCAAGGCCGACCAAATCATTAGGTTCAGCAACTATTTGATATTCCCAATTCATTGCTTCTACTTTATTTTTAATGTTATCACTAACCGCTAGTTCAACAGGCCCATCTAATTGAATATCATTAGAATCAAACAAGACTATTAGTTTGTTTAATCTGTATCTTCCTGCAATTGACATTGCTTCCATCGAGATACCTTCTTGAAGATCGCCATCACCACATAAAACATATGTATAATGATCTACAACCTTCATATTATCTTTATTAAAACAGGCCGCTAAATATGATTCTGCTAAAGCATTACCAACAGCCATCGCTATGCCTTGTCCTAATGGCCCGGTTGTAGAATCTACTCCCGGAGTATGACCATACTCAGGATGACCAGGAGTTTTGCTTCCTAGTTGTCTAAAATCTTTTAATTCTTCTATACTTAAATCATATCCAGCTAAATGTAAAGTTGAATACAATAGTGCAGAACCGTGACCAGCTGCTAAAAAAAAGCGATCACGATTAAACCAGTCTGGTTTTTTTGGATTTGAATTTAAAAATTTGGTATATAATTCATAAACTGTTGAAGCAGCTCCTAAAACAATCCCAGGGTGTCCTGAGTTTGCTTTGTTAATCATATCTAAACCTAAAAATCTGATAGCGTTAATTGTTTCATTCATTTTAATCACCTACTATTTTCTTTATTAAAGTTTCACAAGTATTATATCATAGTTTGATTATTTGAAAAAGATAAATAACCTAGATAAAAATCTTAATTTCTTAACATTTTTTAATTTTTATGAAATTAATACTCTTTATTCATTGAACATTAAAAATGAATTATGTATAATAGAACTACCACAATAAACAAGGAGATATTATTTTGATAAAAATTTTAAACCAATATCCTTTTGGTCAAGATGTAACAGACATTTCCCCTTTTGGAAACGGTAATATTAATAAAACTTATTTGATTAGTACCAATAGTAATAAAAAGTATATCCTTCAAGAAATAAATTCTAAAGTTTTTAAAAAACCTAAAGAAGTTATGAGGAATATAGAGTTGGTAACTGAACACATTAGAAATATACATAGAAAGAATAGCATTGAGTCAGATCAAGCTGTTTTAGAAATACTCTACACGAATGACAATCAATCTTACGTGAAATTGGATGATAGATATTGGAGAGCATATAATTTCGTAGAAAACGCCATAACTTATGAAACAACAGATGATCCTGAAATTTTTAAACAAGTAGGAATCGCAGTCGGAGCTTTTCACAAATTTCTGAACGATTTTGATTCAGACCGTTTAGCTATTACTATTCCAGATTTTCACAATACTCCTAAAAGATTTTCATCCTTAAGCAAAGTAGTGGATGAAGATAATTATGATAGAGTAATGAAGGTTTTTAAAGAGATTCAGTTTATCAACTCTAGAAAGAATAAATTATCAATTATTGTACAAGCTCTTGAGAAGAAAGAAATACCTTTAAGGGTAACTCATAATGACACTAAATTGAATAATGTTATGATAGATAAAACAACAAATAAAGCTGTTTGCATTATTGATTTAGATACTGTCATGCCTGGTTCGGTCTTATATGATTTTGGTGACGCTATTCGAGTTGGAGCTAATAATGCTAAAGAAGATGAAAGTGACTTAAGTAAAGTAAGGCTTAATATGTCTTTGTTTGAGAGCTTTGTTGATGGATTTTTAGAAGAAACCCATAATATCCTTAATCAAAAAGAGATTGATTTACTTGTTGATAGTGTTTGGTTGATAACAATGGAAATATCGATTCGCTTTCTAACTGATTATCTTGATAACGACCAGTATTTTAGAACTGACTATCCAGAACATAATCTAGTTAGAACAAAAGCACAGTTAAAACTGGTAAATGAAATAGAAAGATATTATGAACAAATGAAGAATTATATTAAAAATAAAGTAAGCAAAATGTAAAAAAGCATCCAAAGGGATGCTTTTATTTTTATTAAAATTTAATTATTCAAGAATTGTAACTACTGAACCAGCACCTACAGTATGTCCACCTTCACGGATAGAGAACTTAGTTCCTTGTTCTAACGCGATTGGATGGATTAATTCAACTTCCATTTCAATGTTATCTCCAGGCATAACCATTTCAACACCCTTAGGTAATTGAATAACACCTGTAATATCAGTTGTACGGAAATAGAATTGAGGGCGATAGTTAGAGAAGAATGGAGTATGACGTCCACCTTCATCATGGCTCAATACGTATACTTGTGCAGTAAATTTAGTATGTGGTGTAACTGATTTTGGTTTTGCGATTACTTGTCCACGTTGTACCATATCTCTTGAAATACCACGTAATAATAAACCTACGTTATCTCCTGCTTGAGCGTAGTCTAATAATTTACGGAACATTTCAACACCAGTAACAACTGCTTCTTTAGTTTCTCTGATACCAATGATTTCAATCTTTTCATTAACTTTGATTTGTCCACGGTCTACTCTACCTGTAACAACAGTTCCACGTCCTGTAATTGTGAAAACGTCTTCTACTGGCATCATAAATGGTTTGTCAACTGGTCTTTCTGGTAGAGGAATATATTCATCTACAGCAGCCATTAAATCTAAGATTTTTTGTTCTTGTTCAGCGTCTCCTTCAAGAGCTTTTAATGCAGAACCAACGATAATTGGAGTTTCATCTCCTGGGAATTGGTATTCGTCTAACAATTCACGAATTTCCATTTCTACTAATTCGATTAATTCTGGATCATCAACCATGTCAGCTTTGTTTAAGAAAACAACGATTCTAGGAACTCCCACTTGGCGAGATAATAGAATATGTTCTCTAGTTTGTGGCATTGCGCCATCAGCTGCAGAAACAACTAGGATAGCTCCGTCCATTTGTGCAGCACCAGTAATCATATTTTTTACATAGTCGGCATGCCCTGGGCAGTCAACGTGTGCGTAGTGACGGTTTTCTGTTGAGTATTCAATGTGTGAAGTATTAATAGTAATACCTCTTGCCTTTTCTTCTGGTGCAGAGTCGATTGATGCATAATCTCTAACTTCTGATAGGCCTGCTCTTGCTAATACTGTTGTAATAGCAGCAGTTAAAGTAGTTTTACCATGGTCAACGTGACCGATAGTACCAATATTAACATGTGGTTTAGTACGTTCAAATTTAGCTTTAGCCATTTTTATTTCTCCTTTTTTTATAATTTTCGCTTATTAGCATATGTTTATCGATATTATTTTATAACAATATCTATTTTTTTGCAATAATTAAAATCTTGTAGTACTAATTATTGCGCTTAGTTATAATTTCTTCAGCAATTGATTTTGGACATTTCTCATAATGTGAGAATTGCATTGTGAAGTTCGCTCTACCTTGTGAGTTTGATCTAAGTGATGTAGCATATCCAAACATTTCAGATAGCGGAACTTTTGAACTAACTTTTTGAGCATTTCCTTGTTTTTCTTGTCCTTCGATTCTACCTCTTCTTGAAGTAAGATCACCGATAACATTACCTATGTAATCATCTGGAGTAACAACGTCAACACTCATGATTGGTTCTAATAAAGTTGGACCGCATTTTTCTTTAGCTTGTTTTAAAGCCATTGAAGCAGCAATCTTAAACGCCATTTCACTAGAGTCAACTTCATGGTATGAACCATCGTAAAGAGTCGCCTTAACATCTAATAATGGATAACCAGCAATAACTCCACCAGGTAATGATTCTTGGATTCCCTTATCAACAACACTGATGTATTCTCTAGGAACTGTTCCGCCGACGATTTTATCAACGAATTCATATCCTTTTCCTGGATTTGGTTCAAATTTAACCCAAACATGTCCATATTGTCCTCTACCACCAGACTGACGAACAAATTTACCTTCGCAGTTTGCTTCTTGAGTAATGGTTTCACGATATGATACTTGTGGATTTCCAACTGTAGCTTCAACTTTAAATTCTCGTTTCATTCTATCAACGATGATTTCAAGATGAAGTTCTCCCATTCCAGAAATGATTGTTTGTCCTGTTTCTTTATCAGTATATGTTCTAAATGTTGGGTCTTCTTCACTTAATTTTTGTAAAGCTACTCCCATTTTTTCTTGGTCTTTTTTAGTCTTAGGTTCGATAGCTACTGAGATAACTGGTTCAGGGAACTTCATTGATTCCAAAACCACATCTTTCTTTTCTGAAGCTAAAGTGTCTCCAGTAATAGTATCTTTTAATCCTACTGCAGCTGCAATATCACCTGAATAGACTTCATCTATCTCAGTACGACTATTTGCATGCATTTGTAAGATTCTTCCTAATCTTTCTTTTTTACCTTTTGAGGTATTCATGATGTATGAACCTTTTTTTACTACACCAGAATAAACTCTAAAGAAAGTTACTCTACCTACAAATGGGTCTGTCATAACTTTGAATGCCAAGGCAACAAAATCACTATCGTCATCATGCATGATTGTTACTTCTTCATCTCTTGAATTGAATCCACGAATTTGTGCAACTTCAATTGGAGATGGTAAGTAATCTATTACTGCATTTAAAACGAACTTAATACCCTTATTTTTAAACGCTGAACCACACATTACTGGGAAAAACTTAACAGATAGTGTAGCTTTTCTAATTGCGGCTTTTAACATTTCTGGAGTAACTTCTTCACCTTCAAGAAAAACTAACATTAGTTCTTCATCAAAGTCACAAAGCACTTCAACAAGAGTATTTCTTCTCTCTATAGCTTCTGCTTCTAAATGACTAGGAATTGCTGTTTCTTCGTAGTTTTCTTCAGCGTTACCATCAAAATGGTAAGCCTTCATCTCTACTAAATCTATAATTCCTGTAAAATCATCTTCAGCTCCTATTGGCCATTGTATCGCTTCTGCCTTTTCCCCAAGTCTATGATGAATTGAGTCAATTGCAGCTGCGAAATCAGCACCAATTTTATCCATTTTATTAGCGAAAACTAGTCTTGGAACTTTGTACTCGTTAGCTTGTCTCCAAACTGTTTCAGTTTGAGGTTCCACACCAGCTTGTGCATCCAATACCGTTACAGCACCATCTAGTACACGTAAGGATCTTGATACTTCAACAGTGAAGTCAACATGTCCTGGGGTATCAATGATATTTA
>Ga0172377_10001530_pt1 | contig 23377 bp, 20 predicted proteins | sample Pumphouse3metaG_FD_119749 | JGI IMG/M metagenome (GOLD analysis project Ga0172377, IMG submission 119749) | Leachate microbial communities from a municipal landfill in Southern Ontario, Canada - Pumphouse #3 metaG | ecosystem: Engineered > Solid waste > Landfill > Unclassified | place: Canada... | reverse complement strand
TGTTATGCGGTGCGCTGCCATAAAAACAGGGCCAAAGGTGAGGTTCATGATTGCCGAGATGTAAAATGCTCTTAAAATTTTTATGCTTGGATAGCCTGTGTAGATAAGACCTTTAGCTGCTGCGCTATCTATGCCTCCAGTATATAATGCGAACATAAGAACAATTGTAATTCCTAGCATGCCCCATACTAACATTTTTGCTAACATTCCCTTAACTGGTTGCCAGTTGCCGCTAACTAGCCGTACTGCCAAAAACTCTCCCATTATTGAGAGAATAGCAAATTTTGCAAATGCCATTAGATAGGGGTGAGTTGTAGTAGTATCTATAAATAAAAGATGGGTTGGAGGGTATATAAGAAAAGCGGTGAAAAGTATAATAAGGCTAATCCATATTAAGGTTCCATATTTTGCCATTTTGTTGTTAGGTATTTAAAAATTAGGTGATATTTGTTTGAAGTTGCTGTAAATTATTTTAGAGATTAATCTCTTTAACTTTATTGAGGCTGAATTACTTATAATTATTTAGAAGTTAGTTTGTTTTAAAGATTGTAATTTGAAAGAGCATCAATTGCCTCTCTTACTTTTTGTTTAGAGGTTTCTCTCTTAACAAACTCTCTATCTATTAAGTTGAGCTTGTTTGTGTTTGAGTCAATATTTTTTCTGTTAGAGGTAATTTCTTGAGAGGCAGATAAATGAACCTGGGCAAATAATTTATTACTAAAAGATATAGATGAACTATTTAGATTATTTGCAAGGTTGCTAGAGTTTGTGGCTACTGCTTGTGCTATTTCCACTATGTTAGAGGAGTTTATGCCAGAACCGGGCATTATTGTAATTCTTCCAGATGCTATTTTTGCCATCTCTTTTATAGTAGAGAGCCCCTCAAATGCTGTTACTGCTCCTCCAGAGGTTAAAATTATTTGTGCCCCTAGTGAGATAACATCTTCTACAGATTTCAAGATATTTGAGCTTCTGTCAATTGCTCTGTGGAATGTAAAAGAGAGTTCAAGCGATTTAGCTAAGAGTGCTAATGGCCTACAAAATTCTAAATCTACATTTCCATACTTGTCTAGTGCTCCAAAAACCACTCCATTTACCTTGAGCTTTGCACATGTTTCAATATCTTTCTTCATTACCTCCATCTCTTCTCTTGTGTAAAGGAAATCTCCTCCCCTAGGTCTTATAAGTACATTAATATCTAAGTCTGTTTTCTCTTTTGCTAGTGCAATAACTCCGTAACTAGGAGTAATGCCACCAAGTGAAAGCGCACTGCAAAGCTCAACCCTTTGTGCCCCTCCATCTCTTGCCGCAATGCAGCTCTCAAGAGAGCCAGCACATATCTCTACAATAGTATTCATATTCTATTAGTTAGATTTATCTGTTATTTGTCTTTGTCTATAAATTTAATCTATTTATTTATCTATCTATTTATTATTTGTATATATCTATTAATTGCCTTGATGCTCAAAATTAGATATTATTTCTAAGACTTTATTCATTTACAAAGTTTCTCTGCTAAAGTTTCCCACCAGAATAACATCTCTAAATTTACCAAGGTTTATGCATTTTTTTAGCAGAACAAAATTGTTGCAAACATTTTAACTGATAATTCATCATAATTTCCCCTGGGAGACGATTCCTCAGGCCCCGAAAAACCACAAAGAGAATAGCGTCTAGAAAAAAGAGCGTTGCTGCTGGTGAGCAGAGCAGCAAATAGCAAATAGCCAGCAGCATTATATTAAATTTCATAAATAAAATAATCATTATTATGGGAAGCAAAGCTAGGTGGGAAACTTTAGTATTATATAATAAGAGCGTAGAGCGGTTTGTAAGTAATAAAAAAAGACCGGCCAAATATTATGGCCGGTCTTTTAAATTATAAATCTATTGCATAGATATAATATCTAGTTAGGTATTAACAACCAGAACATCCAGCGCATGAACCGCTATCACAGTCTGGTTCGGCTGGTGCTTTCTCTCCAAAAAGTCCGTTTGTTAACTCTTCTGGAGTTGCTTCGCGAACTTCTACAACTTCGCCTTTGAAGTTAAGCTCAGAGCCTGCAAGTGGATGATTAAAATCCATAACAACAATATCTTCTTTAATCTCTTTAATGCTTCCCTGAAGGCGATTGCCATCTGAGTCTTGCATTGGAAGAACATTCCCAATTTTAAGGAGACCCTCTTCTATTTTGCCATCTACTTCAAACATATTCTTTGGTAGCTCAACTACTGCATCGCTATTTACTTGGCCATAGCCCTCTTTTGCAGAGAGCATAAAGTCAAAACTATCTCCAACTTTTTTGCCAGATACATTTTCTTCAAATTTAGGTAGAAGATAACCTGTTCCATATATAAAACGTAGAGGGCTGTCTGCTTTAACTGTTTCTACTACATCTCCCTCTACAGTTAATGTGTATGAAAGTGATACTACTTTGTTTGTTCCTATTTCCATGAATTAATATATAAAATGTTTAAAAAGGTTATTTATGCAAATATTGTGCTATTTTTTTGTCTTTACAATTTTATATCCAATTGCTGCTACTATAATTGTTATTGCTGGAGTAATAAGATTTAAAAAGCAGTATGGTAAATATGCAAAGGTGGCAACATTTAAAACGCTGGCTTGTACCACTGCACATGTGTTCCAAGGGACTAAGACAGATGTTACTGTTGCAGAATCTTGGAGAGTACGGCTCAGTAAACGTGGCTCATATCCAAGTTTTCTATATGTTTCTGAAAACATTTTTCCAGGTAGTAATATAGCCATATATTGGTCTGATAGAGTTATATTAAAGAAAATTGCAGTTAAAACAGTAGAGCTTACAAGGCCTACTGCACTCTTTATATAGCCCATCATTTTTTCTGTAATTGTCTGAATCATACCACTCGCTTCCATAACCCCTCCAAAGGTTACAACGCATAGTATAATCCATACAGTATTTAGCATTCCAGCCATTCCACTAGTAGAAGTTAGGTTGTTTAGCATAGCATCGCCAGTCTCTATTGAGACACTACCAGAAAGAATTTTGAGTGAAGAGTAGAGATAAGTAGCTCCTTTTGATAAGTTTTCTGGAGCTATTTGGGTACAAATGTCGGGCTGGAATAGACATGCCACAATAGCACCCAGTAGTGCCGAACTGAAGAGTGTAATAAAAGGAGAGACCTTTTTTACAATAAGAGATATTGTAAAAACGGGAACAAGTAGGAGCCATGGCGATATATTAAATGTGCCCTCTATAATATGAAGCTGATTTTCAATGTTTAAAACATTGTTTACAGGAAGCACAAACCCTACAATTGTAAAGAATATAACAGATAGTATAAAGCCTGGAATTGTAGTTATTAGCATAAACCTTATATGGGTGTATAGATCTACCCCAGCAACGGAAGCAGAGAGGTTGGTAGTGTCTGAAAGGGGAGATATTTTATCTCCAAAGTATGCCCCCGATATTACAGCACCAGCAAGCCAAGGTGCAGGGAATCCTAATATTTGACCTGCCGATAACATAGCAACTCCTATTGTGCCAACAGTAGTCCATGAGCTACCTGCCATAATGGAAACCGCTCCAGATAAGATGAAAGCTACTAGTAAAAAGAGAGTGGGGGTAATTATTTGAAGCCCGTAATAGATCATTGCTGGCACTACACCACTTATCATCCAAGAGCCTGTTAGAGCTCCAATCATTAGTAGTATAAAAATAGCGGGCCCTGTTTTTACAAGATGGTCCATCATGCCCGCTTCAAGCTTTTCCCAGGGCACTTTTAAGTATGAGAGAGCAATTACAGATGCTAAAACAGTACTAAAGATAAGGGCAATCTGGGAGGGGCCAGATGTTACATCTTCTCCAAACATTTTTACCCCTGCAAATATTATTGCAATAAGTGCAAGTACAGGTATTAATGAAATTAAGAGTCCAGGTTTTTTCATAATTGTAATTTATATGCCACTAAAATTAACAGCTTCAAAAGCAAGTGTAGGGATGAGCCATCTACTTGTTCCTCTAGGGTCGGTTCCGGCAGCTACAAAATTGTTCCATAATGTAATTAGGTTACCTGTAATATTCATCTCTTTAACAGGGTAGAGGATTATTCCATTTTCAAAATAGAAACCCTCTACACCAAAAGAGTAGTCTCCTGTAGAGCTATTGCTATTACCTCCATTAAAGCCGGTAACAAGAACTCCAGTTCCGCACTCTTTTAATATTTGAGCTTGGTCTTTATTAGGGACAATTGTATTGGGCTCTAGAGAATATTTGCAAGTTGGTACAGATGGCCCTTCTATAGTTACTGGTATATTAAGCTTTTTGGAGTAGTATGTATTTATGAAATAGGTGTTTACTACACCTCCTTCAATAATATTCATTGGTTTGGTAGCAATTCCTTCGCTATCGAAATAGCGAGAACCAAAAGAAGCTAGAAGGTGGGGAGAATCGGATAGTTGAAAATTTGGGTTAAAAACTTTTTCTCCTATTTTCCCTTTTAAGAATGAGTTGTTTTGTTGTATAGATGCGCCATTTAGAGCACTAATTATTGGGGCCACAACTCTACTACTAACGTTGTTTTCAAGTACCATATTGTACTTTCCAGACTTAAGTTTTTTTGGGCTAATCATAGAGATTGCCCTATTGTAAGCTTTCTTGCCAACTCCTTTTTTTACAAGAGAGTCAAAATAGAGTGAGGTCTCATACCACCATCCCTCTGGCCTACTCCCTCTCTCTCCCTTTACAGAGCATTCACAACTAAGTGAGAAGGAGCTCTGTTTGCTCTCTCCTTCAAACCCTTGTGAGTCTACAATGTAAACATAATCATCTAAATCTCCATATTCGCTATTAACAGAAATAATACGACTATCGCTATTGAATATTTCAGTAGCAGCTTCGAAGGCTATCTTGCGTTTAACGCTTGGGTCAATACTCTTTACCGTTTTATCGTATTGATTAAGATCTTTTTTCTTTCCAGTGTAATAGAGTTTTTTATCTGGTAGTGAGCGATAGCTATCTGGAGTAAGTAGCAGCGTTGCCTGGGCACCATTTTTTATGAAGTTCTCTAATTCACTCTCTTGGGTTCTGTTTGTAGAAAAGGAACCATATTTACCTTTATTAAAAAGCTGGATATAGAGTGAAGAGCCTTTTGCTTGCTGAATACGATCTATATTATTATCTCTTACCCGGTAAGAGCTTTGAGTATTTGAGTTTAACGTAATTCTAACTTGGCTGCACCCTTGTTTAAGTGCTATCTCTAGTGCTTTATGAGCAATTTCTTTCTCTTGTTGTTCCATCTTAATCATCTCCTCCAACTGTTAATTTATTAACTAAAACAGAGGGCATCCCACATGATACAGGGCAATATTGCTCTTTACCGCAAATCCAAGTGGAGTCATCAATTATGTTATTTGATGCAACGGCTGTGATGCCAGCCAGAGCCTCTGGTCCATTTCCTATAATATTAATATCTTTTATTGGTGTAGTTAATTTTCCATTTTCTATTAAGTAGCCAAACTTAACAAAGAATGTAAAATCTCCTGCTCCAATTTGAACCTGTCCATTACTAAAGTTTTTGGCATAGACTCCTTTTTTTACAGATGAGATTATTTGCTCTTCGGTACTTTTACCATTTTCCATATAGGTAGCTCTCATTCTAGGTAGGGGAATATGCCTAAAAGATTCTCTTCTACCATTACCTGTAGGAGCAGTTTTATAGTAGTTAGCACTTATTCTATCGTGTAAATAGGAGTTGAGAATTCCCTCTTTAACCATATAGGTCTTCTGCCCAAGAACACCCTCGTCATCTATATTAATGGAGCCTCTATTAAATGGGATAGTTCCATCGTCTACCACAGAGATCTCTTCTGAGCATATTTTCTCACCCATTTTGTCTGAAAAAATAGAGGTGTTCATTCTGTTAAAATCTGCTTCAAAAGCATGCCCTATAGCTTCGTGTAACAGTATACCAGAGCTTCCTGCAGCCATTACAACTGGCATTTCGCCTCCTTTAGGTCTTATGGCATCAAAAAGGAAGGCTGTCCTAGATACAACCTCGGCACTTAACTCTTTAATGAGATTGTCTGTAAGAAACTCAAACCCTCCTCTAAAACTTTTTGAAACGCTATTGTTTTCTACTTTACCGTTGCTTTCCATAATGCATGTAGCAACAATAGAGAACATAGGCCTAGTATCACATGCAAGAGTACCCTGGGAGTTAAAAAAAAGTATCTTTGAATTTGAATTAGAGATTCTAGCCATTACTTTATTTACTCTATTGTCTGCAGCAAAAACTAACTCATTCAGTTGTTGCAAAAAGGGAGCTTTAGAAAGGATATTAACCTCTTCCCAGCTTTTTTTAACGGGGTAGTAACCTCTCCCTTTTTTTGATAAGGGAGTAATATTTATATTTTCTAATTTATTGCTGTTGCCCTTTTGGGAAGCTATTGCCGAGGCAGCTTTTGCAGCTTTAACCATCTCTTCCATAGTGGTTACTTCTGTATAGGCGTAGCCAGTTCTATCTCCAGAAAGTACTCTTACACCCATGCCGTAATCTATATGGCTGCTTGCAGAATTTACCTCTCCATCGCGAAGTGATAGCTCATTAGCTGTGCTATACTCAAAGTAAAGATCGGCATAATCTCCGCCTTTACTAAGTGCTATTTGTGTGATTTTTTTGAGATCATCTGGAGTTACTCCGAATAGGGCCATCATGATTTGAGTCTCTCTCATTTTGAAAATTTAGACAAAGTAACCGAAAAATGGCTAAATTAGCAAACAGTATATTTATGAAAAGTTTTCTCTTTAAATAAAGTTATATGGACCAGCCAAAATTGCAGAGATTGTTAAGGATAATGCAGCTTCTTACAGATAAAAGTATGCGATATACAATAAATGAGATAGCAGAGATTTTAGACCTTAACCCTAGAAGCGTATATAGGTATATAAATACTTTTGAATCTGTTGGTTTTATTGTTATTAAAGATGGAGGTAAGGTTTGGTTAGCTAAAGAGTCTAAACATTTTAGAACTATTGCAGATATTGTCTATTTTACCGAGGAGGAGGCCTATATTTTAAAGAGTGCTGTAGAGGTGCTAGATCCTTTAAGCCCTGCAGTAAACAGTATTAAAACCAAACTCTACTCTCTGTATGATTATAAGAAAGTTGCCAATATTGTAGTAAGCGAAAAAATAGGAGATAATGTAAATAAACTTTTAGACTCTATAGCTAAAGAGAAGCAGGTTGTTCTTAAAAACTACCGCTCTTCTCATAGTGGTAATATATCTGATAGGCTTGTAGAGCCAATACAGTTTGGAGAAAACATGGTGAATATTCTCTGTTATGAGCTCTCAAGTGATTCTTGTAAATACTTTAAAGTTGCTAGGATAGATGAGGTTATTCAAACAGAAGAGGAGTGGTCTAATTTAGAGAGACATGAAAAAGTTATTACAGATGCATTTAATATATCTACCAATTCTAATGAGAAGTACAATATAACTTTAAAGCTCTCTATGAATGCTGCAAATTTACTTGCAGAGGAGTATCCTCTTACAATTGAAAAAATAGAGAATATTTCTGACAATGAATACCTTTATAAAGATGAGGTGTGCAGTTACGAAGGGGTAGGGCGTTTTGTTTTAGGCCTTTGTAGTGAGGTAGAGGTTATTGATAGCCCTGGCTTTCTTGAGTTTTTAAAGAAAAAAACTAAAGCTTCCCTCTTTGCAACTAGCAGATAACTAAACCATAAAGTAATGTATTGGTGAAATTTCAATTATAATATTGTTGCAAAAATTTTATTTGATAATTCATCTGATTTTCCCTGGGAAACTTTAAATAAATAGCATCTTACGTCATGTAAGATGCTATAAATCTATAATTGAGATTTTGAGCGGTAGATGAGGTTCGAACTCACGACCTTGGGCTTGGGAAGCCCACGCTCTACCAACTGAGCTACTACCGCAAAGTGATGCAAATTTAGTAAATTTCTTTTACCAACAATAAAGCATCTGCTTTTTCTCCAGGCTCAGTTGCTTTTATTTTATAATTGAACCTACCATCTCTTTTTTGAATAACAATTGCCTCTTTGCTCCATACATTTATATCTGTTGGAAACACCTTTTCTGCAGGCCCTACTTTCCATCTATATAGAGTGTATTTTCCTTTTGCCAGATTGTCAATAGAGTATTTTAATTTTGCTCCCTCTTTTTCTGCTACCAAATAGGAATCTCCAAAATAGATACTACTATTTTCTTCACTTTTCTCCCACCGTCTAGGTGTTTTCTGTTCAGTTGGGTCAATTAATATGCGATGCTTTTTATCTAAGTCGAGTAAGTCACAAACAGAGTAGAGAGAAGAGGTAGAAAGTTCTTTTAAGTTTTCTATTGAAACCCATGGCCCCTCTCTATCTTGGTTGTAGTAAGTGTATGGAGTCTCAAAAGTTATAGCAATAGTCTTTTCGGCAAATCTATCCCAAACCCAACCCTCTACATATCTTGGAGCTACAGCAGAAAAAAGCTGATCTTCTGGCCTATAGTATGAAGAGTAGTTTATTGTAAGTGCCGATAGTAGAAGCTGTTTCCTTAAAAACTCCTCTGTTGTAGACTCCGCTGTATGTATCCAGTATGTTATTGAGCTTGAGATTTGAGTGTGCATATTTAATAGTAGATCTAAAGGTCTCTCTTTAGTTACTTTTTCTAATGCTCCTTTTAGTGCCTTTATCTCTGGCATAGTGATTGAGTCTGGCCTATCCCAGTTAATTTCTATATTTACTCCTGTAGAGCTTGAGCGAGAGAACCCACCTTTAACTCCATCTGGATTAATAAATGGCACTAGGTAGAAAATTGTATTTTTTCTTAGTTCTTTTGCAAAAGGTGTGTCTGAGAGAATTTGATCTATCATTCCCTCTAAGTGCCAACTAGCAGGAGCTTCACTAGGGTGGGAGCGGCCGTGAATCCAAACTTTTTTCTTTTTGCTATTGTTAATAGAATTATCTGTAACTGTTAGCATCTCTATTGGTAACCCTAAACTGCTGTGCCCAATCACCTCTTTAATGACAAATGGTTTTGAGCCCCACTCTTCCATTTTGTCTAATAGACGAGAGTAGTTATATGGAATGAAGTGAGATATATATACAGTGTCTTGAGTAAAAATCTTGTTTACAGACCCTTTAAACAGGTTTTCTACCTGTTCAAACCTTTGATAATTAATACCATCGTATGAATAAAATGGGCGGATAGTTTCGGAATTTTTAATATTTAAAAATATCTGTTTACCCTTTACCCCCTCCATTCGAAAATGGTACCATCTAGCGCTTGGCTTTAAAGTTGTATCTATTGGATTTAATGGGTCAAATCTAGAGTGAATTTCATAGGAAAGAGTTAATAATGAATCTCCTTCTGCTCTTTGAATCCATGTTGAGTCTATTAGTTTGTGGCTTCCAATACTACCAGAGTCAAAATCAGATGAAAATTTTACTTGTGAAATTAAAATACTACTGCTAGTAATTAATAGCAGTAGTATTGTGAGTCTTTTTGTGAACATAAGTGATAAGAGTTTTATAGTTCGTTTGCCCTAACTTTTACAACTTTCCCTTTGTTTGAGATAGCAAGTTCAGAATTTGTTTTCTTTTTTTCTTGAATAAGGCGATGTAGGGCAATATTCAAACCGTTGAGAATATTATCTCGCAGCTCTTTAGTCTCTATTTCGCTCATAATTAGCAATTTTATTGTAGGTTGTTTTGTTATAAATTTTAGTCTCTAATTTCTTACCTCCCTCTACAATAAGTTCTTGAGGGATAGAGGAGTTATTTATTACCATCCAGTATTCACATAACGGGATATATAACGAAAATAAGTTTTTTATTCCAATATCATACCTTCTTCTAATAACTTTTTCTTCAATATTATGGCCCCCAGAAGCAACTCTCATCTTAACTCTTTCAACTGCAAGGTTTGGCATGTTCAACCAAAAAAATAGCAATGTTACTTTATAACCTTTTGCTTGGGCATACTTAATTACGTTTGCGTGTGTTCTTGTAGCCAATGTAGTTTCTAGTGCAAAATCTGTGCCGCTGGAAATTAGGTTCTTAATGCGCTCAAGCATAATCTTTCCCGCTTGAATTGAGACACTCTCTGGTTTAAAAGGAGATATCCCTCGGGCAATTTCATCGGCATTAACAAACTCTTTACATGAGAGCATTTCTGGCAATATTGTATATGAAGCAGTGGTTTTTCCTGCGCCGTTACATCCTGCTATTATATATAAATTTGCCATTGAGCTTTTATTCTCTTTTAAGATTGATATATTTTCAAAGTTAAGATTTTTCCCTGGATTTGATGCAGAGTAGGCAAAGAGAGCAAAGTCTCCTTTGCAAGGGTCGCCAGGAAATACTTTTTCTAAAAATTTTGTAACCTCAATAGCTGTAGTTAAATCTGCGCTTTTTCTGGTTGTGATTCCTAACTCTAATGCACTTCTATGAACATGAACATCTAGAGGAATAATAAGATCTTCTGGAGCTATTTTTTTCCATACCCCTATATCTACTATATTATCGTCTCTAACCATCCATCTCCTAAACATATGGATTTTTTTATTAGCAGCTCTAAGGTTTGGCTTTTGGTTGAAAATCTTAGTTCTTATCTCATTTACTGTTAATGTTTCTAAACTCTTTTGTGTAGAGTAGTACTCTTTAAGATTGTTCATAATAAGTGCTACATCACACCATTTAATAGTTCTGTGAAGGCTTGTGTTATCTTCTCTGTAGTTACCTCTCATTACGTAGTTAAAAGGCTCCCATTTCATTTCTTCTATGAGTCTTCTGCAATCTCTAACTATTATATCTCTTCTACCCCAAGCAAGGTGGGCACATAACAATCCCGAAATTTCTATATCTTGCAGTTTAGCTCTCTTTTTTTGGTATAGTTGAGCAAAGTGTCTAGGGTAGATAATAGGGTCGTTTGTGAAATATTCTATGTTGTTGTATTTCTTGGCAAGTTTAATAAGTAGATCCATATTCTTATTATAATTATCCAAATTTAACCAAAACTTGAGCCTTAACAAATTAATTAAAACAGGTTAATTAATTTGTTAGAATTTAGTAGAGAAGAGGGAATAAAAAAAGTGCTCCAGTTTAGGGGAGCACTTTTTTTAAAGTGTGTATTAAAAAAATAATTATTTTTTAATGTTTTTATAACGATTACGGAATTTGTCTACACGCCCTGCAGTATCTACCAGCTTCATCTTACCAGTATAAAATGGATGAGATGTATTTGAAATCTCTAATTTAATTAGAGGATATTCAACTCCTTCGTGTTCTAGAGTTTCTCTAGTTTTTGCACACGAGCGAGTGATAAAAATGTGGTCGTTAGACATATCCTTGAAAGCTACAAGGCGGTAACCTTCGGGATGTATACCTGTTTTCATGTTATTAATTTTTATTATGGTACTATTTCTTACTATTAAGGGGCTGCAAAATTAGTAATTTAATGTTAGATATCAAATATTAATCTCTACTTCCTGCAAATTTAGCTAACAATTTTAATATTTCAAGGTAAAGCCAAATAAGCGTTACCATAAGACCAAAAGCACCATACCACTCCATATATTTAGGAGCTCCTGCTGCCGAGGCCTTCTCTATGAAGTTAAAGTCTAATAGTAGACTAAATGCAGCAACAAGTACAATTACTATGCTTATGCCAATGCTTAAAGGGCCGCTATTATGTAGCATAGTAAGATTCACACCAAACATCCCTAATATAATGCTTATAATGTAGTAGAAGGCTATTGACCCTATTGCAATAAGCATAACTTTTGCAAATTTACCATCTACTTTAATTATATTCATTTTATATACTACAAGCATTACTAGTGCAGTAATTATTGTAAGTAGAGTGGCATTCATAACAATGCCAGGGGCAGATTGTGCAAAGGCAGAATTAAAAGTTGCCGATATAGCACCTAGGAACAGGCCTTGTAATACTGCATATACTGGAGCTAAGTATTGAGCTAGTTGAGGCTTGAAGCTAATAATTATGGCGGTTACAAAACCACCAATAGCACCTCCCCACATCCAAGGGGTTACAGATGAAGGATCTATAGCTTGGTAAAAAACCTTCCATGTATAGGAGGCTCCTGCAAGTACCATTAATACTAGAACTAGAGATTTCATTGCTGTCCCTTTTATTGTCATAGTAGTAGAATGGATTGCAGCAGATTCTTTTTGAAATACTTTTTCAGATAAAACAGGGTTAGACATTTTTATTAAATTAATAATTAATATTATACTACAATTAAGTTGGTGCTGTATTGCTGTTTACTGTTTATTTACACCGAAAAAGAGGCTCTTCGTAGAGTAATACTTTCTTTGCTTTTCGTATCCATTTTTGCTCTTCTACTTTAATATGCTCTGAAACATCTTCCCAAGAAGCATTGTTATTAAGCCACTCCAGTAGAAGGGAATCACCTACAAGTAACTCTATAGCTGTTTTATTGTTACCAGCCTCGTATTTCCCTTTTCTAAACTCAAATTCTTCACAGTTTTTAGCAACAAAATTCATAATAATCAAATTGTGTGCCAATGCATGGTAGTTCAATCCTGGCCGAGGGTGTAACTGAAAGCCGAAGCAGGTTTCATCTTTATATTTGTGAAAAACAGGAATGAATTTAGTCCATCTTACATATACAGATGGGTTGAAAATAGGGTTTTTTGTGTCATTCCAGTTGTTGTACTTATTTTTCAAGTTAAAATTGGCTAAGCTTTCCATATAAGGAGCTCCAAAAAGTTCGAAAGGCCTAGTTGTTCCCCTTCCTTCACTAACATTAGTTCCTTCCCATAAACATTGTCCACTATAGAAATGAGAGGTGAAGAGCCCAGGAATATTAGGAGATGGACTAATGCTCCAAGATAAAAGATCTTTATTTACTCTTTCTGCTTTATATGAAATAATGTGTAATGGGAATTTTGCAAAAAGTTCATTATAAAAAAGTTGAGCAATCTCTCCTGTTGTAAGCCCATGTCTATGTAAGATTCCCTGAATACCAATAAAAGAGGAGTACTCCTCTCTTAGCATTGTACCCTCTACTTGCCTTCCTGCAGGGTTGAGTCTATCTATTATATAAACAGGTAAATCTATATCGTGTTTTTTAAGAGTTTTAAAGAGATTATAAATGGTGGTGTTAAATGTATAGTATCTAGACCCAACATCTTGCAGCTCAATTATAAGAGCATCTATGTCTGTAAGTTGCTCTGCTTGAGCTTCTAAACTCTCTTCGCTAGAGCCATAAAGTGAAACAAATTCACAATGGTCCATGCCTAGGTTACTATATATTTCGGTTTTGTCTAGCTTAACTTGGTCTTGTAGTTCACCAAAGAGTCCATGCTCTGGCATAAACACTCTTTTTAAAACGCCTCTTTTATATAAAGTTTCGAAAAGATATTCCCCATTATCTGGGTGCCAAGCAGTTTGATTGCATAGTAGTGCTAGTTTTCCAGTTTTTAAAACTGAATCTGGTTGTTCTAACAGTGGTGTTGTTCTAAATGAAAACATCTATTTATAATTGTTTATATCTGTAATAATTTTATTGGCTAGTTCTAGTGCCTGCTCTTTCTCTGGAGCCTCGGCATATATTCTTATAATAGGTTCTGTATTTGATCTCCTAAGATGAACCCACATTTTTTCATTGTCAAAATCAATTTTAATTCCATCTATCTCTGTAACTCTCTGGTTGGAATATTTCTCTTTAATTTTAGAAAGAATGTTTTCTACATCCATTTCAGGTGAGATCTCAATTCTATTTTTAGAGATTGTATAGGCAGGGTATCTCTTTTTTAAATCAGACACAGAGCACTTTTCTAATGCCAGGTGGCTTAGAAAGAGAGCTATTCCAATTAGTGCATCTCTACCATAGTGTAAATCTGGTACAATAATGCCCCCATTGCCCTCACCACCTATTACAGCATTTACTCTCTTCATCTCTGTCACCACATTTACCTCGCCTACTGCAGATGCATAGTAACTTTCGCCTGCTGCTTCGGTAATATCTCTAAGAGCTCTTGAAGATGAGAGATTAGAGACAGTTGCTCCTTTTCTGTTTTTTAATATATAATCTGCAACTGCTACTAGAGTGTACTCTTCGCCAAATGCGTTTCCATCTTCACATATTAGTGCAAGTCTATCTACATCTGGGTCTACAGCAACGCCAAGTGTTGCATTCTCTTTTACTACCGTTGCAGAGAGTTCTGTTAGATGCTCTGGAAGAGGCTCTGGGTTATGAGCAAACCTGCCAGTTGGGTCACAGTTAATTTTTATAACAGAGACACCCATTGCTTCAAGAAGAGTTGGTATAACCACTCCTCCAACAGAGTTAACTGCATCTACAACTACAGAAAAGCCTGCTCTATAGATAGCTTCGGTATCTACTAAAGGGTAGGAGAGAACCGCTTCTATATGTTGTTTAGTAAACTCTTTTTCAGAGATAATTCCAATATTGTCTATAGATGCATAATCAAAGTCGCTTTCGGCAGCCATTTTTAGAATCTCTGCACCATCTGCTGCATCTAGAAACTCTCCCTTCTCATTTAATAGCTTAAGTGCGTTCCACTCCTTAGGGTTATGAGAGGCTGTTAAAATAATTCCACCATGGGCCTTCTCAAATGTTACAGCCATCTCTACTGTTGGAGTAGTAGCAAGCCCAGCTTTTATTACATCTATCCCAGAAGCACTAAGAGTGCCTGAAACTAAATTCTCTACCATCTCTCCAGACATTCTAGCGTCTCTCCCTAATATTACTTTATATCTGTTTTTTTCGCCTGCTCTTTTTTTTATAAAAGCAGCATATGCCGATGTAAATTTAATTATATCTACTGGTGTGAAAGAGTTTCCAGGTTTGCCGCCGATTGTACCTCTTATACCAGAAATTGATTTTATAAGTGTCATAATACTAAGTATTTACTCTTAATTTGTGGGTAAAAAACAAGGTGTTAAGGTACAAAAAATAACCTTAACACCCATTTTTAATAATTTAAAGAGTTATGCTGGAATAGCAAGGAATGCTGCAGCAAATGCTAGAATTGCATACAACTCTGGGAATACACCAAGAATCATTGTTTTACCAAAGGCGTCGTGTCCGTTACTCATCTCTACAATTCCATTTGCAACTAATGAAGCTTGCTTTACTGCAGAGTATAGCCCAACAAAGCCTAAAGCAAAACCAACTGCACAAATAGCAAGACCCTGGTTAAGTGTAAGAGCTGTCATATCTTTTAGCTGATTTAGCATCAAGAAAAATCCAGCAAAACCATAAAGCCCTTGGGTAGATGGTAGAGCACATAAAATCATTGATGAGCCAAAAATGTCTGGGTTTTTCTTTATTGCTCCGATAGCTGCATTTCCACCTATTGTCACACCTATAGCACTTCCTATGCCGCTAAGAGCTAGCATAATGGCCATACCAACATAAGCTAAAATTAGAGGTAATGTTTGTTCCATAATTTTAATTATTTTTTTAATTTGATTGATTATTTCTATTTTAAATCTCTACCAAGTGGGCGAAAAGCTCTTCCTCCTCCCCCAAAACTGGCATTTTTATAAAATTCTACAAATGTTAGGCGCATAGGGTGTACAAATGCTCCTAAACTTGAAAGTAAGATTACTAATATATGTCCAAAAATAAGCATAAGAACTGCAAAGAACCAGCCTATATAGGGCACTCCGGTTAAGCTCATAGCTACAGAGTTAACAACCATACCTAATATTGCTCCTGCTGTTCCTAGTCCAAAGAGACGAATGTATGATAGCATATCTCCAAAAATAGAGGTGACGTCGTAAAATGCAGTAGTTCCTTTGAATAATCTTTTGAAAATGTTGCCACTGTCAGATGTAAAGAGTAGAACAAAAGCCGCTCCAGCTATTGCTGCCCAATTCATAAATTGAGGTAAAATAATATCTGGAGACATTGTTGTTGCATAATACCATACTGCCCATATTATTAGTATTGACCAACCAATATTGTGCATACCATACTGCCACCCTTTTTTTATAATTGAGTAAATTGCATTCAACATTCTAGCAAATACAATTTGGAAAAGACCAAAGATTATTGCAAACCAGAACATTTTTAAATCTGAGAAGAATAGATCTTGAATAGATTTGGGCATAGGAATTACATCTTGAAGTCTCATTCCAAAGAAGACTCCAGAGAGTGCAGCCATAATTACAGCGCCTAACCCTAAAAATTGAGCAAGAGTTAGGTATGGCTTAAATTTAGGAAACTTATACTTGGCCAGCCCTGCTACAATTAAAATTGTAAGTCCATATCCCATATCGCCTAAACAGAGCCCAAAGAATAGCATGTAAAATGGTGCAAAGTAGGGGGTGAGGTCTAACTCTCCATATTTAGGGAGCATATAAAGCTCTCCAATTGGTTCGTATAGTCTTGAGAAGAAACCATTTTTTAATTTAACAGGAGGGTCGTCTTGTTCAACAGCTCTGTCTATTAAATAGTAGATACCTTCATTATCTAAAAAAGTAGTTATCTCTTTTCTATTCTCTTCGGGAGCAAAACCAGTTAAAATATCTAGTGAGCCTTCGGCCTCTTTTACAGATGAGACATTTGCAAGATAGAGATCAAGATCTTCTCTTGTCTTTATCATAGCTTTTTGCATCCGTTCGAGCTCAAAGAAAATTGAAACTAATTTTCTATTATTGCTCTCAATGTTCTCTTTTGTAGAAGAGATGTTTTTTTCTACTACATCATATGAGTTTTGAGGCATTTTACTCTCTGGGAGTTCAAATGTAAAATCTTGACTTTGAGTAGTTAACAAAGCAAAATAGACTCTTCCGTTTAGGTTGTTTAATATTTGTATTGGATACTCTGTTTCCCATTCACTTTTATAACTTTTTTCAGATACGTTATAGAGATGAATGGTGTAACCCATCTCTTTCAAACGAACTAGATCTTCTTTCTTTAAAACTCCCCATGGATAGCTCTCTTTGTACTCTTTGTTTAGGGAATCTAGCTCTTGTCTGTACAGCTCTCTGTTTTGGAGCAGAGTCTCTGCCTTATCAAGTAACTCTTCATTAGTGAGAGATGAGTAATTCTCTTTTTTCTCTATTTTATCACGAAACTCCTCTGGAAATGAATTGTATGTACGCTCTATACTATTAATTGCCTTAGAGTATCTAGAACTAGTAGAAAAAAGATCACGAGATGTTTGATCTACAGCTTTAGTATCTCTTGTAATATCTACTATCCCAAGATCTTTAACCTTTTCTAGAAAAGGGGAGAGATCTTTATGAAATAGAATAAAAGAGTATTTGTCCATTTTTGTAATCATAACTGCGCCTCCTCTTCCTTTCTTTTTTTAACAATCTTCTGAGATGCTTTGGAAAGATTCTCTTTATCTTCTAAATACCGTTTTATTTTAAGTATAGCTTCTTGGTATCCTGGAATTTGTACTTTTTCGTATAGATTAACCTTTTGTGTGGTTTTTTTTCTAGCGTAATCTAGAAGTCTCATCTTTGAAAGGTATATCTCAGATTCAATACCCAATTGAGCTAGTTTTTTTAATATGGAAATACCATCGTTAAACCAAATTGGTTTTTTAAAGAGATCGTATGGCTCAACTTGGTAGATAACCTCTTTTAGTGCAGGTGTTCTAATTCCCGCAATTTTAACAACTTCAAGCTCTACATCTTTAATTGAAATAAGCTTAGGGTTAAATTCATTCCAAAGCCCCGCCAAATAGTCATACTCTTTTAGAGCGCTGTTGAGCTGCTCTATAAGTTCGTCTGACTTATATTTGGCACGCTTAACCTCCATTCTAAGTGCCGACTCTTTGTTCTTGAGTGTAGGCAAAGTCTTAATACGGACCTTAAGATGTTTGTTAAGTTCATTAAGAGATGTCTTATTGAATTGGAATTTTATAGCCATAATTAAGAGTTTGAATCTTTCCAGTACTTCTCTGTAATTTCTTCTTTAATACTAACCTCTGTTTTTGTGAAGTGTTTTGCAAATAGCTCCCATGCTGTATCTAGCATCTGAGTGATATCTATATTTACATCAATTGCAAGAAGTTCGTTTGAGTAATCTATTGCATACTCTAAACAACGTTCATCGTAGTCGCTTAAATCGAACCCATTTTCAAGTTTTGTCCTTGCGTTAGCGGCATCGGCATATAGCCTTACTGCTGCATTCATAACATGGTTATGATCTTCCCTTGTTTTCTTGCCAATAACTAACTGCTTTAAACGTGAAAGTGAGCGGAATGGGTCAACTATAACTTTTCCAGTATCGGAATCTGTTCTTAGGAAAAGTTGCCCCTCTGTTATATAACCAGTGTTATCTGGAATAGCATGAGTAATATCACCGCCACTCAATGTGGTAACTGCAATAATAGTTATTGAGCCTCCATCTGGTAGTTGAACTGCTTTTTCGTAAATTTTAGCAAGATCTGAATAGAGCGAGCCAGGCATTGAGTCTTTCGATGGGATTTGGTCCATACGGTTACTAACAATACTTAAGGCATCGGCGTAAAGTGTCATATCTGTAAGTAGAACTAATACCTTCTCATTTTTATCTACAGCAAAGTATTCAGCAGCAGTTAAAGCCATATCTGGAATTAAAAGTCTCTCTACAGGAGGTTGTTCTGTAGTATTAACAAAGCTTATAATTTTATTTAGTGCTCCTGCATTTTCAAATACATTTCTATAGTAGAGATAGTCGTCATTAGTTAGTCCCATCCCACCAAGAATTATTTTATCTACATCTGCACGTAGTGCTACTTGTGCCATTACTTGGTTGTAGGGTTGGTCTGGATCTGCGAAGAATGGTATCTTCTGTCCAGAGACTAGTGTGTTATTTAAGTCTATACCTGCAATTCCAGTAGGAATTAGCTCAGAAGGTTGTTTCCTTCTATATGGATTTACAGATGGGCCTCCAATATATCTGGTCTCTCCCTCTACAACAGGGCCGCCATCTATAGGGTCGCCAAAGGCATTAAAAAACCTTCCAGCAATATCTTCACTAACATTAATTTGGGGTGGCTCTCCAAGAAATATAACTTCTGAGTTAGTAGGAATTCCATCTGTACCTCCAAATATTTGAAGAGTAATGAGATCTCTATTAATTTTTACTACTTGTGCGAGCCTTCCATCTACCGTTGCAAGTTCGTCGTTAGTTACTCCCTTTGCATATAATTTTACAGTTGCTTTAGTTATAGCATGTAGTTGGGTATATATCTTTTGAAATGCTTTACTTGCCATTATTTATCTCATTATTAAGTTGCTCAAGATATTTATTGAATTCTGTGCTTTCAAACTCAGTGTAGTTCATCTGACGTAATATGTTAATAAGTTTTTTGTAGAAATTTCCACACTCTTCAAAACCATCGAATTCAAAACTTTTATCACAGATATCTAGAACAAGGTTATACATATAGCTTTGTCTCTCCATAGGAGAGTTTGCATCAATACTGTCAAAGGCATCTTGCTGTAAGATTACAAAATCTATTAGTTCAGATTTCCAAAATCTTTCATGATATTCTAAAGGGACTCCATCGTCTCCCAATATATTTATCTGCTCATAGGCTTCTTTACCTCTTAATACAATGTTTTTGCCAACTCCAATTTTATCTACCCAGTTTTTGCCAATTTTCTTTTCAAGATCTTCAATAATTTCTGGGTATTCAAGGTATTTTGAATATGAATCTACTGGGTCTACTGCTGGATACCTTTTCATGTCTGCTCTATTTTGAGACAGGGCAAAGAAGCAGCGAGCCACTTTTTTGGTAGATTCTGTAACAGGTTCTTTAAGATTACCTCCTGCAGGTGAAACAGTTCCTATAAATGTTACGGAACCAGTTTCTCCGTTATTAAGATTGACAATACCAGCCCGTGCATAAAAACCAGATATAACGGCGGGAAGGTCCATTGGGAACCCATCTGCTCCTGGTAGCTCCTCCATACGGTTACTCATCTCACGAAGTGCTTGTGCCCACCTAGAGGTGGAGTCTGCAAGAAGAAGAACTTTTAATCCCATTGATCTGTAGTACTCTCCAATTGTCATTGCAGTGTAGACAGATGCCTCTCTTGCTGCAACAGGCATGTTAGAGGTATTACAGATAATAGATGTTCTCTCCATTAACATTCTTCCAGAACGGGCATCTACTAGTTTAGGGAACTCGGTAAATATTTCTACTACTTCGTTTGCTCTCTCTCCGCAAGCTGCAAAAATAATTACATCTGCTTCTGCTTGTTTAGATATAGCATGTTGGAGTACAGTTTTACCACTACCAAAAGGGCCTGGTATAAAGCCAGTACCACCTTCTGCTATTGGGTTAAAAGTGTCAATTACTCTTACCCGTGTCTCCATTACGCGAAATGGCCTTGGTTTATTTTTGTAATTTAGGATAGGTATTTTTATAGGCCACTTCTGCTTCATTGTTACATTTAGCTCTTCTTTTGCTTCGTTAATAAGAACAGCTATAGTCTCTTCAACGGTATATTCTCCAGCCTCGGCTACAGATTTAACTTGGTAGCTTCCTTCAAAAGTAAATGGAACCATTATTTTATGTGGTAACCATCCCTCTTTTACTTCTCCTAGCCAGTCTGCAGCAATTACTTGGTCTCCAGCTTTTGCAATTGGGGTGAACTCCCACTTTTTCTCTGAATCTAATGCAGCGGTGTATTCGCCTCTAGTAAGGAAAACTCCTTCCATTGTTTTAAGATTGTTTTGGAGCCCGTCATATATGCTTGATAGAATCCCTGGCCCAAGATCTACCTCCAGCATATGTCCATAAAACTCTGCTTTATCTCCTGCTCTTAGCCCTCTGGTACTTTCATACACCTGAACAAATGCCTCTTTTCCGGTAACTTTAATAACCTCGGCCATTAATTTTGTTCCACCTAAGTCTATAAAGCATATCTCGTTTTGAGAAACGGGACCATCTACCTCAATGGTAACAAGATTAGATATAATCCCAGTAACTATTCCTGTGGTTTTCATATATTATTAGTAATTATTTTCTGGTTTAAAAGTTCCTTGTATTTCATCTACAAACTGTTTGAATAGAACAGCACCCTTCTTTTTATCTAGTTTATACCACCTTTTTATAATAGTAGCCTTTAGTAAAAAAGATAAAATTACATTTATATCAAAATAGTTAAAAGTACATATCTCATTGGCTTTATTCCATTTGAGTTTGTCTATTAACTGTTCTCTGTCTAGTATGTTGTTGTTTTCAAGTATCTTGAACACTTCTGGTGCAATGTCTGAGTAGTGTGAGAGACCAAAATCTGGAGCTTTACTTGTTTTAAGTTGCTCTGTAACTTCGTTATCTCCTATAATATAATCTGCAGGATCTAAAGAGTTTTTTCTTGCAATATATGCTGCTTGAAAATTCCTTAGATCTAAGTCAAACATAAAGTACTCTCTAAGAAATTTAGTTTTTGATTTTTTTGCTACTCTATAGAAATGGTTATTTAGATTATCTTGGTTGAGTCCAAAAAAGAGCCACTCAATACAGCGCCTATCTTCTTTTGAACTCATTTCTGATATGTGTCCAAAAAGAGTATCAAAATCATAACCTGAGCTTTCAAAATCAAGAACAATATCGGGGAGCCCTGCTATGATGTAGTGATAATTTCCCATTATTATTCAGTGAATAAAAATTCGCGAGTAATTGGCTTGAGATATTGTGATATCAAATTTTGAAAATCTTTATCTGTAAAGCTTATGTGATAACTTTGGCCTTTAGGGCCAATTTTAAAGCCAGTTTGGAATTTTTTATCGTACCCAAACTCTACACCTGAGTTCATCTGGTTTTTAAATTCATTTTTAATGAAGCTATCTAACTCCTCTTTTCTATTCTGGGGCAGAAGAACTTCAAGGTCTACAGCATCGCTATTGCTAGGGCTAAATGCTTGGATAGATTCTTTAATAATTACTCCCAAAAACTCCTTGCTATTTAAAGTCTCTTTTATTGGTTTTTCGGTAGCATTAACGATGAGAATCTCTTCTATATTATGCTTTACAGTTGCAAGGGCTTGCTTGGCTACCATTTTGATTTCATTATCTATTTTCAATTTAAAATCATTGGCGTCTTTTTGAGCTTTCTCTAGAATATTTTTGTACTCTTGATTTGCTTTAGCAATTATCTCTTGTGCCTCTTTCTGTGCCTTTGCTTTAAGCTCTTGGGCTTCTTGTTTTCCTTTAGATAGACCTTCTGAATAAAGTTTCTCTGTTAGCTCTTGCAATTTATTTTGCATATTACATAAATTTTGAATTTTACCAAAGATAGAAAAAAATAGAAAAAGCGCCACATTTATTGGCGCTTTTTTAACATTTTAAGTAATTTACGCAACCACTTTACGAAAGGAATCCAAGTAGAATTCCAGCCGCAACAGCGCTCCCAATTACACCGGCCACGTTAGGACCCATTGCGTGCATAAGCAAGTAGTTAGTTTTGTCGTATTCTAACCCTATAACATTGGAAACTCTTGCTGCATCTGGCACTGCCGATACTCCTGAGTTACCAATAAGAGGGTTGATTTTATTACCATCTTTAAGTACTAGGTTAAATATTTTCACAAAAAGTACGCCTGCAGCTGTTGCTATAACAAATGAAGCGGCACCAATAATAAAGATATAAACAGAAGTAACCTGTAAAAACTTATCTGCTTGAGTAGAGCATCCCACAGTTAAACCTATAAGGATAGTTACTACATCGATAAGTGGCCCTCTAGCGGTCTCTGCAAGCCTTCTTGTAACGCCGCTCTCTTTAAGTAAGTTTCCAAAGAAGAGTAATCCCAATAGAGGTATTCCAGAAGGAACAATAAAAGCAGTCAATAAAAAGCCAATTATAGGGAAGAGTTTTTTTTCGGTTTGAGAAACTGCTCTTGAGGCTTTCATTTTAATTAATCGCTCTTTATTTGTTGTTAACAACCTCATAATTGGGGGTTGAATTAGAGGAACCAATGCCATATAGGAATATGCAGATACTGCAATTGCACCTAGTAGGTCTGGAGCTAGTCTTGAAGCTAAGAAAATTGCTGTAGGACCATCGGCTCCGCCAATTATGCCAATTGCACCTGCTTCTGCAGGACCAAACCCTACTAGTAAGGCTATAGCGTATGCGCCAAAAATACCAAATTGAGCAGCAGCACCTATCAATAATAATTTTGGATTAGAGATTAAAGCGCTGAAGTCTGTCATTGCTCCAATACCCATAAAAATAAGCGGTGGATACCAGCCTTTTTGTACTCCTTGGTAAAGAATGTTTAAGACAGAGCCCTCTTCATAAACTCCAATTTGAAGTCCATCGAAAAGAGGGATATTACCTACTATTATTCCAAATCCAATTGGAATTAATAGAAGTGGCTCCCAATCTTTCTTTATGGCTA
>Ga0172377_10001528_pt1 | contig 23388 bp, 24 predicted proteins | sample Pumphouse3metaG_FD_119749 | JGI IMG/M metagenome (GOLD analysis project Ga0172377, IMG submission 119749) | Leachate microbial communities from a municipal landfill in Southern Ontario, Canada - Pumphouse #3 metaG | ecosystem: Engineered > Solid waste > Landfill > Unclassified | place: Canada... | reverse complement strand
GCTCCATCCGATCCGCAAGATCCACGAGGTCAATCATGGTCGCATGGTCGAGCCGGACCACGCCGTCATCCCCCAGAACAATGCTCGCCTGCCCATCCTCTCCCGTCTGAATGCGCATGCCGGCACGCAGCGTGACCTCCTCGTTCACCGGCTGCCACACGTCACCCACCAAAATCGAGACATCCCCATGCGGCAGGAGCATCGTCTCGGAGAGCGCTACGGAGTGAGGCGCCAGAAAGAACCGGGGACTCATCTGCACGACGAAGACGAGTACCACCGCCGTGGCGACCCATTTCACGCCCCAGAAAACGCCCCGTGTCTGCACCACCGGACTGAGCTGCGGCGCGAAACGTTGCCAGAGCAGCGAGTGCAACCCGGCAGCCGGCGTAAACCATCCGCGCAGATCCACCAATAATCCGTGTGCGCGGTGCGCGAGCATCGCAGCGGAAACCCGCTCCCAGATAGCACGCTTGGACTGCAGTGTTGGAGTGAGCATGGTTTTGGCATCCCGGAGCGCCGCAGGCGCCTCCATCCGCGCCCGCAGATGGGTACGGATACGAGCCTGGACACCTGGGAAAGGCGTCAGATCATCCTGGAGCCCACGGAGGAGATCCTCTACTGACATATCACACTGGGTAAAACGGGAAAAAGGGGCTTTTGTTACAGCATTCCATGGGCTTCGGGGGGGAGGAGCTGTTCGAGTTTTTCCAAGGCTCGGAACTTCAGCACGCGCACGGCGCCTTCGCGCATTTTGAGGGTGCGGGCGATTTCGCTGTGCGGCAGGTCCGCCATGTACGAGAGCAGGAGGACATCGCGGAACCGATCCGGAAGTCGATCCATGGCATCGCGCACCACCTTGAGTTTTTCGGCACGCTTCACACCGTCATCAGCATGATTCATGACATCGGGATCGGAGAGATCCTCGGGCACCTCCTCCGTTCCGCGATGCGCGCGGTACGCATCGATCACCTCGTAGCGCGCGATGCGGAAGAGCCACGCAGCGAAAGGCACGCCTTTCCGCTCCTGGTAGGTGTGGAGTTTCTCCCACACTTTCACGAAGATATCCGCCACGAGATCCTCCGCCATCTCCTTCTGAAACCGGAACGCGGCGTAGCGGTAGACCTGCGGGAAGAAGTGGTCGTACAGCCGCTCGAACGCCTGCGTGTCGCCCTCCTGCGCTTTGCGCACGAGAGCGAGGATTTCTGGCTCGGTGAGGGAAACGGCTTCCGCCATGAGACGCCAAGTATACAAGATCCCCCCTGTAAAAAGGTGAAGATTAAAGCTTCTGTGCAGACCCTCCCACCCGTCACTCACTCCCATTCAATGGTGGCAGGCGGTTTGCTCGTGAGATCGTAGAAGACGAAGTCGATGCCCGGAAGCGCCATGATCCGCTCCGTCATCTGATGCAAGACATCCGCAGGGAGCACGGCCGCGCGCGCAGTCATCGCCTCCTGCGACTCGACGGGGCGCAGCACGATGGACTGCGCTCCCGGTGTTGCGCCGAACGGCAGGAGCACGACGGGAAACTGCCAGATGCGCTCGTAGAGATCCGACCGGCGCATCTCTTCCATCACAATGGCATCGGCCTCACGCAGGAGGTCGGCACGCTCCTTGGTGATGGCACCCGGTGAGAAAACGAACGGCTTGGCTTCGGCGGACGATGTGCAGAGGAGCACGCGATTAAACTCGCGACGGCGGTTGGGAATTTCTGAGGAGAGCCGCCACAGTTGCTCCGTGAGATCGCAAGAATCTTTGCCGAAGAGCGCGAGTGCATGGCGGTACGTCCGCCCGTCCCCCTGCACCCCCACGCTCTTCACCGGCAACACCGCCCACGTCCCGCCCCACCGCTTGATGCCCACATCGTCCACCTGGAGTGTGTCGGGTTTGGTCGCACACAGGATGCGCACGCCGAGTCCGGGACCCGGGAACGGGTGCCGCCACACGAGTTCGTGCGGGAGCCCCAATTCCTCGCCGAGCGCCCTCACCTCATCTTTGTATAGCTCTTTGAGCGGTTCGACGAGAAGCCCCTTCTTCAGCATCTGCTGGATGGCAGGAACGCGGTTGTGGTGCGTCTTGATGTGATCGGCATGCTTGGTGCCCTTGGTCTCGATCGTGTCGGGATAGATCGTCCCCTGCCCCAGCATCCAACCATCGGACGCTGTCAGACCCAGCTCTTCGCTGACGCGCTTCTGCACCGACAGGAACGTGTCTCCGATCACGCGACGCTTCTCCTCCGGATCCGTGATGCCCTGAAGCGCGTGGAAAAATTCTTGCGATGCGTCTTCGATGCGCACGTTGGTCACGCCCAGACGGTCGAAAGCAGAACGGATTTCTTTCACTTCGTTCTTGCGCATGAGACCGGTATCGACGAGCAATCCCTGCACGCGATGCGCACCCAATACCTCGTTGAGCAGCACGAACGCCACGGTGGAATCGACACCGCCCGACACGAGCATGAAGACACGCCGGTCTTTCACCTGATCAGAAATCTCATCCCCGATGCGCTTGGCATAGCCCGCGACGGACCACGGCGTGGCGGGACACAGCTCGATGAACCGTTTCAGAATTTCCGTTCCATGTTCCGTGTGCGTGACCTCGGGATGGAATTGCACAGCGAAAAATTTGCGGCGCGGGTCTTCGAACGCCGCGTTGGTGCAACTGTCGGACGTGGCCGTGAGCTGGAATCCTTCGGGAAGTTTGGACGCTTCGTCTCTGTGCGACATCCAGACGGCACAGCGCTCTCCAATGTCTTTGAGCAGAATGCCGCCGCCATTCACAGCCCCGATCTCGGTCTGGCCATACTCTTTGACTTCACCGGGGGTCACCGTACCGCCCAGCGTCTTCGTCATACACTGGAGTCCGTAGCAAATGCCCAGCACCGGAACCCCGAGAGAAAAAATCTTGGGATCGACAACAGGACTCGCTTTGTCATACACGCTCTGCGGCCCGCCGGAGAGGATGATGCCTGCCGCATCTTTGAGTTCTTTCACGGAAACCGAAGGATCGCGGATGTCGGAATACGCCCCGAGCCCGCGGACCCGCCGCGCGATGAGATGCGCATACTGACCGCCGAAATCGAGGATGACGATGGGCCGGCGCACACTCGTTTCTGTCATGGAAACAGGATAGCCGCTTGCCGGATATTGACAACCGACCATGTGAAGAAGACCATGCGCGTCCTATGTCGCAATCCAAAAATCTTCTCTCCGAATTCAACGTCACCGATACGCATTCTGCATCCTACTGGCAGAAACGCATGATGGCCCTGAAGGTCGGCGGCTTGGATGATTTCCGCATTGCACTGGATGCCGCTCTGAAGTCCGATAATCCTGCGATTGTAGAGGAGGCACAAAGAGCACTCCGCGTCCTCAAGCGGATCACCCAAGAGCTCGGAGTGACGCGTGAAGCAGTTGAAAAGATATTCCGTCGTCTGCAGGGGCAGTACCTCGAGACACGCAACACCACCACGAAAGGAATGAAGATCAAAAGAGGCACGCCCGCCGCCGCGGTCTATAAAGAATTCCCTTCGCTCTACGCCACCTGCCATGCGCATGCAGAAGCGTCACTCCCCCTCCTCAATGCGGAGATCGGAAAGCAGGATATCCCGCTTGTGGAGGAAGAAGAACCGCGCGTGACGATCCAAAAAAAGAAGCCTGCCCCGGCCTCCGCCGAGATCGGGCTCGCGGATGAAGAAGGGACGGTGACACCAAAAAAGGCTGATCCGCTCTCACAGGATCAAGGCGCCCCCGAAAGCACGGGCGATTATGCTGTGGATTTGGGCGAACCCGGACCCGCTGCGGAGGAAATTGAATGCGTGGACGACACGGGCGGTTACCCCGTCGATTATGACGCCGATTTGGCAAAAATCCTCGACCAAGAACCGTCACCATCGCCGAAGAAAGGATCATCACGCCCGCCGAAAAAGAAGTGAACTCTGCGTCGCCGCGAGCAGCCACAGCGTGTATGCAGTGGCACTGTCCTCCCATGCATGAAGGAAGAGTGATGCGACGGCGATGCCGAGGAACGCGAGAAGAACCGCCCCGTTCGCCGCATCGTACTGCGTACTGCGTACGGCGTACTGCGCTCCGAGACGACGCAGAACAACGACTACCAGCACAAGGAACAGTGTAAACCCTGCCACTCCCATTTCCACCCCGATTTGCAGGTACCAGTTTTCCGGCAGGAACGGGCAGCGGCACGCATGATCCATCGGCTGCACCTGGGTCGTGCCGAGGAAGACGCAGAGACGCGGCGTCGTCTTCGCCCATGACGGATCATCCTGCGGACGGAGGAAGACGCACGTCTCGCTCACGCGATTACTGGCAGGACCAGCGGCGCCCAGTCCTTCTCCAACGGGATGATCCCACATGCGCGTCACAGCCTGCAGCGGTCGCACCAGGTGCCCGCGCGAGGAGGAGAGGCGGAAGAAGACGGAAGGGAAGAGCACGGATGCGACGATAGAGATGGATGCGACGATAGAGATGGCGCCGATAGCCGCGCATTTGAGGTACCGGTGCGGAACGCTCCGCAAAAGAACAACCATGCTCATGACGAACGCGCCGATCCACGCCGCGCGCGAAAATGTAAGAAACAACGCTCCCAGTAAGAGCACTCCGCTCATCCAATACTTAAACGTTCTATTATTCCAGTATTCCAATGTTCCTCTTCCCCTCCCCCATCGCGATAACAAAATTCCAAACGGGACCAAGAGCCACAGTCCGAACTGATTGGGACCACTCATCGTGGACTGGATGCGCCTCAACGCCGTATCGCTCACCTGCTGAAATGCCGCCACCGGCCCGTCGGCGAAGTAGAGGGAATGCGCGGGGGCGTACCCGAGCCAGCGGAAAAACGGAATCGGCAGGAACACGGTGAGGATGCCGTACGCCGCGATGAGTACGCCGACGCCCAGCAGTACCATCAGTGCCCGCTCCCGAAACCATGCCGACCACTCAGTGCGCCGCGCAATCAGGAACGCAACGAGCGGCACGAAATCATAACGAAACCCGAGCAGAGCCAATTTCCAATCGGCGTGCGTGAACGCCGTCACGGCTACACCCAGAACGAGCAGAGCTGCAATGAGCCAGTCGAGGAGATCGAACCGCAGAAATTTTTTCCCCGAGGATATCGTTTCGAAGATGATGAGAAGCAGAATGACGGCGAGCATTCCTTCCTTCCAAACGGCAATCCACGGAAGCGGCGCGTGCCCCTTCCCCGCGATGAGCTTCGTCAGGACGGTCACAAGGAACGCATGCAGCGGCAGAAGCGCAATGAGGAAGAGAGTGAGCCGTTCGCGGAGATAGAAGGGTTTCAAAATCCGTGTCATTGTACTTGAGAAACAATTGCCATTGATAATTTTACTTATAAATACATAAGAATACACTTACACAAGTTTTGCCTTCTCTATGATCACAGAAAAGTTCATACGAGCCCAAAGAGCAAACACCTTAAATGGTAAGACAAAGTATGTTTTGGATAACAAAGAAATGTATGTTGAGCAACTTGCACAGAAATTTTACGAAAAAGAAGGATTTATTTCGTTGTGGTCAGAAAATAATTATTGGTGGACTATTTTTTCTTTACTTTTTTGGGATGTAATTTATGCAAAAATTGACGGTGTGTGGACACCCGAACTTGGTGAATTTCCAAGTCGATATCAAGACATGCCACAAGATTTTTTTTCTGATAGATTTTATGAAAAAAGAAAGACTCTTTTCGATAACAAAATCAAAGAATTATCTCATTCTGATATAAAACAACGCTTACACAATTCATACAAGGATAATTTTCAGAAACCATGTAGACCAATAGAAAATTGGAATCAGTTTTCAATTGAGGAACTTTCAGTTGCTGTCGAAAAAATCGAAAATGACAAACTGTTAAAAATCCTAGAAAGATTAGCAAAAGACTTTAAAAATAACAGAGCAGGAATGCCTGATTTATTTGTTTATTCGAAAAGCGAGTGCTTCTTTGCTGAAGTAAAAGGTGAAAAAGATAATATCTCCAATCGACAACGCCTTTGGCATTCGTTTTTATCAGATGAGCTTGATTTCAAGGTAGAAATTTTCATGGTAAACAAGAATGAAAGACAATCGAACACAAAACTAAAATCAAATAAGGTGAATATTTCTTTTGGAAAATCAATTTCAAAAAAACGAGAAGAGGCAATTGCTTTTATGAAAAAACAGCCGACTTTTCAACAATTTAAGAAAAAAAACGAAGATATTTATTCAGCTACTTTTGATGTTTCTGACATTGAAAACCTTTACACGATTTTAGATTTTACAAGTGGCTGGAAAAGCCAAAAGATAGAAGTAGATGGAATAATATTGAAATCAACGAATCTAAGAGATTCCTTGTATTGTTTTCGACAAAAAGAGAGGGGGAAAAAATCTATGGATTATTGTCTTACAAACGAATGGGATGGAAAGAAAAATAAGTATCAATGTCGGAATTTTTCCTTTCGCGAATTGGATGATGATTTTTGGGACAATTATGGATATATTGATACACAAAAAGAAGAGTGGATTTTTGATAAGAAAGCGATTCAAGAAGAGGCGGAAAGACAAATCGATAAGCTATCGCTTTGCCCATTATTCAATGAATGCCAGATTTTGAGTTTGATCAAAAAAATCCCCGATACTATTAATCCTAAAACTAATAACAAGTGGGGATTTATTGATAATAATCGAAATATTTGGTTTTGGAAAAACCAACAATGGCACTCTCGATGGAACGATAACCAATTTCCTGGGATTTCGATGATGATTGGTGTGAAAAAACTGAAACAAGATGACATTCAATACTCATCCAGTTATAAAATTTCTTCAAGAATAGATGTTGATGAATCGGTAGATGAGCCAGCAAATTCTAGTAATGAAACCCAAGTGTGGTATAAAACTTGGTGGGGAATATTTCTCATCATAATATTCTTCATAATTCTTACTTCTCTCTTCTAGAGCTTGAGTCTCTCTTCATCAGACCGAAACACCTCACCCGTTTTCAACACCTTCTCCACCGCGTCGATGCACTTGGCACTCACGTTCTTGCCATAGAGCTTCGGCGCCTTGCGCATCTCTTTGTTGTCCCACGCAAATTCAATCATCGATTTGATTGCTGCAGCATCTACCGGTGGCGCGATCAGATTGCCGCCCGCCATGGCGGATTCACTGCGATCGGACCCGAAGCGGAACGTGACGCACGGAACCCCCATGGCATTCATTTCTTCCTGCATGGAACCGGAATCGGTGGCACATACCGAAGCCTTGGCCATCACTGCCATCACGTCTCTGTACTCGGACCACACGGGCGAGTAGATGAAGTTTGCGTGCTTCTTCGCCAGAGCCTCGACTTCCTGTTTGAGCCCCAGCCGCTCAAACGCTTTCTCCGTCTGGATCATCGTGATCAGGAGCACATTCCTTCCGTCTTTGATCAGCGAAACCATAGCATTGTACAGTGCTGTGAACCGGCGGTCTGATCCGCAGTTTTCACGACGATGGACGCAGAAACGCACGAAATCACCACCGGCCAGCATGGGATACCGGTCAAACACTGTCGACTGGCCGATGCGTGTCATCGCCTCTGCAACGGCATCCACCACGGAATTGCCCACGACGAAGATACGATCAGACGGAAACCCCTCCGAGAGCATGAATTCCCGATCGAGATCGATCGGAGCCAGATGGACGCCTGTTGCCGCTTCGCTGCAACGCGTGTTGAATTGTTCGGGATACGGCTCCAGGCTTCCCCGCTCCCAGTTCTTCCTGTCCATGAGGAATTGCCTCCATTCAACACAAGCATTGTTATCCCACGCCCTATGCCCTACGCCCCAATCTTCATACTTCGGCGTCAGCGTGCGGATCCCCGCTTCCACGTGCACAGAGGCGAACCCGTTACAGAATGCCGCGTTACTTGCCGCCATGGCGGTTGTCGTGTCGCCGTGCACATAGGGAATAACAATCTTCCCTCTCTCCTTCAATTCCCCGATCACAAATCCGAGCCGTCCGATGATCTGGCTCACAACCTCGTGCATCACGCCCCGCACATTCAGGTTGAAGTCGGGCTCGACCCCGTACTCTTTGAGCATGCCGCCGCTCAAGTTCTCGCTGAAGTGCTGGCCGGTGTGACCCAGCAGAACCAGGTGCCCGCGCTTCTTCAGTTCGAAGTAGAGGGGCAGCTGCTTGATGATATCCGGCTTCGTCGCGATGAGGATCAAGTGCACATGGCGCTGCGGCGCCTGGGCGACCTCGTCGAAGAACTTCCTGGAGCGATACGTGATCTCCTGCATATGGAGCCATCATAGCGACCTTTTGCCGCCCATACTATATCTTGCCCTCTTTCACCTTCTTCTCGGTAAGCGAAGCACCTTTGGTCACAATTCCCTCAACCGAAAGAATTTCTTTTGTCACCTGTGTTTCCCCATCAAACGTGTACACATAGGGGATGCAGAGACCAATTTCGAGCAACGCTGTCGCTTCGGGTTCCAGGTGATCCAGATATTTGATGATGGGACGCAAGCTGTTGCCGTGCGCAACCACGAGCACCGTCTCTCCTTGGACAACATAAGGGAGAATTTTCTTGAGGAAATAAGGGAGCGTCCGTTTTTCGCAGTCTTCCATGCTTTCGCCACCAGGCGGTTGCGTGAAGTAACTGCGACGCCATTGCTGCACCTGATCTTTGCCGAATTTTTCTGCAGTCTCCGCTTTGTTGAGTCCCTGCAAATCTCCGTAGTGACGCTCGTTGAGGGCAACATCGGCTTCGATAGGAATCTGTGACTGATGGAGTGCCTGCAGCATGATCTCGAGTGTTTCGGATGCTCGCACCAGTTTCGAAGTGAATGCGCGGTCGAAATGGTATGCCGACAGAGCTTTTGCAGCTCGCACCGCATCTTCGCGACCACGATCTGTCAGAGGAACATCTGACCAACCCGCAAAGCGATTCTCAAGATTCCACTGTGATTGGCCGTGGCGAATGAGAATTAATATACCCATGCTGCCAGCCTAGCAGAGCCCATTGCCCTCTGCAGCGAGAACCGGTGTACAATCTGGTCCACATGGACTTCCGCCGTGTCTCCTCCCTCCGCTTCTTCCACACCATCGGGTGGGCCGTGCTCCTGTGCGCGCTCATCGTCGCCGTGGCGGCCACCTTGGGACGTGCGACATTAAACCTCAAAGCCGCTCTCACCGACAAGCCCGACATCGCCATCTACCTGCTCCTCCCCGAGGAGGAAATTGGCCGCACGGTTCTCTTGCGGGAAAAGGATAACGAGCGCGATTACCTGGCCGAAACCAAAGACGGTCCCAAGCTGGTGCGCCTGAAGAGAGGCGATCATCAGTGGTACGTGGAGGAGGTGCAGAAGCTGAGGGAGTAATGCGGAAGATGGAAGATTTCTCGTGTGGAGAAGCTATAAGCTGTAAGCTATAAGCTGTAAGTCCGCAACCGATTGCTTATGTCTTATGTCTTATAGCTTATGTCTTCGTCACGCATCACCCTCCTCGGCATACCCATCGATGCCGTCACGCGGATGGAAGCCATCGCACGGATTCGCGGATTTCTTCAGGAGGACCGTCAGCGGCATATCATCACACCGAATAATGAGATGCTGGTGGAAGCATCGCGTAACGCATCGTTCCGGGAACTCCTGAACCAGGCCGACCTGAATATCCCCGACTCGACGGGACTGATCTGGATGGCCCGACTGACAGGACAAACATTGCCGCAGCGCGTGACGGGCGTGGATACGGTGACGGCACTCTGTGAAGAACTCACAGAGGAAACGCCTGTGTTTCTCCTGGGCGCCAAACCCGGCATCGCCGAAACCGCCGCGCAAAAACTGATGGATGATAATCCGCATTTGAGGGTGGTTGGCTGCTTTGCGGGGAGCCCGCGTGAAGAGGATGTACCGACGATTCTCGCAATGATTCGCGCGGCAGCGCCGCATCTGCTGCTCGTGGCCTTCGGTGCTCCCGCGCAGGACCTGTGGATCGCAAAGCATCTGAAAGAGCTCCCCTCCGTTCGCGTGGCGATAGGTATCGGCGGAACATTCGATTTCCTCGCCGGCAGAGTGCGACGCGCGCCGGAGTGGATGCGCCGGTCCGGTCTCGAGTGGCTCTGGCGACTCCTGAGGGAGCCGAAACGGATCGGAAGAATCTGGCGGGCCGTGGTGATCTTTCCGCTTCTCGTGCTGCGTTACGGCAAAAATGCACCTTCGAGGAAAGAGTAAAAAAACAAAAACAAAACCGGTTGGAAGGGAGGGACCGGAGGGGAGGGAAACCCGCAGGTTTCCCGCCCAGCTTGGGTTAGGAGGGTGAGGGAAGTGTCGGGGGGCTGAGGGAACCGAATCTCGCCCGGATGATCTCCGGTCGGACGGGCAAGGTTCCCTAAGTCCCCTGACAAAAAATAGGTTCATATATGAACCAATGAGGAATGGATTACTCCTCTGCCAAACAAAGGTGGAAGAAACTCATTCGCCTCCACGTTACCCCTTCGCTATAGTGGGCTCCCTATGCGAAAACCTCTCATCTTCCTCGGTGGTCTGGCATTTTTCCTCGCGGCCTGCACGCTTCCCACCACTTCGAATCAACAACAGAACTCTTCCTCCGCTTCATCAAGCATCAGTTCCGCAGAAGAACAACTGCAGGGGGAAGAGATCGGTGAAGGAATGCCCCTGACAGAGGAACTCACGGAAACAGGGGCATTGGCGGAACGCCTGCTTCCAACAGGCATGCTGGAAGTCGGCAATCCACTCTCTCCCCTCACCCTCCTCGTCTTCACGGAGCACCACTGCAGCTACTGCCGCCAGTTCCTGTTCGAGGTCTTCCCGCGACTCAAGACGGACTTCTTGGAGCCGGGGACTCTGAAGCTTCAAATCGCCATGCTCCCGCTCCAGAAATACCAGAAAAGCGCAGAGGCATCGCTGGGATTCATCTGCAGCGCCGTGCAGGGGAAAGGTCTCGCCATGCACGATGCACTCTTCCGCAATCCCAACAAGTCCACGGAAGCCATTCTCTCGTACGCGGTGGATCTGAAGCTCGATACCGCACTCCTGCGCGATTGCATGAAGAGCGCACGGACCAAAACGCTGCTCGAAGGCCAGCAGGCATGGGCGCAGAGCCTCAATGTGGACGTGGTTCCCACGTTCTTCCTTAATGGAGAAAAGTTCATCGGGCTCCCGTACTACCCCGATCTCAAAGGCAGGATCACCGAGGCACTGCAACGACTCAAGGAACAGCAGTGATGCACACCGTCTTGGTCTTGGCTGTGTGACCCCGCAGGATTTCCACGCAGGACCGCGGAACCGCGAATTCTTCCGCGAGGAACCGGATCAGTTCCGCGTTGGCCTTGCCGTCTTCCGGTGCCGAGGCGATATCGACCTTGATCGTACCGCCTGCCCGGCGGAGCCGAGTGGAACGAGGCGAAGTCGGGTCGGCCATGACGCCCTTGGCTTGCGTCCGCTTCGCCCCCGGGTGCACACGGACGGCGAACGCCACTCTTCCCTCCCGCGTAAGTGTTGAACGGAATGCCGTGAACATGGACACAGTGTACGACAAAAAATCCCGCAGGCACGTGCGTCCTGCGGGGACTTGGGATTTTCTTCGCCCGGGGAAGCTTCACAAATATCGCCTGTGCCGCTTGACCCGACGCAGCCCATTCAGAGCCTTCGCCAATTTCCCGGAAATGGTCCGTCCTGGGTGCAGGCGCCGGCTCGATCGCTCGAGACGAGGTACCTGTACGACGGGAACGGAGATCCCGAAGTGACGCTGATCCGAAACGATGAAATTGCGCATGGCACCCTCCGTTGAGCAAAAGATCACAAGTGGCACTACTTTAGCACCTCTGCGCTTGTCAGAGCCAAAAATCAGAGAGTATTTCCTTTCCTCCACTTCTCAATCTCCTTGTGATGCCCTGAGAGGAGCACATCGGGAACTCTGAGGCCTCTGAACTCTTCCGGCCGCGTGTAGTGGGGATACTCCTTCTTCCGATCGAGTGCGGCTGAGAAACTCTCCTCGGCCGCCGATTCCTCCTTGCCGAGCACCCCGGGAATCTGCCGGGCCACCGCATCGATCAGAACCATGGCCGGAAGTTCGCCACCCGTGAGCACGTAATCGCCGATGCTCACTTCCTCGTCGATCCACCCGCCATCGATGATGCGCTGGTCGATGCCCTCGTAATGCCCGCAGAGCAGAATGAGCCAGTCGCGCTTGGCGAGTCGCTCCACCTTCACCTGTGTGAGCTTCCTGCCGCGCGGGGAAAAGAAAATCCTATGCGCCTCCTTGCGGCTCTCCTTCGCCCCTTCTTCCATCGCCGCCTCAATCGCCGGCACGATCACATCCGCCCGCATCACCATCCCTGCCCCACCGCCATAGGGTGAGTCATCTACCTGATGGTACTTGCCGAGTCCGAAAGTCCGGAGATCGTGGAAGTGAATATTGAGGAGCTGCTGCTCCTGCGCACGCGCGAGAATGCTCTCGGTCAGAGGCCCCTGAAACATACCCGGAAAGAGTGTGAGAATATCGATGCGCACGGACAGAAGTGTAGCACCAGAAGCGCTCAATCTTTGCGATGGAACTGACCAATGCCACCACGCATCCTTTCGCCACGTCGTACATCATCATTACGCACTTTGGAAAACGGTCGCCCGACCGGTTGCCTCTTGGGAACTTCACCAAGGACTCGCTTGAAATCCATAAATATTGCTCCATCTCCATAGTCCACATCTCCATCGCCTTCCAGCTGATCCAGTAATGCGATGTAAACATCACGCAAATGACGAACGAGTCCCACGCATTCCGCAGACATTTGCTCCTCCTGCTGCAGAACCCCTTGCACATGGGCAAGTACTTTGCGTATCAGCTCTTCCAGATCAGATTGCTTCAGGTCCTCCAGCCTGTCTGGTATTGCCGGCAGTCGCACATCGATATCTGCCATAAAGGCGGCCAGTCTAAAGAAGACCACCGCTCCGTCAAGCCAAAAACTTCATGCAAAACGTTTCAGCCAGCGGCTCGTATCGACGATTTTTACCTCCTCCACCGGCGTCGTCGAAACGCCCTGCCGAGCCTTGAGGTGCTCGTGGAACGCGGGCACATCCTCCGTCTGATAGAGAATCCCCGTTGCGACGCGCTGCTGGGTATCGACGGCCAGAGCACGCGCCTTGGCAAAATCCTTCGGGTCATGTCCCTCCGAAGCAGCATCGTAGCAGTGCGCGAGTAGCCACTCATGCGTGGCGAACTTGTTGTAGGTGGGACACGCCTGCAGCATGTCCACGTACGCGAATCCACGGTGGCGAATGGCCGCTTCGAGAATTTTGGACATCTGCGGAATATCACCGCTCCACCCGCGCGCCACGAACGTCGGCTGCAGGGAGAAGACGAAATCCATGCTGTTCAAGGTCGACTCGGGAATGCCGTTCGGGGAGGAATTCATGGGTTGGTTCTGCCACGTGAGCGCGCTCGCCTGCCCCGTCGTGAGGCCGTAGTTGGCGTTGTTGTGCATCACGAAGGTCATGCGGTAGTTGCTGCGGATGCCGTGTACCAGGTGACCCACGCCCTCCGAGAAACTGGCTCCGTCGCCGCCGAACGCGATCACGGGAATGGTCGGATTGGCCAGTGCCGCACCCGCGGCGAGCGGAATGACGCGGCCGTGGAGGCCGTGCATGCGGTAGCCGCCCAACTTATCGGACATGTTGCCGTGACATCCCACGTCGTAGCAGAGCAGCACCTGCCAGGGAGCGATCTTCAGTTCCACGAGCGCGCGTTTGGCCGCCGTCCAGATGCCATAGTCGCCGCAGCCATCGCACCACGTACACGGATTCGAGGATGCGTAGTCGTGCATGGTGGATCCGGTGGCTGGAGCGGGTTTCTTCATGACTGAAGAGCGGAAAGGATACCATCACGCAGTTCATCGAAGAAAAACGGCCGACCGTCGAACTTGAGTATGCGCTGCGTGACATCGCGTCCGCATGCGAGCTTGAGCAGAGAAGCCAGTTGCCCGCCATGATTGCACTCGATGAAGATCGTGCACTTGGCCGTGCGCGAGAGCATCGCAAAGCTTTCCGTCTTGAGCGGCCAGAGATACTGATAGTGCAGGTACCCGATGTTCTTCTGCTGCATGTCCGCGTTCTCCAGCACATCCAGGATGACCCCGCGATTGCTGCCCCAGCTCACGATGAGCGTCTCGGGGTTCTTGGGTCCGACGTAGATCGGTTCGGGAATCGCCTGCTGCAGCGCCTCCATTTTCTTCAGGCGCTTCTCCATCTGTTGCCGGGCATTCTGCGCGTCTTCGGTGACCGATCCGTCCGGACCATGCTCGTCACCTTGCGCGCAGTACGTGGCCGCTTCGCTGCCCGGGAGCCAGCGCTTGGAGACACCATCGACCACCGCAGGATCGTAACGGTCCGTCGACTTCAATGAGGCAAGCTCTTGCGGACCGGTTATGAGTTTTCCGCGCCTGAGCTTGGCGATACCCTGATCGAATGACGGCTGTGTGAAGAGCGCCTCACCCAGGTGCTTGTCGGTGAGCACGATGACAGGAATCTGAAATTCCTCCGCATAGTTGAATGCTTCGGGCATCAGATCGAATGCATCCTGCGTGTCACTGGCTGCAAGGACGAGCCGGGCAAATTCCCCATGCCCGGCCCCGACCGCGAGCGTGAGGTCCCCCTGCGCCGTCCATGTGGGAAGCGCCGTACCGGGTCCCGGCCGTTGCGCGAGGATGAAGACAGCGGGCGTCTCGGTGATACCGGTGAGCGAGAGTGTCTCCGTCATGAGATCGAATCCCCCGCCACTCGTTGCGGTGATGGCGCGCGTGCCCATGTGCATGGCACCCACCATCATTTGCGCAGCCGTGATCTCGTCTTCCGCCTGCTTCACGACCATCTGTGTCTCATTCTGCATGTCTGCGATGTACGTGAGGATGGGTGAAGAAGGCGTCATGGGATAGCCGGCATAGAACCGGCAACCGGCATGGATGATGCCAAGCCCCATCGCCTGACTCCCCGTGAGGAGCAGATGATCCTGCCATCGGGGATCGGGCCGCGGAAGGGAAAGTGTCATGCCGGGAGCGATCACCCGACACGCGGCGAACCCCTCGGCGATGCACTGTAAATTGAGCTCGAGCAGATCCTTCTTGTGTCCGAATTGTTCGCGCACGAGTTCCACAAGCTGCTCCTCCTTCTGCCCAAGCAGCGACCACACCGCCGCCGCAATCAGCACGTTGCCGAGAATGGGTTTGGCCTTGAGCTTCTTCAGAATCGCCTCAGTGGGCAGCTCAATCACGTGAATCTTCTGATCGGCAATGAACGCCTGATCTGCGGGATTTTTGAATTTCCACTGGGGTGTCTGGTGGAGAAGGATGCCTCCCTTTTTGAGGTCGCGCAGGTTCTGCTCAAGCCCGTGGTGATTGAACGTCACCACGATATCCACGAGTGTCGCGGAACTGCGCACGGCATCGGCGCTGACATCGAGTTGATAACTGCTGTGTCCTCCCTTGATGAGCGACATGTACTCGCGGTACCCGAACACGCAGTAGCCGCTGCGCTTGAGTCCCTTGGCGCACATCTCGCCCACGGAGTTCACGCCCTGCCCCTGCGCGCCGACGATTTTGAGGGAAAGACGCGTCATACAGCGAGTGCGGGAATCTTGGAGACAAGTTTTTCCGCCCACTTCTGCAATTTTTCCTCCTGACCATAGGGCTCATTAATGATCACGAACGATTCGGCAAGCTGTCCGCCGTGCTGCGTCACGAACTGAATGAGGTGCTCCATGGCACGCGCGGCGTAGTAGTAGCGGTCATCGCCGAGCGCGATCAGAGCACAGGGCTTCTTTTGGAGATCGCAATCCTTCGCCCGCTCTTTCAGGAGCGAAAACATGCGCGGATGGAGCTGCCCTTCGCTGCCGCCCGTGTTCCAGGTGCCGCACGCGAGCAGGAGGACATCGCCGCGCGCAAAGTCGTCCGCACCCGCCGTCTCCGCAAGCTGCGTCTCGATCTTCAAAGATGGATTCTTGCTACGGAGCGCCTCAGCGAGAGTATCCACGACATGCTCCGTATGGCCGGTGGAGGTGGAATAAACAATGTGCAAAACCGCCACATGCACGGGGGAACCGACATGCAGTGTAGCGGCTCTTCCCTTTTCGGGGAACGAAAAGATCGATGGTCATGAAGGTACATTGACACCCATGGAATGACGAAGAGAATGACAGTATGGTCACTGCACCTTCTTCAGCACCGGCAGAACAGTTCATGGCTGGACTCCATGAGGAACCGGCATGCGTTCAGAGATTGATCGATCGAGGCATCGTCATTCAATCGGCGGAGGGCGACACGGTACACGTGGATTACTGGCAGACTCCCTGGGAAACCGTGGATACCGAGCTCAGTCATCTGCAAGCGCATTTCGGACTGCGGGTACGTTTCGATATGCGCAAACGCCGCTAGGGAGCAGTGACCCGATGAGAGGAGTGAGCCGCACAGAGCGATGTGGCCCATTTTCTTGCCGGAGAACCCAAGGGTGCGATAGTCTCCTTGCACTATGAAACTCAACAAACTCTTCCGTTCCGCAGTCCAGCATGGCATCGATGCCGATCCCCGCGGCCGCAAGGCGATCGAGAAGCAATTGAAGAAACAGAAAGAACGGGCAGCCAAACTGGAAAGTGCCGAAAGGGAGTACTTCGACGAGGAAAGGCTGTGGAATCCGTTTGCGGACAGTCGCATCATCTGCGGAACGGGCGATGAGGACATCAAAACGCTCATGGTCGGTATCGACATCGAGACGGAGGAGGTGCTGCTGGCGGACCGGCTCCGCGAGCGGGGGATGAAGATCGACGCACTCATGCTGCACCACCCCGAAGGCCGCGCACTCGGGGACCTGGGCAAGGTGATGGCCATGCAAGTGGACGTGCTGTCACTGGTGGGCGTGCCGGTGAACCAAAGCGAGAATTATCTGCGTCCGCGGATGGATCGCGTGGAGCGTACAGTGCACGCCGACAACCTCTTCTCCACGGAACGCGTGGCTGAGCTCCTCGGATTCCCCGCCTTCAACACGCACACACCCGCCGACAACCAGGTCTGGCGCCTCATGGAGAAGACGATCTGCAATAAGGAATACGACGATCTGGGCGAGATCCTCAACGCCCTGTTGGATATCCCTGAATACAAATACTACGCCAAAAAGGGTGTGCCCCCCCTCATCGCGAACGGCAGCAAGGGTGGCCGCCCCGGCAAGATCGCGGCGACGGAATTCACCGGTGGCACCAATGGCCCCGAAGAACTGCTCGAGGCGCAGGCTGCCGCGGGCGTGGGCACGATTCTCTCCATGCACGTGACGGAGAAGACACTGGAAAAGGCGAAGGAGAAGCACGTGAACATGATCCAGTGCAGTCACATGGCCTCCGACACGATCGGCATGAACCTGCTTTTGGATCTCCTCTGCAAAGAGGAGAAACTGCAGACGATCGACGTCGCAGGCTTCATCCGGGTGAAGCGGACGTCGAGGTGATCCGTTCCTCAATGATCGACTTGTATTCCCTTGAATATGGTATTGAAGAGCGCCTTGCTTTCTGCTGTTCCGACCATATCCACTAACTGACAGGAATATGTCACCTTGAAACCGCTATCGGGGTTATCGAGATACCTCTGAATGGGATCGGTATAAACGCGGTACGCTCCTGTCCGATAATTCTCCAGATCATCATAGTGCAAAAAAATTGTCGTGGGGTTCCCCTCCCACATGGTGGCTTCTTGCCTGACATTCGTATTTTCAAAGAGTAGCTTGTTCGTCACCTCAAACTGACTCGGGGAATAACCAGTGAAATCAATAGGACTCAGGAGTTTGGCAACAATTTGTCCGTCTGAATTTGTAAAATACACATTTTCAGTCGGATAGCTCTGGTCCGGAAAGGCAGTCGCGTACCATGAGGATGGAATGGGAATGAGATACCCCTTCTTCCGATAGGATTTCCATTCCGTCTGATCGATAGAAGTTCTGGAGGAATTGGAGTCGTACCCAGGAAGCGCGACAGAAAATTCAATTGTAAACGTCTGTGCGTTCTTGGCCCGCAGCGTGAAAGAGTGCCCTCCATCATTGCGGATGGTATAGCCGGTGCCTTTGTCCTCCTCGCGGAGCCAGAAGTCTTCGTAGATTTTGTATAAATACGTCCTCGTCCCGCTTTTGTGCGCCATCTCCGGATCGATTTCTCTGAGAAGGAAACTCAAATCCATATAACCAGTACAGTCCTTCGTCGATTCTCTGCAAATCTCCGTCTCAGTCGTGGGGATAGTGCCTGGCATGGTGCCACCGTGATCGCCAATGTAGTTGAGCAATGTTTCCGCGATGAACTGAAGATCGACACACCGACTGATGTCTTCATTCATCTCCTGAAAAGACATAGTCGCATTCGGATCGTTATTGCGAATCCGATAGATCATCTCCGCCATCTCCCCGCGCGTGATGTACTGAGCAGCATCGGCAACGCTGTCGGGGACAAAACCGAAAGTCCGCATATCCTCGATGTAGTACCGATACCACGGAGTTGGTACCTTGGGCCAACGACAGGTTGCCTGATTCTCGAGCCTAAAGGTCTCGATCAGTATTTTTGCGGCCTCAGCAAAATTAATCGGTTCCTCCGGTCGGAAGGTTCCCTGAGGATCACCGCTCACAATCCTTAATGCTACAGCTCCACAAACATAGTACGCATACCAAGATTTCACATCGAGGTCCGAGAAGTATCGCGAACAATGATTGAGTAAATCGGCCATATCCTCCGGCTCCTCCTCCTCAGCCATAAAGACGCCCCCTCCTCTGTGACTTTCCATGATAATCTTGAGGAACTCGGCCCGGTTGATACGCTGTTCCGGTTTATAACTGCCATCGGTATAACCTTCTACGATTCCCTTCGATTGCACATAGTCGATAGCTGCGCGGTTCGGATGCCAGGAGGGAACATCAATGAATGCCGCACGCGCCTCAACAGAGACGCCAAAACCGATCAACAACGCAACAATGGTCATTACTTTCCTCATACAATCAATATACTATTAATATGTGGAATGTCGATGTCCTACTGCATTGTGGGTGGGGCGCGCCATCGGGGGCCCGCCAGAACGTACCGTTCGGTACGGGCGGGTGAAGGGGAAGACCCTGTCTCCGCGCAGCGGGCCGACGAGACGATGCCGAAGCCTTGGAGGTATCGGCGAGGAGGCGCAGGGTCGGGTGGAGGGGGATTGGCGCGCACGCGTTTTGGCCAAAGCTTTGTCGCCGGACAAAGGTGGAACAATTCAAAAGCACACAGAGACAACTCACAGGAACTCAAACTCTTATTGCGCAGCCCCCGCCATCTTCAATACGGCATCAAAAACTTTCGGCTCATGGATCGCGAGCTCCGACAGCACCTTACGATCGAGGGCGATCTTCTTCTTCAGGATCAGCCCCATCACGGTGGAGTACTTGAGTCCCCGCTCGCGGCAAGCCGCATTGAGACGCATGATCCACAGCGAACGGAAATCGCGCTTCTTGCGTCGGCGATCCTTGTACGCATGCTGCCCGGCTTTCATCACCGCCTGCTGCGCGATCACGAATGTCTTCGAGCGCATGCCGCGGTAGCCCTTGGCGAGCTTGCGGATCTTCTGGTGACGACGGTGCCGGACAATACCTCGTTTGACGCGCATGGGTTTTAGAGATAGGGAACAAGAGCAGTGAGCGCTTTTTGATGCACCGTGCTCACCACGAGCGTACGGCTGAGGCCCTTCTGGCGCTTACTCTTCTGCTGCAAAAGGTGCCCGCGCCCGCGCCGCTTCAGGGCAATCCTGCCTTTGCCGGTGCGGAAAACACGTTTCTTGGCGCCGCTGTGCGATTTGAGCTTGGGCATGAACGTAAGGGATGCGAAGTACGTGAAAACAGGAAAGACGGCGAAGTGTAGCAAGGGAACAAGCTCCTTACAAAGAAAAAGCATGAAATTCCCTAATGAAATACCCTATCGCGAAGCGGTGGGTGACTCTGATTTAGGCACAACGCAGCGATACCGCTTAAGGGAAAAGAGAGCTCATGAGAGAAAACCATAGGTTTGTCTCTCACGAAGAATGCTTTGCCCGAAGGATCACGTGGAACATGGGCCCCTGTTGCTTTAAGTCCTGTTCCACCTCAGAACAATCCCGCAGGGCATCCACGATCGATTGGAGCTTGGCCTTGGCGTAGTCCCTGTTACCAAGTTCGCGCCCGCGGAGGCGCACCACAAACTTGACCAGATGGCGGTCTTTGAAGAATTCCTTGGCTCGCTCCATGAGGCGCTCGATGTCGTGCTTGTCCGTGCGGAAACCGAACCGCAGCATCTTCACCTCGGTCTGCTTGCTGTGCACGCGCTGCTTGCGCTCCTTCTTGCGCAGTTGGTACAGGTACTGTCCAAAATCGCCGATCTTCACCACGGGGGGATCGGCCTTGGGAGAGACTTCGATCACGTCAAATTCCTGTGCCTTCGCTTCCGCCAGAACCTCGGCAAACGGGCGCACCCGCGCACCATCGGAACCGACCAGGAGCACATTGGTCGCGCGGATCTCATCATTGATACGCGGACGCTTCTCCTGACGGGGAGGGATGTACGGACCGCGACGGCGTTTCTGCAAAGGAAAAGGGAGGGAAGAAAACGAGAGAAGCCTAGGTCAAGCGGAGAGGAGCGGCAAGGGCATTGCCGGAAGAACGGCCCTCCCGCCTCAACGTGTACGATGCATCAAGGAAAGTGACAACGTCAGCCGATACCAATCCGGTGCAGTTCCCGGCGCGAGTTCGATGCGATCAATGGCCAGGAATTCCATCGGCCAGAGGTGCGTGCGCTCCATGGCGGGACCCATCGGACCCTGCAGAATTTCTTTGGCCTCCTTGAGGAGCGACGATTCGGTGGCGAGTGAAAACGCCGTCAGAAACCCTTCGCTCTGCAGGGAACGCTTAAGTTGCTCATCGAACGGACGCGGCTCCTCTGCATACCGAAACAGATCGGTCGAGAAGAATTGTTCCAGCATGACAATGCCCGCCGGATTCTCCTCTTCCGTCGCGCGGATCAGAGCGTTCTTCTCGGCTTTGGTGAGTGCATCGCCCACGGTCACCAGACCGGCAAGGCGTACGAAACCGAGCACCCTGCGCACGCCATCACTGCGGGTGGCCACCTGGAATGTCAGAGGAATTGCCCCCAGTCCCTCACCCCGCTCCTGCTCCTTGCCGACCTCGATCGGCGAGAGTGAAGCAATCGCGCCCTGCTCCTCCAGCGTGCTGCGCATGAGCTCGAGAGCTGCCAATGCACGAGAGACATCCGCCTCCAGCGGCAGCACCGAAACGCGCACGCGTTCGAGCTGCGAACCGGTCTTGAGCGCGGCCTGAAGTTCGGTCACCTCCACCTGTTCCTTGAGCAGGGCAAGCCGCCGCTCCCGCACAGGGAGCTGCGCAAGCAACGGCAGCGTAATTTCGCGGGCTGTCTCCACTTCCCGGATGTGCGCGGTGAAGAGTGACACGGACAGGGAAAGACAAAAAACACTCACGAATCCGGAGAGGAGCAACGAGCCGAAGAGGGAACGGAAAAGGCGCATCAGGAAAAACGAATACGAAGTGTGAACGGGGAGTGGAAACCGATCGATGCATCGTGCTCCCGTGTGAACGCGGGAAAGTCCACGCGTTCGATGCCCGGCTTCTCCCGGATGGCCGACACAAACTGCGCCAGCACCGCCATGCTCTGCAGCCCCACATTGCGCACGTCGCCTGTGACGATCATCACATCGCGCTCAAAACCGATCGATTGCAGATGCACCGCCTGCGGTTGTTCCGGCAGGAAGGTACGCGCAACGTTCTGCAGTTGTTCGTAGAATGAAAGGAGGGACGGCTGGGACATTTTTTCCTCCACGAGCACACCGTAGGGCGAATCATCGAGCGGGAGGATGAGCGCCATGCGCTTCTCTTCCAGCGTGCGGGTATCCGCGTCCACGGTCTCCATGTAGGTCTGCAATCGCGCGAGATCCTGCGGCACCCCGTGCAATGCGACGCGGGTGAACCGCGGCAGGAGCAGGTACCACGACAGAAGGAGAAGAAGGAAGAGTACGATCGAAAAGAGCGCGAACGGAAAGAGGACGCGCCGAAGCACCTCGCGGGGACCCACGGAAACCGGCGGCGGAACGTGCAATGGTTCGGTCATGACTGTGGGAATATTGGTCATATGTTTTCCTGATATTATAGCCAAAATTGGTGATTTTGAACATGGAGGTGAATTTGATGAATTTGAATTTTATGTTTTTAGAGCTTTATGCTGTAAGACAGAGGCGATACGCATGCGATTCTGCGTACTTCTCTCAGCGAATAGCTTACAGCTTATGTCTTACGTCTTATGTCTTCTCAAAAGGCACTAACCAAAACGCACCCGCATCCGCTATGCTCCCGCTGCATCCACTCCCCCCTTCCTCCGTGGAAGATCTGCTCGCTCACCTCCAGGAACTGAAATCCGCGATCTCGACGGGGAAGGACTCTCTTTGAGGCACGCGGCATTCCCCAGCGGATACAGGAACTGACGGCGCAGACATCCGCGCAGGATATCTGGAACGACCAGAAACGCGCGCAGGCCCTGTTCACGGAACTCAAAGCGCTCAAGAAACAGTGGGAACCGGTGAAGGCCATCGATGAAGAGGTCTCGGCCCTTCTCGACATGGTGCAAGCCGCTTCCGAGACGGAGCAGCAAGCGCTCATCGGTGATGCGCAACGTCTGGAGAAGGAATGGGGCCTCCTCGAAACGCAGCTCTACCTGAGCGGCGAATTCGATGCGTACAACTGCTACCTCACCGTGAGCGGCGGAGCGGGCGGCACCGAGGCGCAGGATTGGGCGGCGATGCTGATGCGCATGTACCTGCGCTACTGTGAACGGCAGAAGTGGAAGACGACGATTGTCGAAAAGACGGACGGGCAGGAGGCAGGCATCAAGTCCGCGACGATCCATGTCGAGGGAGAATTCGCCTACGGCAACCTGAAGTGCGAAAAAGGAACGCACCGCCTCGTACGCCTCTCGCCATTCAACGCCAAGAATCTGCGGCAAACCAGCTTCGCACTCGTGGAGGTGCTGCCGGAGCTGCCGGAATCGACGGATGTCGAGATCAATCCGTCGGACCTGAAGATCGATACCTACCGAAGCGGCGGGGCGGGCGGTCAGAACGTGAACAAGGTCGAGACTGCCGTGCGCATCACACACATCCCAACCGGGATCGTCGTGGCGTGTCAGAGTGAACGCTCGCAACTTCAGAACCGCCAGCAGGCCATGAACATGGTGCGCGCAAAGTTGCTCGAGAAGGAGCGCCGCGAGCAGCAGGAGACGAAAGCGGAACTCAAGGGCGCCAAGCAGAGCGCCGATTTCGGACAGCAGATCCGCAGCTACG
>Ga0172377_10001521_pt1 | contig 23439 bp, 14 predicted proteins | sample Pumphouse3metaG_FD_119749 | JGI IMG/M metagenome (GOLD analysis project Ga0172377, IMG submission 119749) | Leachate microbial communities from a municipal landfill in Southern Ontario, Canada - Pumphouse #3 metaG | ecosystem: Engineered > Solid waste > Landfill > Unclassified | place: Canada... | reverse complement strand
TCGGGATTCGCGGGAGCACGAATGAGAACGTCTTTCTTTTCTGCACGCTGGTCGGGGGCATCGGGGCCTTGCTTCTGCTCCTCCTCTCCTACATCTTCGCGCACAAATTCATCTCGTTCACCGCGCACTGGAACGTGGACACCATGCGCCGTCTGCTGAAGAGCGCTCTCCCCTTCGGCACTGCCTACCTTCTGCTCGCTTTCACGCGGCAGTTCGACATGACACTGATTGCCCTGCTACGCGATGACTTTCAGATTCAGAACGCCTACTACGGCTTCGTGCTTCGCATGGGGGAAATGGGATTCCTCATCCCCACGTTTCTGCTCAATTCCATCCTGCCGATCGTGAGCGAACGGCGTGAGCGCGGAGAAGACGCAAGCTCCTTGCTGGGCAGGACATTCCTGCTGCTACTGCTGCTCGGCACGACGGCGGGACTGTTCGCCATGATCTGGCCGCGCCCGCTGATCGCGCTGCTCACCACCCGAGAATACCTCTCGACTGCTACTCAACCCGGCGCCGACACCGCCCTGCGGCTCACGAGCGTCCCCATGTTCCTCTACGGATTCATTCTCTTCTCATTCTACATGGCACTGGTGCACGGCGAATGGAAGCGTCTCATTGCGACCCTCATTGCGTGCGTGCTCCTCTCTGTGGGGAGCAACCTCCTGCTCATCCCCCGCCTGGGTTTCGTCGGGGCCGCGACCACCGCCATCGTGACGCAATCGCTCCTCGTGAGCCTGCTCCTGCCCTCAACGCTGAAATACACGCAGCCGCATTTCCCACCCACTGCATTCGTACGTTGGTTCATTTTTTCGCTCCTGCTCGCGGTCGCGCTCTGGCTCACGCGGCCATTCCTCGCCAATGACGCGCTCACGTTCGCCGGCCTTGCCGCAGCAGGCATTGTCCTCGGCCTGCTCCTCTGGATGACCGGACTCGTGCATCTTCTGGGTGCTCTGCAACGCCATTCCCTCGGTCTTGGCGAAAAAACCAAGATCTGATATAATAGTCAGAAACACCCACACCCTATGACACGACGCTCAACCCTTCTCGTGATGGCACTCCTCCTGCTCTTCGGAGCCCCTCTGCATGTGAACGCCATAGCCCCGGGCATCGTGACCGGCACGCAGGCACAGGCACAAGAGGATGGAACGATCAGGGTCCAGTGGAATCCCGCAGCGGGGGATATTGTGGCGTATCGCATCTACTTCAGTCAGAAATCCATTCTCGAGAATGACGGATACTACGACGATGTGGAGACTGCCGCCGGGCAGGCAACCAACTACGTGCTCACCGGCGTGCCCGCGAGCTTCACGAGCGTGTATGTGAGCGTGATGGCCGTCAATACACAGGGGGAAGAGAGTCCGTACTTCACGGAGGAAGTGCGCGTGGACCGCGCGGCCGCACAGGTTCCTCCGCCTGTTCCTGAGTCCTCCTCTTCTGCGATGAGTGTCGGCATGCCGGCATCCTCTTCCGCAGCGTCGGCGGTTGCCTCCACGCTGCACCTGCTCTCCGCACAGGCGCTCTCGGCGACGCGCGTCGGCCTCACCTTTTCGGCGCAACCCGTCATCGACGCCACTCTGGCCCCTTCCGCGTTCTCCATTATCGATGCACAAGGGATCGCGCTGCCCATCGAACAACTCACCATTGAGGGACAGAACGTCTCCGTGCAGACCATGCGCCAGGCCGCGGGCGTGGTCTACCAGATGCGGCTGACCGAGCCGCTCATCGGAGAAGGCGGGCTTCCCTTGGATCCCATTGATCGCACGGCATTCTTCACGGGGCATTCCACCGGCCTCACCCCCGAGGAAGCACAAGCCCGTGCTCCGGCACTGCAGCAGCAGACTGCGTCATCGCAACAGTCCATGCCCCCGGGACTGAACCAGCAGCAGCAGACCGGCGGCCTGCCCGATGTCGTGAACTTCCGCCTGAACGCGTCTCCCCAGACCAACCAACTCTTCAAGATCACCGCTCAGTGGGAGTACGACCCTGCGACACCGGAAGGCGCCTTCATCGTGGTGCGCCAGAGCCGTGACGGCGGCCGGACCTTCTCCGCTCCGGAATTCCTGCCGGGCAATCTGGATGGTGTGGAAATTCCGAATGTGACGCCGCAGTACTTCGGACTGGCCGTGTACGTTGCCGATGCCGAGGGACATTCTTCGCCGGGCGTCCTCCGCTCGATTTTCGCCTGGAATACACCGGAACCGGTGCCTGCGGCATCCGTGACCCCGCCCGCATCAAGCTCCGCGTCCTCTCTCTCCGCTGTGACGCCTCCGTCGACACCCAAAGCCAAGAGCCTGTCACAAACCGGAGCAGGCGCCATGACCGGCCTCGCCGCGCTCGGAGCATTCATCGGATGGAGGAGAGCCAGGAAAATGAAAAAGGTCTGATGGAATGCGGCTGACGACGGGAAATCCGTGCTGTAGAGTGGGGGACTTTATGATGACGTCTTCACACTCCCGGCGCTTCCTGCTCTTCACCTGTATCGTGCTCACGGCTGCGGCGTTCGTCCTCGTTCGCGAGCTCTGCAGGGTGCCGGATGGGCATGCAACCATCACATTCTTCGACGTCGGTCAGGGGGATAGTGCGCTCCTCGTCAGCCCATCAGGGAAAACCGTGCTCATCGATGGCGGCCCGGACCTCTCGGCACTGGAAGCTCTGGGAAACGCTCTGCCGCTCTCACAGAAATCCATCGATCTGCTCATCCTCTCGCATCCCGATCCCGATCACTTCATCGCATTTCCCGAACTACTGAAAAGATACAAAGTGGGCGCGCTGCTGCTCCCCGCGCTCCAGAATGACGAGGAACCGTACCAGGCGCTCCTCGCGATTGCACGAGGGCAGGGCGTGCCGCTCGTTCTTGCGGATCCAAGTCGGGATATCGATCTGCATGATGGCATGACTCTCGACATTCTCTGGCCGCCCAACCCCGTTCCCCCGATGGCGGATAACGACGCCTCCATCGTCGTGCGCGCCTCGTACGGCACGGGGTCCGTTCTCTTCACGGGGGACCTGAGCACCACAGGGGAGGAACGGATGCTCTCGGACGGGATCGATGTCTCCGCCACCGTGCTCAAAGTCGGTCATCACGGCAGCCGCTTCAGTTCTTCGGACGCATTCCTGGCCGCCGTTCATCCCCGTCTCGCCGTGATCTCGGTCGGAGATAACAATTACGGACACCCGCATCCTGAAACACTGGAACGGTTTACGAAAGCCGGAATCCCCGTGCGGACGACGATCGAAGAAGGGAAGATTGATCTGACATTCTGATCATGCCGGACTCTCTTTGCCCTGAATGACAGCGATCATTGCTTCGAGCGTTGCTTCGGAATGTTCGCAGAGGCCTTTAAGTGCGGGGAATTTTTGCACGAGCATTTGCACGACAACCGACGGTTGCAGGGTCGCGACATCGGAATCCGATACTGCCATGTTATCGGCAATAATGCGCAACGTTCTCCCCAGATAATCGGCATTGAAACAGAGACGAAACTCTCCGTTCCGAAACCGGATGCCGGATTCCTCACTGCCACGGAGAAATCCCTGGAATGCAGCAAGAACCTCTTTCGGATACTGTTCGCCGCATGTCCCCTGCACGGGCTCATGACAAACAACATCCTCCCATTCGCTTTCCGGATGGAGGTAGCCCCATGCGAAGAGCGCCGCAAACAATTCGGGAAATTGTGCGATGGCACGATCATCAATGTGTGACCGCCGCAAACCTCCGCATGTGCTATCGCCTATCAGCGAAACGAGAGATGTCTGCAGGGCTTTCTGTGCTTCCGCGTTCGGAAAAGCGGGGATGTTGAATACCTGATCTCTCACCCTGATCGCATTGGTCAGGTAATGAGCAGGTTCGGGAACTTTATGGAGACATTGTTCGATGCCTGTCCGTATTGTTGCGAGCAAGGTACTCAAAAGATGATCAGCATGCTCTCGTGCTGCTTCCGTCTTGAAAATGGCAAACTCTGGTGATGCGGGAGATATCTGTTGCATAGGAGGGTGAGACTAGCAGGATTCCATGGAATATTCGAGTGGCGGGACTCAAAATAGTCCCTGAGCTATCTGGCTTCCCTAAGCCTCTGGAGCGTACGATAGCCGCGTGAAAGCTCTTCTGCTGCTCGCCGGTCAAAGCAGGCGTTTCTGGCCGCTTAAAGAGAAGTCTTTCTTCCCTGTCTGCGGAAAAACCCTGCTGCAGATCCAGGCAGAGAACCTGCGTGCCGCGGGCATCACCGACATCGTGCTCGTGGGTGGCCGCCACAATCTGGACCAAGCGAAACTGCTCGGTCCGGGTTTGCATCTCATCGAGCAGGAAGATCTCTCCCTCGGCATGCGGGGGGCGCTCCTGAGTGCGCTGCCTTCCTGCGGCAACGATCCGGTGATGGTGGTGGGCGGCAACGACACTGTGGAACCGGAAGCGTACAAAGCCCTCATGGCAGCAGCTGCGAAGAAGGGGACCGATGGCGCCCTGCTCGCGAAACGTGTGGCAACCTACTTCCCCGGCGGCTACCTGAAACTTGCCGGGGAACGGATCGAAACGATTGTGGAAAAGCCGGGTGCCGGCAAAGAGCCGAGCGACCTTGTGACGATCGTGGCGCATGTCCACAACGAACCAGCTATGCTCCTCGCAGAACTCCGGAAGACTGCCTCCACACGCGACGACGGATACGAGCAGGCACTCGCCGCGCTGTTCAAAACGAAAACTTACCGCGCCGTTCCGTACGAAGGTCCCTGGCACCCGGTGAAGTATCCCTGGCACCTGATGGCGCTCTTGCAGCACCAGCTCTCTCTTATCACGAAGCCCTCCATTCACCCGAGCGCCGTGATTCACCCGAGCGCCGTGATCGACGGCAATGTCGTGATCGGAGAAGGGGTGCGCGTGCTCGCCCATGCGACGATTGTCGGGCCGTGCTTCATCGGAGCACGCAGCATCGTAGCCAACAATGCCCTCGTCCGCGGCAGTTCCGTCGGACCGGATTGTGTGGTGGGCTACTCCACCGAAATCAAATCCTCCATCCTTCATTCCCATGTGTGGACACACATGACCTACCTCGGTGACAGCATCATCGGCTCCAATGTTTCATTCGGCGGCGGGTGCGTGACCGGGAACTTCCGGCTGGATGAGCAGGAAATCTCCTCAGTGGTGGGAGAGGAGAAAATCCCAACCGGCCTGACCAAGTTCGGGTGTGTCATCGGCAATGACTGCCGTCTCGGTATCCGATCCTCTTCCAACCCCGGCATGAAGATCGGAGAGGGAAGTTTTATTGCGAGCGCCATGCATGTGGATAGAGATATTCCCGAACACAGTTACGTCACCGTGAAAGGAGGGGAGATGGTGATCCGCGAAAACAGGACGGCGGCACCACGACCGGAAGAACGGGATAAGTATCTGGCGTCTTTGCCCGGATGAATCAGAAAATCATTTTATCTGCTCATATGATTTATGCCCCTCAACGAAGGAATCTCCGACGCCGAATATGATGCGTGTAAGCGGCTGGCTCGGCATCTCCTGCACCCGGAAACAAGGCGCCAGGATGGGTCTCAACAAGTCATCCAACAGGAACTCACCCAGCATTATTCTATTGAATATGCCCACGCGGGCGAAGAGGATGAACCAGAAAGCACGAGAGCGGACACTGTCAGAGTATTGACTCAGCATTACTCCACCAATGATGGCTGGCAGCAGCATTGGATAGAGGAGGCAAAGAAAAAAGGATATAGCGAACGTGCCCTGCAAAGCACGCGGGCCACACTGCGCGCGGCACTCTTACAGTGTTACCAACAAGAGAATGCGGCAGGGGCAGGGGCTATCGAGACGGCACTCGACAATTTTCGCGCAACGATCGATGCACATGTGCTCGATTTTAGAAAAAGTGGTCAGGCAATTGATGCTCTCAACCCTTTGTTGATGCGAGTGATTGGTTCATGGAGAAAGCAGGGGTATTCCACTTCCGATTTCGATCTTCTTTAAGAATCTATTGAACAGATGAAGGCTCTCTTTGCATAAAAAAGTTATCCACACGCCTGTGGAAAGCCCGGCGAACAGGTTTCCTTCCGGGGCGTGGATGTTCTCCACGTAAACTTTGGTATTTTGGCTTTGCTAAGCCATAAAGATATTGTTTGGCTTCCTACACATCCTCTCCCCTATTTATCCACAAGTTTTCCACACCCCTTCCACAGCTGAAGAAAGGGTCTGTAAGAATAAAGATGGCTTCCGGAAGATGAAAAAGTAAAACTATTACTCTCACTTTCCACAGACTACAATGAAGCTGATGAGTTATTGTAGAGGGTGCATTATTACGGCGAATTATTAGAGTACTACTTATTATTTATTTACTACCGGAAACACCTCATGAAACTTCTGTGTAAAACTTCTGATCTCCTCCAATCACTCACACTCGTGAGTCGGGCCATCAGCGGACAGCAGGCTCTCCCGATTCTGGGAAATATTCTTCTGGAGGCAGAGGGCAAACGGTGCAAAGTCAGTGCGACTGATCTGGAGCTGAGTATTGTGACCAGTTTCGAGGCTTCTATTGAAAATGAAGGATCCATCACTATTCCTTCAAAGGCGATTTTGAACTTTGCCCAGTACAACTCCGATCAGGAGGTTCTTCTGGAGACGAGCGAAGGGACACAACTCAAATGCACCTCCAAACATGCCAAAACACTCATCGCCGGAGAAGCTGCGAGCGAGTACCCCACCATCACTCCCATTGAAAAACAGATCACCTTTTCTCTCGATGCAGCTCCTCTTCTCGATGCGCTGCACCATGTGACATTCGCCTCCACCAAAACCTCTCTCCGCCCCATACTCTCCGGCGTCTACCTGCACGCGGAGAAGGGGCATCTCACCTTTGTGGCCACCGACAGCTACCGTCTGTCGGAATACAGGATCCCCACCAAGGCTTCCACTATTGATATTTCCTGTATCGTTCCAACAAAAGTCCTAGAGGAACTCAAATCTATCCTTTCCTCCCGCCGGCCCGAGAAACCCGAGAGCGGAAAGGATGAGGAAAAAGACAGGAAGAAAGAGAAGCAGGAACCTGTACTCCATCCTGTCGAAGTGGCGCTGAGCAGTCAGCAGATTGAGCTGCACATCGGCGCAACACGACTCCTGTCGCGGCTGATCGATGGGCGATTCCCTGACTATAAGCAGATTATTCCCAAAGACCAGAAGACCACTGTGCAACTCTCTGTGCGCGAGCTTCTGCCGATCGTGAAACGCATGCATTACTTCGCCAAGGAGATTAATAACAACCTCACCTTCGATTTCTCCAAAGAGACCATGCATGTGAAAACGCCGCAGACGCAGGCCGGCCGCGACGAGGCGAGCTTGAATGTGAAGCTGAAAGGCGAGCCGAACAAGATCGCTCTCAGTTCCAGTTATCTCCTTGATTTCCTCAGTCACGCCGACGGCGGAAGTGAGGTGGAACTCACGCTCACAGACAGCATGCATCCTGCTGTCTTCCGCTTCCCGGCGAATCCCCTCTTCCTCCACCTCATCATGCCTTTGCGGCTGCAGGAGGAATAATTCATGGGAGTCCAGCCTACGATTTTCCTTCCATTTCCTTGATTTTTAAAGCATTTCTTCTATACTGGATTCATCAACGCCGGGATGAAGAGTATGGCGTTTTTCCCTGGAATTCCTCCCTTCATTTTCTTGAGGGGAGCGCACTTTAGGCTCCACATCATCGCAACATGAAACCCTCTCTCCTCCTTGGGAGAGACACACACCGGGAACTGACCGAACTGCTCAAAAAGGAGCGGCGGCTTGTGCTGTCCGGCGCCAGTAATGAAACAGCCAAGGCGCTGCTGCTCGCGCTCCTCCTGGAACAACATCCGCAACGCACGCTCCTCGTTACGGGACGGGAGGAGGAGACGGAGGCGCTGCAGCACTGGCTGCAATTTTTCGAGCAGGAGACACACGTGCTCCATCCGATCGAAAATGAGGAGGGAGAAGTGCTCCCGGATGCCCTACAGGTTTTTCTACAATTCATGCAGGGGGAGGAATCGGAGAATGGCGTCTTTCTCTGCGCCCGTGACACATGGGACCAATCATTCCCGCGGTTTGCCGAACTCCTCGAGAGGACACTGGCACTGACCGTCGGTCATGAGATCAACTTTACGAGGTTCGTGGAAGACCTGATCGAGCGCGGCTACCAACACGGGGAGGATCTCTACCTCTCGCCGGGCGAGTACCGACGCATCGGAGACGTGTTCGACATCTTTCCGATCCAGTCTGCGCATCCCTACCGCGTTTCGTTCAATGTGGATCGTGTCGAGAAAATTATATCGGTTGATCCAATTGATCTCTCGAAGACCGAAGACGGCGGCAGAGAGATAAAAATTTTCCCATTGCTCTATGAGCAGATGGTTCCCCTGTCTGATCAGCTCCCCGCCAAGGCGCTCCTGGCCATCGACGATCAGGATGATGTGGAGTTTCCCCTATCGGTCGCGGCACTTCGCTTCACGCCGTTCCCGGAGACAGATGATCATCATGCGCACCTGCGTTATCTCTCGGTACTCAAGTTTTACACGCTCGGGGATTTTTTGAACGATGTCCGCGACAAGCTGACACAGAAATGGGCGATTTTCGTCGTAACCAAGCGTTTGGAGGAATTGCAGGGTATCTGCCGGGAAGAGCACATTCCCTGTACGACAGAAGCGGAGCGTTCGCCGGGCACACTCACGCTCGTGGCTGCCGGGGAGGATGAACTTCTGCCGCACTCGCTCCAGAATCCGGATCTCAAATTCGCCCTCCTCACCGACCGCGAGATTTTCTCGCTCAAGAAAGCAGGCAAGCAGCGCAGCATCCAGAAACTCGCACTCGATTTCATCACGTCCCTCGTTCCCGGCGACTACGTGGTGCACATGGAGCATGGCATCGGGCACTTCGAGGGCATGACGCAGAAAGAAGTGGATGGCACGTTGCGTGAATATCTGGAATTGACGTATGCGGAAGGCGACAAGCTCTTCGTGCCCGTCGATCAGGCGGATAAGCTGAGCAAGTTCGTTTATGAGGAGGGGCAGGAGCCCATTCTCACCCGTCTCGGGACCAATGAATGGAAGCGCGTGATGAAGAAGACCAAAGAGGAGACCGAGCAGATCGCCAAAGAACTCCTCCTCCTCTACGCCAAGCGCGCGAAAGCCAAGGGATTCGGATTCGGGGAGGATTCCGACGTGCAGCGGAAGTTCGAGGAGTCCTTCCCGTACGAAGAGACACCGGGACAGCGCAAGGCCATCGAGGACCTCAAGAAGGACATGGAGAGTCCGCATCCCATGGATCGCCTGATCTGTGGAGACGTGGGGTTCGGCAAGACGGAGGTGGCCATGCGCGCCGCGTTCAAGGCGGTACAGGGCGGCAAGCAGGTGGCCGTCGTTGCGCCCATCACCATTCTGGCCGATCAGCACTACCACAACTTCCGCGAGCGGATGGCGCCCTTCGGGGTGCGCATCGAGATGTTGAGCCGGTTTCGAACGGCGCGGCAGCAGAAGGAGACACTTGAGAAGCTCAAGAAGGGGGAAGCTGATATCGTCATCGGCACGCACCGCCTGCTGCAGGAAGATGTGAAATTCCACAATCTGGGCCTCGTGATCGTGGATGAGGAGCAGCGGTTCGGCGTGAAGCAGAAGGAGAAATTTAAAGAAATGCGTGCGTCGGTGGATATCCTCACGCTCACCGCCACGCCCATTCCGCGCACGCTCAACTTAGGTCTCCATAAGCTCCGTGATATCACCACCATCACCACGCCGCCTCCGGGCCGGCTTCCCATCATCACAGAGGTCCGGCGGTACTCCGACTCTCTCATCCGCCACGCGATCATCTTCGAGCTCAAGCGTAAGGGGCAGGTGTTCGTCCTCCACAACCGCGTGGAAACAATTGATGCCTTTGCGGATAAATTGCGCACGCTCATCCCCGAAGCCAAATTCATTGTGGCTCACGGGCAGCTCAAGGCTGATGAATTGGAGTCGCGCGTGCTGGAATTCAAGAAGGGCAATGTGGATGTGCTCGTGAGTTCCACGATCATCGAGAACGGCATCGACCTGCCGCGCGCGAATACGCTCGTCGTGGATGAGGCGGAGCACTTCGGCCTCGCGCAGCTCTACCAGCTTCGTGGCCGTGTGGGGCGCAGCAAGGTGCAGGCGTACGCGTATTTCCTCTACCATGGTCAGAAGCTCCAGGATGACGCGAAGAAGCGCCTGAGGGCCATTGTGGAGGCCTGTGAGCTCGGGAGCGGGTTCCAGGTGGCCATGCGCGACCTCGAGATCCGCGGTGCCGGTGAAATACTCGGTGCGAGCCAGTCGGGCACGATGAATACCGTGGGCGTCAGTCACTATCTGCGCATGCTCAAGGGCACCGTGGAAGAGCTCAAGGCGGGTGAGAAGGGCGAGGTGGAAGAGGAGATCTCCGCCGAGATTCTGCTGCCCGTGGAGGCGATGCTGCCCTCGTTCTACATCACGGATGAGCAGGAGCGTATCTCGGTGTACCAGAAGCTTGCGGGCAGCGAGGATGAAGCGACGCTGAGGGAATTCGAAGATGATCTGCGTGACGAGTTCGGCGAGCCGCCGCAGCCGGTCAGGAATCTCTTCGCCATTCTGAAATTGAAGCTGGCCTGCCGTCGTGCCGGCGTCATCCGCATCAAGATGGAACACGAAGCACGCGAAGATTTCATTGTCCTCACGCTCGCCGGCCGCGTGACCGCCAAAGAGATCATGCAGCTCCTCAAAGAAAATCCGCAGTGGAAGATTTCGGGCAGCAATCTGCACCTGCCATTCAAAGAGCTCACGAAGAAGACGGGCGCGGATGAGTCGCAGTGGCTCTCTGCGCTCACAAAGGAGGTCGAAATGCTCAGCGGGAAGGCGAAAGAGAGGAATTGAGCCGCAGGGCTCTTCTGTTGAATAAAACACTGTTTTTTGGTATAATTACTGATGAGAACCTCCAGACAAATACCCATGCCGAATCCCCCGTCTTCCGCCGGTATTCCCGCGATTCCCGCCAAGCGCACCGGCAGGGAAATTTATGACAGCATCATGCGCGAGATTGAGCCGGAACTCCTGAGTACCGAGCTGCCGAACTTGGATGAGATGTACAAGGACGATACCCCGGCGCAGGCCAAGGAACGTGCGGAGCGCTACATCCGCGCCATGGAAGAGTACGAGAAGCGCTACGCGCAGTACCGCCAAGACCAGGAGGCGCACACACGCGCCTTCAAGCTCGGGGCGATCCATTTCGTAGAGCAGAAAGCGGCCGGTGACGAGCAGGCAAAGATGCAATCCCTCGAGTCTGCCCTGGGCGGTTCCCTCTAATCCCATGATCTTCCATCCTTCCTTCACCATCGCGCGTGAGCACCGTCTGCTCTTCGAAAAAGCCGGACCCTCGCCGGCCCCCGAAGGTGCACCGGCTCCGGAATTGACGCCGGAACGGCAGAAAGCGAAGGAAGTTGCCGACGCATTGAAGGAAAAGCTGCGCGGAGAGCTAAAGAATCCGAATGTCATCCGGGAACTGATTGCCCTGAAGTTTGATGAGGCGGAAACCGATGAGAAGAAATTTCAGGAGACGTACCATTCGGCGCTTGAAAAAGCGGCCAACGCGTACTTCAAGACATTGGAGGGAACGGAGGAAGAGAAGGCACAGAAAGTGAATGAGCTCTTCCAGAGCGCGGGAGCACCCGACGTGCGGCTGGAGGGCGGGGCGCTGCAGATGGCGCCGTCGTCTCCCGAAAAAAAAGAGAGGGTTCTCACTCCCGAGGAGCAGGCGATGATTGATACGGCCTTCTCCACTCACCCCCAACTGAAGGCGGCTGCCGAGCGGCTGATGATAACCCTGAAGCCCGGCAGCCCGGAACTCGAAACGGCGCGCGGATTCTTCGAAGCATTCAACGGCAAGAAACCCGAGCAGAAGAAGGCGATTCTGACAGACAACCACGCGTTCCAACAGTTCCTCGGGGAGCTCCCAGCTGACCAGAAGGAGTTCGTCAGCAAATTACGCGTGGCGATGCAAGAGACGGGAAAAGAACTCAGTGACGAAGAAATGCAGGATACCGTGGAGAAGGCACAAAATTTCCTGAAAGAGAAGAAATTCGATTACGCCACTGCCACCGATATTCAGAAAAACCTCATGCTGGCGCAGCTGCAGATGTTCGGCATCGACGTGAGCGGCGGTGAAGCAATTCTCAAGGATCCCAGCAAACTGCAGGCGCTCAACGGCAGCCCCATGGAGCGCGGATTCAACAAGATCCTGGGGATGATCAGTTACATTCTGTTGAGCATCCAGCAGATGAAGGAGCGGATCAAGCCGTCCGAGAAAAAGCCGGATGCGCCGGCAGGCGATAAAGGTAAGAAGGGACCGGAAGCCGCGTCAGGCGCCCCGGGTGAACCCGAGCTTAAAAAACAGGTTAAAGAGAAGGACATGCAGCAGGTGAGAATGGAAAGACAGAATGAGATTGACCAGAATAACAAGCTTCTCGATGGAGATCCATCCGCTGCCGCTGGCAGAAAGGAGAAACTTGGATTGCGTGGTCGCGAGGTCGCTCTGAAGACGAAAGATGCCAGGCTTCAGGCCAAGTCAGAGCAACTACAAACTCAACTGAAAACGATTAACAAAGAATCCTCACCGGCCGATTATGCCGCGAAAGAACGCGAAATTTCGGATAATGAAGCAGAACGGAAGAAGATTGCGCCAGAATTGGATGAAATTCAGAAGCAGAAAACGGTGATCGAAGCGCGCAATGCGCAACTCACCACCGAAATCAAGTCCCTCGAGGACATCCAAAAACGGACAGAGGCTCTTCGCCAGAAAATAACGGACACACAAATCGAAATGAAAGGTGCGCTGGCAACTCCTCCCATTGCGGAACGCGCCGAGGCCAAGGCAATTCTGGCGGCTCTCAATGGCTTCAAGATTACTCTCAACCCTGCCCAAGCCGACGAGCATTTCACCGTCGAATTACAGGGCATTCCCGATTCGGCGACGATTGATCGTGCGAAATTCGCTGCGGCAGTTGAAGCGGTGCGCACGGTAGGTGGCGACAGTACTGCATGGGAATTGGAGGGTGAACGGACGCTCAAAAAGCCCGAGGCGTTTTCCACTGCGCTGCGGCAGACGCTGGAAAAGCTGAAGACAAAGCCAGAGACGCGCGTCGACTGAGCGTTCGACCGAAATTTGTCGCCGCCGGACGAGTGATGCATTTCGATCCGGATGGTGCCGAGGAGAGGGCTCGAACCTCTATCCCGCAAGCGGGACCAGCTCCTAAGGCTGGCGCGTCTACCAGTTCCGCCACCTCGGCACGAGGCGTAGATGGGAAACCTACGGTTTCCCCTCCACGGGCTACCCCTTCCCTCAATGGTGCGCCTCCAGGCAGGCGGAGCCTGCCTTCGGCGCGAATCATCGATGGTGAGGCATCGGAAAGAACTGCTGCAGAAGTATAGCAATTTGCTGCCACGGCGGATGGATTTAACCCTCATGTAGGGATTTCCTCCTCGCCCCGCACAATGCGGTCCGCCTGACGTTTCGATTCCTCTTCCCGTCGAATAGCCTCTTTGCCGGCCTGGTCGCTGCGTAGGCGCTTCTCTTTCTCGATGAATTGCATGTGCTCCCGTTCCCGCATCATCGCCTCATCGCGCTTGTGGCGTGATTGCGCCTCGATCTCCAGCTTGCGTTTATTGGTCTCGGTATCCACCGCGGTCTGCCGTGTGCGTTTCTCCTGGATAATCTTGTCCCGTTCCCTGCGTCCGATTTCATCGATTTTACGCAACTCCGGCTCACGCAGAGTCGCAGGCAGAGCGTTCGCCGCAATGCGCAGCCGACGCATGTCCGTTTCCAGACGCGCGAGCGCTTCACGTTCCATAGTGTCCAGCTTCGACTTTTTCTGCCTGGCCTCCTCGTCCGCGCTCTCCTTGAGCCGCTGCTCTTCCTGGTCAGCCTCCGCGCGCTTTTTGCGTCCTTGTGTTTCTGTCCGGCTGCGTTCCTGCCTGGCCCATAACTCTGCCTGCTGCCGGGCGCGCTGGGCGTCCCATTCCGCTTTCTCGCGCGTGTCATCCGTCAGTTTTTTCGCTGCGGTCTTCCGCCGCTCCTGCATCATCTGGCGGGCATTCTGCTCATGCATCTGCTTCATGTATGCGGCGCGTTTCTTGAGCTTCTCCGCGCGCTTGGCATCCTGATCCTCCCAGAATTTCCGCTCCTCCTCCTTCTTTTTCTTCATCTCGGCTACAGCCTTTTTCCGTTCCGCCTCGGCTGCTTTCCATTCCTTCAGTTCCCGTTTTTTGCGCTCCTGCTCCAACAGTTCTGCTTCGGTGAATGCGCGTTGGCGCGCTCCACGCGCTTCCACATCCCGCATACGCTCCACGCGCCTGGTCTTCTCCTTCTCCATTTGTCTGCGCTTGAGTTCCTGGGCATGTTCCAGCTGCTTTTGGGGGTCGGCCTTTTTGGGATCGGACGGTTCGGCCATATCTGAATAGTATAGCACAAAACCGCCCTGTATGCCCGTTTTCTCCACAGAGGGACCTATTCTTCCGCCACGCGGATGCCGAGTTCTCTGAGCTGCGCGTCGGGCACGACGGAGGGGGCGGCGAGGAGCAGATCCTTGCCCTTCTGGTCTTTCGGGAACGCGATGACTTCGCGGATGTTCGGCTCACCGGCGAAGAGCATGGCGATGCGATCAAGGCCCCAGGCGATGCCACCGTGCGGCGGTGCGCCGTACTGGAAGGCCTTGAGTATGTGTCCGAATCGCCGCTCCGCATCCTCGTCAGAGATCTTAAGAATATCAAAAATTTCCTTCTGCAATTCCCGTTCATGAATCCGCACAGAACCGCCACCAATCTCGTAGCCGTTGAGGACGATGTCGTACGCCTCGGCTTTTACGGAGAGCGGGTCTGTTTTGAGGCGAGCGCGATCCTGATCCTTGGGCCGCGTGAAGGGATGGTGCATCGCCGCAATCTGCTTCGTCTCCTTCTCGATTTCGAACATGGGGAAATCCGTCACCCAGCAGAAGGCGAACACGTTCCCGGGAATGAGTTTCAGCTTTCGCGCAATTTCATTGCGAACAGCACCCAAGCTCACGCAGGCGACTTCAAACGTATCCGCTGTGAAGAAGGCGATATCACCGTCCTGCATGCCGAGGCGCTGGCCGATTTTTTCCGTCAGATCGTCGCCAAGCTTACTCACCGGTACCCCCTCGTACTTTCCCTTCACCCGCTTGATCCATGCGAGCCCCTTGGCGCCGTAGATCTTGGCGCTCTCCGTCAGATCATCGATTTCCTTGCGGGAGAAAAATGCGGCCCCGGGCATGCGCAAAGCCTGCACGATGCCCTTGCGGGCGACCGTATCGGCGAAGACGGAGAAACCGCACCCGTCGCAGAGGTCCGTGACGGGAGTGAATGCAAGGCCGAAACGCAGATCCGGCTTGTCGGACCCGTACTTCTCCATGGCTTCCTGCCAGCTGAAGCGGGGAAAGGGTATGGCCTGGATTTTCACGTCAGGCTTGAGTTCCTTCGTGATCGCGATGAGTGCCTCCTCGTTGACCTGCATCACGTCCTCCGCAGTGGCGAAGCTCATCTCCAGGTCCATCTGTGTGAATTCAGGCTGACGGTCTCCGCGCAGATCCTCATCGCGGAAGCAGCGGGCGATCTGCATGTAGCGATCCAAACCCGCCACCATGGAGAGCTGCTTCAGTTGCTGCGGGGACTGCGGGAGCACATAGAAGAGCCCGTGGAAGAGACGGCTCGGCACAATGTATTCGCGTGCGCCTTCGGGTGTGCCCTTGATGAGAATGGGCGTTTCGACCTCAATGAATCCCCGGTCGTAGAAGAAACGGCGTGTAGCCTGAAGCAGGCGGTGCCGGAGCACCATGTTGCGACTCATGCGCTCGCGGCGCAGGTCCAAGTACCGGTACTGCAGACGTACGTCTTCGCCCACGTCCTTCTCCTGGTCAATTTCGAAGGGAGGGGTTTTGGATTCATTGAGAATCTCCAGCTTCTCCACGAGGATTTCGATCTCCCCCGTCGGGTTCTCCTTGCGCTCGGCCCCTTCCACGCGCTTGCGGACGGCGCCTGTGATCTTGAGCACCCACTCGGGGCGGATCTTCTCCGCCTGGGAGAACACCTGCTTGTTTTTGGGGTCGAATACGATCTGGGTGAAACCGTAACGATCACGTAAGTCCACGAAGATGAGTCCGCCGTGGTCGCGTCGCCGGTGTACCCATCCACAGAGGGTTGTTGTCTTGCCGGCGTTCTTGGCGGTTAACTCGCCGCAGGTATGGGTGCGTAGCATGAGGCAGAGAGGGCAGTGAAGGCAGAGAGGGGAGAGAGAAGGCAGGGAGGGCGGAGAGGTACGTCAGTGAGTTCCGGTGATCAATCTCGTGGTGAGGTGGGTGACTCTGGCGCAATGATCCAGAAGATCGTTAAATTCTTCTTTGGTAAGATACTGTAAATCAAAAGCCAATTCAGCGAAATTATCCACTTCGACGGCCGATCCCCGTGCCCGCACATAGAAAGCAATTCGATGGGCCTTCGTTGGCATAGCAGAACCTTCGGCAATATTTGCCGTGATCGAACTTGCTGCTCGTCTCATTTGGCTTGTGATCCCAAAAAGCTCTTCTTTAGGGAATTGTTTTGTCAACCGATACACTTTTATGGCCAGCGCCTTAGCCTCTTTCCAGACTATGAGCGATCGGAAGCCAAATTCTTTCTCTCTGTGCATGGCGCAATCATACTCTTTTCTTCTCGCTTCCCTCTCTGCCTTCGCTGCCTTTTTTGCCGTTCCTGCCTTCACTTCAGAAGCTGCCCCAGCTCTTTTTTGAATTCAACGACATCTTTGAATTCCCGGTGCACGGAGGCGAAGCGGATGTAGGCGACGGTATCGAGTTTTTTGAGTTCCCGCATGACATCGGTTCCGATCGTTCCACTGGACACCTCGCGGCGGTTGCCGCCCCATTTTTCCTCAAGCCGGGTGAGCAGGCGGTCGATCTTTTCCTGTGATATTGGGCGCTTGGTACACGAAAGCCAGATGCCCCGCTCCAGTTTGGTGCGGCTGTAGGGTTCACGTGTGCCATCGCGTTTCACGACGATCAGGTGCGAGAGTTCCTGGCGCTCGAATGTGGTGAAACGATGATTGCACTTGGGACACTCGCGCCGCCGCCGGATGGCGCGTCCTTCCTCGGCAAGCCGGGAATCGACGACGGACGTATCGGCGGTCTTACATCGTGGGCAATACATAAGGAGGAAGTGCTCCAGACAAGCGGAGCTTGCCTTCGCATGTGATTATAAACCCCTCGAATGTCGTTTCTCACAATTTCCGTCGATTCTTGCGTCGGTCCGAGGCCTGCGTGAGGGCGCTCGCAGAGACGGTCCGCACTTTCTTACTCTTGCTTCTCTTCAGCAGCCTCGCCGCGACACGGGCAACACGGGGACTGGTCTTTTCATTTCTGGCCATAGGAAGGGGGGAATGCGGAGGACAGTATAACGCATATGCCCTCTTCAGAGGGAGAGGCCGCCCTGCCGCCGGGTTTGTGCGCTCCCCGTACGCGAGAGATCGATGATGGTGGAAGGCGGAGTGGGTGGGAGCTCCCCGCTGTCGAGGATGAGATCCGGCTGAAGGTCATTCCCTTGGAATTGCCGCACGATCTCTGTGGCAGAGTAGGGGCTGGGCTCCCCGTGGAGGTTGGCGGACGTGGTGGAGAGCGGATGGCCGAAACGCGCCGCGAGTTCTGCCGCAAGGGGATGGCTGGAGATGCGGATGCCGAGGTTAGGGCTAGGGTTAGGGTTAGGGCTGGGGGTAGGGAAGAGAGGAGGGGCATCTTTGCGGAGAGGGAGAATCAACGTGAGCGGACCGGGAAGATTGTCCGACGCGAGCCCCTGCGCGCGATCATTCCATTCCACGTACCGCTTGGCGTTCTCCAGGGAGGCGAAGAGCGCGCTCACGGGCTGGCCCGCCGGGCGCCTCTTGATCGCAAAGAGTCTCGCGACGGCCGCGGGGTTCCTCAGGTCGCACGCCAAGCCGTAGCAGGTTTCCGTTGCGTGCACGACGACACCGCCCGTCGCCAGAACACGCAATGCTTCGTCCACCGCCTCCGGCGAGACTGCGATCAATCGCATCAGGCCGCCGGGGAAGCATAACTGCCCAGCACATCCTCAATCTTCTTCTCGAGAATTGTCGACATGTTGATGGTCAGAGGCAGCGGAATCAGCTGGTCACCGATTTTGAGCTGTACCTTCTCCTTGCCCGGGAAGGTTTCGAGCACGTGCTTCAAATCGAGCAGGAGTTTTTTGGGCGCACGCTCCGGCAGATCGATTGTGTGGATTGAAATCTGCGTCGAGTAGGTTTTGGGTTCCGGAGGAGGAGCGGGCGTTTTCTCTTTGGATTGCGCCGGTTTCCGCCGGGTGTCTGTTTCCTGCAACGCGGTGTCGGGTACTTCGGGATTCCCGAATCCCATGTCATTCATGAGATCCGTGACGGGCATTCCTTTGAGGATCCAGGCACTCAGAGGTCCATGGAAATCATCTCCCTGTGCCGTTTCACCCACTGTCACCGTTGCGCCGGCGATGACATTCCCCTCCTCATCAACCAGTTCAATTTCCTCCCGATCCTCACGCTTTTTCACGATCGAAAGACCTGCACGGGCCTCCTCCTCATCGAAGAACCCTTCCGCTTTCGCATGTGCGATCATCGTGGAGAGGACTGCGCGCTTGGTAGCATCTGCGCGAATCTGCAGCTGGCCTGCCCGCATATCCACCGTCCCTCCCACGACCAGTACCGAATCCGGCATTTCCAGAATTTGAGCGAACTCGGCGTACACGCGCGGGAAGAGTGTGGCCTCCATCTTCCCCGTAGGATCCTCCAGCAGGATCACCGCCATCGTCTCGCCCTTCTTCGTCTGGATGCGTTTGACGTTCTCCACGAGGCCGGCGATCTTCACTTTCTTGCCGCTGTCTTTCGCCGTGAGATCGGCGATGAGCTGCGCCTTCTTGCCGATGTACTTCTTGAGACCCGCGAGCGGATGACTGCTGACGTACATGCCGAGAGTCTCTTTCTCCCACTGAAGTTTCTGCAGTGAAGTCGCTTCCGGCGTCTTGGGGAACTCGATCTTCGCCTCATCCATGCCGGCCTCTGTCGAAGCGAAGAGGTCATGCTGCGCTGCGGAGACATCCCCGGAAGACTTGGAGTAATCGACGATGCGTTCGTAGTGCTCGACGAGCGTGCGGCGTTCCCCGAGGGAGTCCAATGCCCCCGATTTCGCCAGAGCCTCAATGAGCTTCTTGTTGAGGACTTTCGATGGAACACGTCGCGCAAAATCCTCGATGGAAGCGAAGGGGGCTCTCTGCGCCGCGCCATCCGCATCTTTCGGTTCCCGGATATCGATGATCTGCTGCACCGAGCTCTCACCGATTCCTTTGATCGCGGTCAAGCCAAAGCGGATGGAACCCACGGGAGAGTGGCCGTTTGTCATCTTCGTCCCGGGGGGCGGAATGGCGGTGAAGTGCCTGAGCGATTCGTTGATGTCCGGTGGCAGCACCTGAATGCCCATCTGACGGCACTCCTCGATCTCGATCATCACGCGATCCGTCCGCTGCGCGTCCGAGGAGAGGAGCGCCGCCATGAATTCCGTCGGGTAGTGTGCCTTGAGGTAGGCCGTTTCGAATGCAATCCGGGCATAGCACGCGGCATGCGCCTTGGGGAAACCATAGCCGGCGAACGGCATGATCACGTCTTCGAAGATTTTCTCGGCCAGCGATTGGCCGTAGCCCTTGCTCACGGCGCCCCTGATGAATTTATCCCGCTGCGCATCGAGTTCCTTCTTGATCTTCTTGCCGATGGCCTTGCGCAGGATGTCCGCCTCGCCCAGGGAATACCCGGCAAACACCCGTGCCAGCTGGAGGATCTGCTCCTGATACACACCGATGCCGTACGTCTCGCGGAAGATCGTTTCGAGATCCGGGTGGATGTACTCCACTTGCTCTTTGCCGTGTTTGCGCTTGATGAAGCTGGGGATCCAGTCCATGGGGCCGGGACGGTAGAGGGCGGCCATTGCCGTAATGTCACCGAAGGACGTGGGGACGAGTTGTTTCAGGTACCGGCGCATGCCGGCCGATTCCAGTTGGAAGACGCCGGTGGTGTCGCCACGCTGGAGCAGCTGGTAGGTCTCACGGTCCGCGAGCGGGAGCTTCGTCATGTCGAGTTTGATGCCGTGCAGGCGTTCGATGATCTCGAGCGTCGTCTGGATCACCGTGAGGTTGGTGAGTCCCAGGAAGTCCATCTTCAGCAGTCCCAGGGCTTCGAGTGGCTTGGCTTCATACTGCGTGATGATGATCTGTTCATCCTTCGGCGCCCGCTGCAGAGCCGAGTACTGCACCGTCGGTTCCGGCGTGATGATGACGCCGCAGGCGTGTACCGAGACGTGCCGCGCCTTGCCCTCCAGCTTGAACGCCGTATCGATGATCTTGCGGTAGGTTTCGTTGCTGTCGTATGCCCCCTTTAGTTCCGCAGTCTCCATGGCGTCCTTGAGCGTTACGCCGGGACGTTCGGGGATGAGCTTGGCCAGGCTGTTCATCTCCAGGAACGGCACGCCGTAGGCCCGGCCGACGTCTTTCACCGCCGCGCGCGCTGCCAATGTTCCGAAGGTGCAGATCTGTACGACGCGGTCTCTCCCGTATTTCTCGCGCACATACTCCAGCACCTCATCCCGGCGCGTATCGGCAAAGTCCGTGTCGATATCCGGCATGGAGATGCGTTCGGGATTGAGGAAGCGTTCGAAGATGAGTCCGTGCTCCAGCGGATCGAGCGTCGTGATGTTCAGGCAGTACGAGACGATGGAACCGGCGGCGGAGCCGCGGCCCGGCCCCACGGCGATTCCCCGCCGCTTGGCCTCGTTGATGAAGTCGGCAACGATGAGGAAGTATCCCGAGAAGCCCATGCTCTTGATGATGGAGAGCTCGTGGTCCAGGCGGTCCTTCTGCTCCTGCGTCGCGTTCGGATACCGCTGCATAAAACCCTCCTCCGCGAGACGGCGCAGCGTCGACTCCTCCGTTTCCTGCTCTGAAACCGGAAAGCGGGGGATGCGGTATTTCCCCAGTTCCAGCGTGACGGCGCAGCGATCGGCGATGAGGCGCGTATTCACGAGTGCTTCCGGCACGTGGGCGAACGCCTGCGCCATCTCCTCGTACGGGCGCATGGAGAAGTCGCTGTCGCGCATGGAGAAGCGCGTGGGATCGGCCACATTCGCATTCTTCTGGATGCAGAGGAGCACGTCGTGCGCCTCACTGTCGAGGGGGCGGCAGTAGTGACTGTTGCAGGTCGCCACGAGCGGCACCGAGAGCTTCTTGGCCCAGGCGATGAGCTGCTGATTGACCTCGTTCTGCCCCGTGACGCGTGGCAGATCCATGAGCTCGAAGTACACGTTGTCCTTTCCGAAGAACGAGCGGTACTGTTCCGTGAGTTCCTGGATGCGTTCGCCGTCTTCCACGAGCGCCGCCTGCGGGATGGCGCCCGAAATGGGACCCGTGAGGGCAATGAGTCCTCTGCCGTACTGCCTGAGGAGTTCGCTATCCACACGCGGTTTGTAGTACATGCCTTCCATCGCCGCCTGCGTGGCGAGTGTGAGGAGGTTGCGGTACCCCTCGTCGTTCTCCGCGAGCAAAACGAGAGGGTAGCGCTTGGTGTCGGTACCGCTCTCCTGGTCGAACCGCGTGCGGGCGGCAACGTAGGTTTCGAGGCCGAGGATCGGTTTGAGCCCCGCTCTCCCGGCTGCCTGGTAGAACTCCACGAGGCCGTAGACATACCCTTTATCGGCGATGCCGACGGCGTTCTGATTCAGTTCTTTGGCGCGCGCCACGATCTCTTCGGGGCTGGGGAGCGCCTCGAGGAGGGAATACGTGCTGTGGCAATGCAGGTGGACGAAATCCTCGGCCTTCATGGGGAGTTGAGTGTAGCAGGAGGCGGGGGAGAATTGACGATTTTGTCACGGATGATTTGCATTTTTTTCTCCATGAACGATCCAATCGTCAATTTCCACATCAGACATGCTGCAATCCGCTCACAAGCCGGCGGCGTTTTTGCACTTTTCCGCGACCTCCTCGTCCAATGCCGCACCCTGGATGTAGGGGAAGCATTCGTCCTTGAAGACGATTTTGAGGATGCGGTCCAATTGCTCGTTGCACGGACGGAAAATGCAGGAGGTGCGCAGGAAGGCGGCGAAGTCGCGCACAAATTTTCTCAGTCCCTTGTCGGATGTCTGTACGGTCTGGGCGAGTGCGCGCACCTCCGTGCGCAGTGGCGCGAGAGTCTCGAAGACCTGAAGCGGGGCATCGATGGTTTTGGCGATCTGCATGCTCTCTTCTCTGGCCTGGTTGAGGCTGAATTTTTGCAGGTACCGCTGCGCGTCGGCGCGTGCGCCGAGTATCCAGAAGAACATGCCGTTCTCCAGTGCTTCGGCGGCATCCCGTTCGGGGGTTCCCTCGGCCAAGGTATTGGCGTTGCGCAGGTATGCGGGAGGCAGACGGTCACGACCCCATGCGTTCCACAGGAGGGAGAGCTTGGACATGAGAACAGTTTCATTCGACGAGAACGAGAAGGGACCGCGCCGCTCCCACTCGGCGACACCCTCCGGAAGTTTTTCGCCTTCCGACAGACAGCCATTCTTCACTTGGTGCTGCCGCTTGCCGCTTGCCCCCGCTCCGAAGTTTGAGAGATCCGTTTCGCCTCCGCCCAGGCGCTGTTCCAGATGGACGATGGTGTCTTGCACCGTGCCGATATCCGCAATCGCGGTGTCGCGGTCCTGCACCAGCTTCTGCAAGCCTTCAATTTCCTTCCTGATGCCGTCCGGACCGTTCATGCGGCTTTGCAGGACCGAAAGGTCGCATCCATATCCGGTGCTGGTGGGAGGCAGATAGTCGGTGGAGAAGGGGCAGGGCTCCTCTTCATCCTGCCCACCCTCCTCCGTCGACGTGCAGCCCGCTTTCACGCAGGCATAGCGTCTCTTGTAGGCAGTTCCGCGCGCGCTGACACATGCGTCGTATTCCTCGTCATTGCTCATCTGTCTGCATGCGGAGAGTCGTCCGCTTTCCTCCAGATCGCCCGGGCAACACCAGTAGGGGGGCGGATCGAAACTGTAGTACTCTCCTTCCTCCTCATCTACGTACGTGGGATCCCGTGCGCCGAGCAGGAGTGCCTTGTAGCGATTATTCAGATAGCGCTGCATCGAAATCAATCGTATCGCATCAGAGACTCTACCTGCCTCGATGGCCTCGTTCTTGCGCATGCGCGCACGTTCCATCCATCCTTCCAGAATGAGCGTGTCGAGCCGGAGGCAGGGGGGATTTTCCATAATGTCCTGCCGCTGCTCCACGATGCGCAAGTCCGTATCGACCGTGAGGAGGATGAAGCCGGTGATTTTGTCGAGCCAGAAGAGTTTGAGCATCTTGTCCGTCGTGGATCCGCCTCCGCCGGAGTTCCTG
>Ga0172377_10001518_pt1 | contig 23480 bp, 21 predicted proteins | sample Pumphouse3metaG_FD_119749 | JGI IMG/M metagenome (GOLD analysis project Ga0172377, IMG submission 119749) | Leachate microbial communities from a municipal landfill in Southern Ontario, Canada - Pumphouse #3 metaG | ecosystem: Engineered > Solid waste > Landfill > Unclassified | place: Canada... | reverse complement strand
GATCTGGCTTTCGCCCACGCCGGTTTTAAGCACCAGCCGGCTGTCGTTAACGATAGTGGCAACGGGCATTCCAGCCGCGATGAACTGGCCGGCGGTGATGTTCAGATTGGAAATAACGCCGGGTTCCGGAGCTTTGAACATGGTTCCGTTCACAGCCATCTGGGCCTGCTCGACCCCGGCCCGGGCTCCGTCCAGGCCCGCTTTGGCGCCATTGTAGGCAGACATGGCGGTGTTGTATTCGGCCTGTGAGATCAGTTTACCTTCAAAGGCCGCCACGGCGTAGTCCCTGTTTTTCTCAGCGTTCCTCAGGGCGGTCGCGGCTGATTCCAAACCCGCCCTGGCCTGGGCCAGGCGATCCAGGTATGCCTGATTATCGATGCGGGCGATGCTTTCGCCGCGGCTCACCCGGTCGCCGAGTTTTTTGCTTACCTGCAGCACCAGTCCGGAAGCTTCGCTGCTCATGGTAACGTTGGTGGCTCCTTCCAGTTTGCCGGAAACGGTGATGAAGTCGTCAAGTTCCCTCAGGGCAAGTTCTTCGATGGTGACCGGCTGGATGTCTTCCGTAATGTCCGGTGCGGAATCCCCGCCCCTGCCGCAAGCCGCGAGGAATAGCAACAGAGCCAGGATCACTGTCATTGGATAGCTTTTCATTTATGTACTCCCGTTAAGATCATGTCATCGAGATTGCCGGCGTTGGAGATGCCCAGTATTTGCATCAGTTCGACGCGGGCTTTATGATAATTATAGACTGCGTTGGAATAGGATATACGGGCAGCGGATAGCATAAGTTCCGCGTCCAGGAGGTCCTTGGAGGAGATGAGGTCCACCCGGAAGCGCTGCTGCAGCTGCTCAAAACTCTGGCGGGTGTAGTCCAGGGCCAGTTTGGAGGCCCGCACCTGCTTGGCCGAGCTAACCAAGTTCAGCACGGCGGCTTCGGTGCCCAGCAGGATCCCGTCGGTGGCGGTTTTTGCCTCCAGCTGGGCTTTGCGGTAATCAAACCTGGCCTTCTGGAGATTGGCGTAGTTGCCCAACTGCGGCAGGAGCGGGATGGAGGCGTTGAGGATGATCTGGTTGGAATTATTGAAGCTGTAGCGGGTGATCCCGTCTTCAGAGAATTCGCTGCTGCCGATCAGCATCACGGTGGGCAGGAAGGAACCCTTGCCGATCTCGTAACCTCGGCGGGCAAGTTCCACGCTGTTTTCCAGCACGCGCAGGGTGGTGCTGTTGGCTCGGCCAACGGCGAGGGCAGCCGCGGTGAGGTTTTGGGTGGAGCTCGCGTCATAGGCATCCAGGATGGCCAGCAGGGGGTCGTTGTCACTGCCTGGAAGGTCCCTGGCAGTGGGCAGATCGTCCAGTCCGAGGAAGTTGCGCAGGTTCATTTGCGCCAGCTGCAGAGCCGTTTTGGATTGCAGCAGCGTAACCTCCTTGGAGGCCAGCTGACTTTTGAAACGCAGAAAATCGGCGGTGGAGAGCAGGCCGTTGTCGTATTTAAGCTGCGCGAGCTGCAGGTTGATCTCGGCGGACTGGCGGTCCATCTCCGAGATCTTCTGCAGGTCCTGGGTCTGCAGCAGCCCCAGATAGAGATTGTTCACCTCGGTCAGGGTGGCCAGTTTCTCTGCTTCCAAGCCTGTTTCTGAAATCTCCTGCGAGAGCTTGGAGATCTGATAGCCCTGCCAGAGTTTGCCGCCCAGAAAGAGCGGCTGGGATAGCGAGAAGCCGAAACTGCGGATGTCTTTGTTAAGGGTAACCGGGCCCACAGAGGTCTGGACTGTGGTCGCTGGATCCATATACAGCCAGGTGCCGTCCAGGCTCACAGTGGGCAAAAAGTTGCTCAGGGCTGCCTTGGTGCTCCAGCGGGCGGATTCCAGTTCGGCCAGTTTGGCCTGGTAACCGCTGTTGTTTTTTAGCGCCAATTCCCGGGCTTCCTCCAGGCTAATGCTGCCGGCGCTCTGCGCTCCCAGGATGGAGGTTGCGAGAAGGGCGGTCAGGATGATAAAGCGTTTCAAATCACACTCCTTTGGTGGTGAAAAATTCTTCGTTCGAACCCGCGTTGACCTCGGCCAAAAGCTCTTTGAGGGTTGTTTGCTCCACCCGGTGGTGGCGGAGGCCCAGGTTCAGGATGTGGCTGTGCACAAAGGGGAGTTTGCCTTCTTCGAGCAATTCCTGGCAACCGCTGTCGTTGGCCTCGGCCTTGGATCTTTTCAGGTTTGCCAGCCGCTCCCGGATGGCTTCGGCCAAAAACTCGCGGCTTACTGTTTGCCAGGCAAAGGACAGGGTTAGCCACCAATCCTGGGCGCTGATCTTGGTTGAACTGAGGTTTTGGCGGACCATCTCAGCCAGGAATTCGCGCCCCTTGGCGTTGATGTTATACACCGTGCGGGGCGGATTGTTGCCTCCGGTGACCTGCTCGCCGCGGATGTGATGAGAGGCGTCCAGATCCTGCAGGGCTTTGTAGATCGAAGGCAGCTTGATCCCGGCCCAGACCGGCAGCCCGAATCTTTCGGTCACGTGCCCGATCTGATATCCATACATGGGCGCCCGGTTCAGAAAACCCAGCACCACCAGTTTCGGTTTGGACATTACCTTGCTCCTTTAACTGCTATTATCTCGCCAACTATTCTACGATATAATAGTCAGTATAATAATACGGCCGTTTTTGGCAAGATATTTTTGGGCTCTTCGCTCCAATCCCGTAAAAGCCGCTTGACAGAATGCCGCTCCATTCAAAGCTGAACCTCAAAATTCATCCAAGGATTTGACGATGGACAAACGACCCTCCTGGCAGCAATATTTCATGCAAATGGCTATCCTGGCCTCCACCCGCAGCACCTGTCTGCGCCGGCAGGTGGGGGCTGTTTTGGTGAAGGACAACCAGGTTCTCTCCACCGGCTACAACGGCAGCCCCAAAGGTGTGCGGCACTGTTCCGAAGTGGGATGTATGAGAGAAGAGCTGAATGTGCCCTCAGGCCAGATGCATGAACTCTGCCGAGGCTTGCACGCGGAGCAAAACGCCATCATCCAGGCCGGCCTGAACGGCTCCAGCACCAGAAGCGCCACGCTGTACTGCACCCATCAGCCCTGCAGCATCTGTGCCAAGATGATCATCAACGCCGAGATCCGAACCGTCTATATCGCAGACAAATACCCGGACGAGCTGGCGGAACAGCTGCTGGCTGAAGCGGGGGTGGAAATGTTCCATTACGACATGGCCACCGGTAAGATGAAAAAGCTGATCTGATGTTCAAGCGCTTCAGCACCCGCGACCTTATCATCATCGCCGTGCTGGCCGGAATAGGGCTGGCGATCAAACCCATTGTTTCGCCACTGTCCAAAATGATCAGCATGCCCCTGATGGTGCCCGGCGGCTCCTTCACCGGCGGGCTTTACATGCTGTGGCTGGCTCTGGCGGTGCTGATAGTCCGCAAACCCGGCACCGGCTTCATCTTTGGGCTGCTGCAAGCTCTGGTGACCCTCGTGATCGGAGTTCGCGGCAACCAAGGCCTGCTTACCCTGCTCAGCTATACCCTGCCGGGTATCCTGGCCGACGCGATCCGGCCCCTGGTGAAGGATTCGGCCCGGCTCTGGCCACATCTGACGCTCTGCGCGGTGGCCAACATCGCCGGGGCGATGGTGGTGGCCATCCTGCTGTTTCATCATCCCCCGCTGTTTTTGCTCATCATCCTGGGTATGTCTTTGGTATCCGGACTGCTGGGCGGCTGGATCGGTTGGAGTATCTTTAAATCACTGAAACACTATGAGTTGATAGAATGAAAAAAACACTGTTATGCCTCATCGCCTGCTCAGCCTCACTGCTGAGCGGCATCACCCTGACCGATACCCAGGGTCTCTCCCACAGCTTTTCTTACCAGGACCTGGCTGCCATGCCCCGGCAGGAGGTCAGCACCATCCGGGAAAAGGACGGAGAAAAACGAATCGACACTTGGCAGGGATTCAGGTTCGACCACTGGCTGAAAACCAATTTGGAACAGCCCTTCAAGATCATTCGCCTGGAATCCGCGGACCGCTATATGGTCAGCTTCAGCCGGGCCGAGTTCGACACCCTGGCCAGCTGGCTGGTCTTTTCCCAAAACGGCGAGATCTTCCCCGACGAGGGATTGCGCGTGATCTTTCCCTCCCTGCGGGATATGAAATGGGTGCGCGATCTGGAACGGGTGGTATTGGAGGATTTTGATCCCCTCAGCATGCCCAGACGCTTCGAGTTTCTGGATGACAGGCTGGGATCCGCCGCTCTGGTGGAAAACCCGGCCCCTTTCATCAACACCCAAGGCTATTATTTTGCCGACCTCCTGCCGCTTTCGGCGCGCGCAGACACCCTGGGCGCGATCCTTTACAGCGCCGACGGCATGAAGCTGGCTTTGGAGTATCCCCGCCACCTTGAAGGAGCCATCCTGGAACCCACAGATGACGGTTTCAACCTCAAAAGCCCCGTCATTCCCGGCGGCATGTGGCTGAAAAACATCATCTACATCCAGCTTGGCGATTTCGCCCTGCTCGAACCCGGCAACCTCGATGCCCTTGTGGCCCTCAACCGGGTGCTGGACTGGAAGCTCGGCCCGGATGTGCATTTCGTTGTCCGGAAAGAAGATGAGGCTTATCAAATTAGCCTGAACGACATCCTTTCGGATCCTGCCCTGTTGGAGGACGCCCTCTTTTTCGAGCTTGCCCCTTGAGCCGGATGCTGAACGTTGCCGGACTCTGCCTCAGATATCCGCAGCAGGATTTGCCTTTGCTGAGGGATGTTTCATTTAGCCTGGGCCCGGGCGCACTGCTGTGGCTGAGGGGCCCCAACGGCAGCGGCAAGACCAGCCTGCTAAACCTGATCAGCGGCATCATCCCCCAAAGGGTCAAAGCCGAGTGTTCCGGAACCGTAACTCTTTCTGGAACAGACCTCTGCGCCCTGCCGCTTAATGAAAAGTTCCGCCATCTGGCCTATCAAATGAGCGATCCGGACCACCAGATCTTCTTTCCCAGGATCAGCAAGGAGCTGTCTTTCGCCCTCGAGAATGCCGGCCTGCCCGCCGCGGAGATGCAGCAACGAATGGCAGCGGCCAGCGCGAGCTTCGGTTTGGAGCAATTTGGCAAAGTGGAACCCGGCCTGCTTTCCCAGGGCCAGAAAAAGATGCTGGCGCTGGCCAGTTGCGCCGCCCTGGATCCGCCTCTCTATCTGCTGGACGAGCCCACTTCGGCTCTCAGCGACTCCGCTTTGCAGCGCCTGCTGGCCTGGCTGCGGAAGATCCTGGACGCCGGCCGAATCGTCATTGTGGCAGAACACAACGCGATCCTGGAATCCCTGGCTACCCTGAAACTCGATTTGCCAAAATGATCGGAGCCCTTTTTCAGCTGCAAGACCTTGGTTTTGCTTATCCTGGCCAGCCACCGCTGCTGCAAGGGCTTTCGCTTACAATAGATGCTGGCGAAAAGATTCTGCTGCAGGGCGCCAATGGCTGCGGCAAAAGCACATTTCTGAAGCTGTTGGCAGGGATCCTCAAGCCCCAAGCCGGCACCCTCCTGCTGCGGAATAAGCCGCCTTCTGAACAAAGCCCCAAGGCATTCCGGGAACTGGTGTTCTGCCGCCAGAAAGCCAGCGACAACCTCTTTGGACTAACCCCCGGCCATGATCTGGAAGCCTGGCGCCTGGCCTGGCCGGAGCGCTTTGGCGAACAGTCTGTCCGGAATCTGGATGACCCGCTGCTGGATATGCTGGATGTTCCATACGGCAAACTTTCAGCCGGTGAACTGCGCGCCTGCACTCTGATGTGGCTGCCCCTGTTAAGTGATAAGTTCTGGCTGCTGGATGAACCCACCGCGGGTCTGGATGCCGGGCGGCAAAAACGTTTTGCAGAAATGTGCGCCGGTAAAGTGGACGGTGGGTTTCTGATCGTGAGCCATTCTCCGGCACTGCCGGCCGGGATCTTCGATCGCGTCTTGTTTATGGCTAACGGCAACCTGAGAGAGCGGAAATGATAAGCCTCCATCCGCTGTCTCTGATCCTGGCCGCCCTGTGCTTCAGTTCTTTGGCCATCTTGGTTGCAGACCCCTATTGGCTGGCTGTGATCTTCTTGCTCTGCCTGCTCTTCCGGGGTTTTGTCTCAGGGTTTCAGCTTAAACTCTGGGCCCACCAGTTCATCCGGGTGCTGCCTGTCCTGCTGGCGGTGGTCATCATCCAGATCTTGCTGAACAGCAATAACTGGCAGCCGGAAGGCTACCGAATCGATCTGGCCGGACCAGGCCTTATAACCGGCCTGGCCATCTCCCTGCGCCTGCTGATCGTGATCTTCAGCGCTCAACTGCTGCTGAGCCTCGACTATGAGGATTTCGACTTCGCCTTCCGTGCATTGCGCCTGCCCGAGGAACTTTGCTTCATGGTTTTTTACGTAATCCACGTGATCCCCTCCGCTGCAGGGAAAGTGAGGCACAGCCTGCTTTTGCTGCGGCTGCGGGGCATACAGCTGAAAAAGCTGCCCTTGCCAGCCAAGCTGAAGATCTTCCAGCGAGTTTCCCTGAACGTGATCGCCGGGCTGCTCTCCGGAAGCGGGATCCAGGCTACGGCTCTGGAACTCCGCGGCTTCCGCAGCTCCGGTCCCCGCAGCGTGCTGAACCACCGCGCCTTCAGGGGATCCGACCTTCTCCTGCTGCTGGCTCTGGCCGGGTTGATCATCCTGATCGCGATCGGCAGCTAGCGCCAAAGCTGCAAAAATTTCTTTTTTTCCGCTGGCTTTTGATTATAATGTTGGAAAGCGTGTTTACGCAGGGAGGTGTAAAATGCGTTATATCATGATGGTATTGCTGCTTACAGTTGCCCTTGTAAATCTGAATGCGGAACCTGTTTATGGCCTGTCGCTGGTCCGGAAAGCCAAGAACAACGATGCAGAGGCGCAGTTCAATCTGGCCATGTGTTACGACACCGGGCTGGGGGTTGCCTAGAACAAAAAGGAGGCTGTGAAATGGCTGAGGCTGTCTGCGGAGCGCCGGTTTCCCCGGGCGCAGTATAATCTGGGACTGTGTTACTATCATGGGGACGGGGTTGAGCAGGATTATCCGGCAGCGTTGTCTTGGTTCACCCAGGCAGCGAACCAGGGCATGCCGGAGGCACAATACAGCGTTGGCTTATGCCACGCACTGGGACAGGGTGTGCAGGTGGATTGCGCAACCGCGGTCCGCTGGTTCCGCCGCGCCGCGGAGCAGGGCTACTCCAAGGCTCAGTACTGCCTGGCCTGCTGTTACGACTTCGGAGAAGGCCTGGCAGTGAACAAAGAGGAATCCGTGAAGTGGTACACAAGGGCGGCAATGGCCGGAAACGCGCAAGCCCAATATGCCCTGGGATGTTGCTACGATTTCGGGGAGGGAACCGAGATCGACCGCGCCGAAGCCCGGATATGGTACCAGGCCGCTGCCGAGCAGGGTTACGCCAGCGCGCAGTTCAATCTTGCCACCATGCATTACAACGGCGATGGAGTTCCCAGAAATCCCGCTGAAGCGGTGAAATGGTACTTGCGGGCAGCGGAGCAGGGTTTCGCCGATGCGCAGTATGTGCTGGGAAACTGTTACCACAGGGGTTCAGGCATTGCTGCCGATGATGTTGAGGCGATATTCTGGTGGAAACTGGCAGCAGCTCAGGGACACGAATACGCTCTCTACAATTTTTCCAACGCCTGCCAGAACCTCAAACCCGAAGAGAAGGATCAGCTTCAGGCGCGGGCCGAGAAATGGATGGCCGACCATTCCGACCGGGGAGGCCTATGAAGCGGGTTAGTTTTAAAGCTGCCACCACAGAATAGCGGCTGATTCCCCCAATGGCTGAAGCCGGATCTGCGGCTGAGCCGTTGCCATAACGAACCGCTTTGGGAGCATATTGCCCAGAACCCCCTCCTATCCACCCCTTGCTTGCCTCCCCCACAGTTCCCGCCTGCCAGGCGGGAGGTTAGTGAGAGGCTAAGGGGAGGTGAATAGGAGGGGGCTCAGGGCGATGTCTGCCTGTTCTGAGCGGGTTTTCGGCATCGCTTGCTATTCTTCTGGGAGCGCGGTTTTGGGCAAGCCGGACCGGGAAACCCAAAACGCACTGTGATGCTGGTGCTGTCCAGCTTATCCCGCGGCAAGGGCAGAACTCTATTTGATCAGGCTGATCTTGCGGCTGAGAGTCTTTCCCGCGTGGTCCATCCGCAGCAGATAGATCCCATTTGACAGCGGAGCTCCGTTGTCGTCGCATCCATTAAAAGTGAAGCTGTGAACCCCGGGGGATTTATCGCCGGCAAAGATGCGGCGGACCGCCTGGCCGCGAAGGTTGAAAACAGTGAGGCGCAGAGGCCCTTTTTCCGGCAAAGAGACCTGGAGATGGGCAGAAGCTTTGAAGGGATTGGGAAAAACCTTGAGGGAAGCGAAAAGCGGTGGCACGGCGGGATCGTTGTTCGGAGTGCCATCCAACAGCTCGGGAATGACGTTTTGGAGGAAGGCCCTCACTCCGGCTGGCTGCATGAAATAGAGGGGAAAACCGAAGAGGATGAAGGCGGAGCCGGTATCGGTATCGGTTTTGCGCAAAGCGGCGCAGGCCCCGTTGCCTTGGGCGGCGGGGTTCATGGTGGCGGTGTAGATGGGGTCCGCAGCGTTGCCAAAGGTATAAATATAGGGCAGCATACCGTTCCAGGGAGCGATCACCTTGTCCGGATCGACCATGAGCTCACCATAAGCAAGGGATTGAGCGCTGATCAGGCTGGCCGAGTTGTCGTAGATCAGATCGATGTTTCCGCCGAAGCGGTCCAAAAAATGGCCGGCCAGCACGGAGGGGGTTTTCCAGCCCGAGATGATCACCTTCCCGCCGCCAAAAAGGTATCCCCCGAGGGTGTTCAGATGGTCGAGCAGTTGGTTCTGGGAAAAATCATCGGCATGCCAGAGCACCAGCCGGTATTCGCCCAGGGCGAGCAGCGGCGGCAGGCCCAGGCTTGCCACATCCCACTGGGTATAAGGGATGGGGGAGAGGGCCGCGTCGTAATAGGCATCGACCATGGCGTCGTCGGGATTGATATTGGCGCCATTGCCGTCACGGGTTTCGTCCACCACGAGGAGATTTTCGGCAAAGCTGAAGGGCACCGGGGTGGCGGCCAGCGGTTCGGAGATCCGGCTGACCCAACCGCCTGGATCGACGGCCGCGAGGGCATACTGATAGGTGATGCCGTTTTGGGCAGAGAGATCGGTGAAACTGAGTTCGTCGAGTGGTTCCGGATTCAACAGCTGCCAATCGTCCGGACTGTCCAAAAGCCGACGGTAAACGTTGTAGTTCAGGCTGCCGTCATCCAGGAAACGGTCCCAGCCAAGCAGCACAGAGGAGTTCGAAGGCAGGCATTCGGCCAGGACGGGTTTGAGTTCGGAGATGCCGCGTAGCAGGGTCCAGTTATTGTGATTTGGGGTTAGATCGCTGTCAGGAGTCAGGGCCGGGTCGAAGTAGTTTATCTGCCCGCTGGGATTGGCCTGCACGAGCAGGGAATCGGCCTGGGTGCCGCTTACGAAGCGGAATGGGACCTCGATGTGGAAGGGGGTGGAGGTGTTGGAAACTGTTTTGGCAATGATCTTGAGCGGCTGATACCAGCCGGGATTGCTCCAAACGCTGTATTCGAGGGTTGGGATCCCGGCGTTGTAGATCCATTGGTCGAAAAACTGCTCAAGGTCCTGCCCGCTGATAGCCTCGGCCATAGCCTGGAATTCAGCTGTGATTGCGTTTCCGTGTTTATAGGTGTCGAACCAGGTTTGCAGCAGCTGGAAAAACAGGGCGTCTCCCAGCCTGAGGCGCAGCATGTGCAAAACGGAGGCGGCCTTTTCATAGGAGGGCGGGGCAAAATAGCTGTTAAAGGCAGGATCGTATATGGTCTCGGGGCTGCCGCCTTCAGTTTATATAGTATTGATGATAGCTGGAGGCCACGTAATCGCAGGCGGCCTGCCAGCCCTGTGTCTTATCGGTCCAGAGGTGTTCGGAATAGGTGGCGAAGCCCTCCGAGAGCCAGACATCAGCGAAAGTGAGGAAGGAAACGGCGTCGCCAAACCACTGGTGGGCGAGTTCGTGGGCGATTACCAGTTCATAAGCGCCGGTGCCGGTGATGATGTAATTGCCCAGGGTGGTCATGGTCTGGTGCTCCATAGCGCCGTAGGTGCTCATGGCAACCACGGCGTTGCCGTATTTTTCAAAAGGATAGGGGCCGAAGATCTGGGAGAAATAGTCGATCATGGCGGGCAGGTTGGCCAGATCCACGAGGGCGTTGTTATACTGGTTCTGCATCACGAAATTCTGGATGGGCAGGTCACCGTAGTTCTGGGTGATTTCCACGTAGGGTCCGCAGGTCACGCAGACCAGATAGGTGGTCATGGGATTTTGCCCGGTCCAGAAAGTGGTTGAGGTGCCGTCGCCGTTATCCACGATGGCGTCGCGAATGCCGTTGGCCGCCACCTTCCAGTCGCTGCGCAGGGTTACGCGCAGATGCACGATCGCCTTGTCCCAGGGGTGATCGTAACAGGGCCACCAATAGCGGGCAGCGTCGGGGTCCGAGATGGTAAAGACGGTGTTTGGGTTGAAGATCATGCCAATGTGATAGACATTGGGAGAAAGCTGGGGCGTCCCGGAGTAGAAGACCTGGGTGGTAAAGGTCTGGCCCGCGGGGATGTTCAGGCTGATGTTGATGATCCCGTTTGTGTGAGAGTAGCTGGCCGGCTCGTTGTTCACCAGAACCTCACTCACGGTCAGGCCCACGAGGTTGTAGGGAATGGAGCTTAAATTTTCTTCCGCGAGCACGGTGGCGATCACGTTGCCGCTGATCTGCTGGGCGGCGTGGTTTATATTCAGGGTCAGATCGTAGGATTGAACGTCGAAGCCGGTGAGCGAGTCGGCGCGGGCTTCAAAATTACGGGCTGGCCGGGTGTCCCAGGGTTTGCGGGAAGCCGTTGTTTCCGCCCCGGCGCATACAGCCAGGGCCAGGAATATGGCGGCAAGCAGGATCGCAGTGTGTTTCATCTTTGTCTCTTCTCCAGTAAAGGCTGGCATCTGCCTTTGTTAGTTATGTTTAAGCAATATAGTTTCCAAAGCTGGGAGTTTCTGCCCGGGGTGCCGGAAACAGGGGACGGCTGGCCGCCGGAGAAAAAAACTCTTTACGAAAAAGCGGTCTTGCCAGAAATAGGCATCAACTCTCAAGGGAGGAAAAATGCACATTTTCAAGAGGTGCCTGTTGCCCTGCCTGCTGCTGTTGATCAGCATGGGCAGCCTGTTCGCGGCAGGCGAAACGATATACGAGATCATCGTGCGTGGAAACAAGGCGGTTTCTCCGCAGATGGTGACCACAGCGATCACCCTGCGCACGGGCGATCCGCTCGATCCCGAGGAAGTGGCCCGTTCGATCCGGCAACTTTACAAAATGCGGATGTTTTCGGATATCCGGATGTACACAGAGCCTTATCGCACCGGGGTGAACCTGATCATCGAGGTGGTGGAAAATCCCGTGCTTGCCTTCATCGAATACGAAGGGATGAAAGCGGTGAAAAAGGACCGCCTGGACGAACTCATCACCATCCGCGCCGGATCTTTCTGGAACGATTACCAGAAACACGAGCTGGTGAGCAAACTGACCTCCGAATACGGCAGCAAAGGCTTCAGCAACGCCAAAGTCTCCGTGAGCGAGGAGTTTGACTCCGAAGGAAAGCTGCGGGTGAAAGTTAGCGTGGACGAGGGCAGCCGCATGGCCATCAAGGCGGTCACTTTCGTGGGCAACGAGAATTTTGACGATAAAACTCTGTTGAAACGGATGAAGACAAAACCCGCGAACATCTTCCGTTCCGGGCGCTTCGAGCAGGAGAAGTTTGACCAGGACCTCATTAAACTGGCAGATTTTTACAAAAAGAACGGCTACATAGACATCCTGGTGGGTCCGTATGAACTGCTCTCCACCGGCGAGAAGACCCAGGAACTGGTGATAAACCTCAACGAAGGCAGAAGATATACATTCTCCGGGATCTCTGTGAGCGGAAACGAGCATTTCACTTCTGAAAAGATCCGGGATTCATTTACCTTGAAAGAGGATGAACCCTTTGACCAGACCAAGTTCGACGAGCAGTTGGCCAAGGTTTATTCACTCTACTATGACGAGGGTTTCATCTACGCCGAGATCGCCCAGGACATCCAGAGGGCGGACAGCACGCTGACCATAGCCTTGAACATCAAGGAAGGCGCCCGTGCCCGTATCCGCCAGATCCACATCACCGGAAACGAAAGGACCAAAGACAAGGTGCTGCTGCGCGAGCTGGAGATCGCGCCGGGGGATTATTTCCGCCAAAGCCAGGTGATCCGCAGCCAGCAGAACATCTACAACCTGGGCTTCTTCGAACCAGACATCCGGCTGGATTACACTCCCATCAACTCCGAGGGCGACATCGACCTGCAGATCGACGTGATCGACAAATCCGCCGGCTCGGCCAACGGCGGCGTCGGATATAACAGCCAGGACGGATTCGTGGGCCAGCTTTCGCTTTCCATGAACAACATCATGGGCAACAACTGGTCCAGCAGCCTGGCCTGGGAATTCGGCGGCAAGACCCAGGATTTCCAGTTCAGCTTCACAAACCCCAACCTGATGGACAGCGACATCCTGCTGGGCTCTTCGCTGTACTATACCACCAAGGATTGGAGTTCTTTCTATTACAAGATCTACACCCGTGGCGCGAGCGTGCGCCTGGGCCAGTATCTGCCTTTCATCGACCGTACCCGGCTGGTGGGGGGATACTCGCTCTATTCGAAGAAATACGAGATCACCAACTACGCGCTGATCGATACTGTTTACAATGCCACTCTGATGGAACTTGCCACCCAAGGCTGGCGTTATACCAGCGCTTTGAGCGCCACCATCAGCCGCGACACCCGCAACAATATCTACTTTCCCTCCCGCGGGACCCAGATGACCCTGTTTTCGGAACTGGCCGGCGGCATCCTGGGCGGGAACTTCGATTATTTCAAGCAGATCGCCCAGGTGAACTGGTACATGGAACTGATGTATGAGCTTACTTTGCGCACCAAATGGCGCTTTGGCTATATCACGCCTTACGGCTCTTCGACGGATGCTCCCCCAGACGAAAAGTTCTATCTGGGCGGAACCGGTGTGGACGGCATCCGCGGCTATCCGGACCGCAGGATCGGGGTTGATGAGGATGGAGACGGAGAAATGGACACTGGCGGCACCCGCGAGATCATCTTTTCCACTGAACTGGGCTATCCCATCGGCAGCGACCAGATCATCGCTTTGCTCTTCTTCGACGCCGGGGATACCTATAACAAGCTGCGGGATTTCAACTTCCTCAAGTTTAAAAAGGGCGTGGGCGCCGGGATCCGCATCCAAAGCCCCTTTGGCCTGATCGGTTTCGACTATGCCTACAACCTTGATGAAGGAACCTGGGAGCCGCATCTCCAGTTCGGAACCACCTTCTGAATGAAGTACAAACACCTGTTCGGACCGGTGCAATCCCGCCGGCTGGGTTTTTCCCTGGGCGTGGATCTGGTCCCTTTCAAATATTGCCCGTTGAATTGCGTTTACTGCGAGGTTCAGAGCACTGACCACCTCACTCTGGAGCGCCGGGAGTTCTTTCCTCTGCAAGAAATCACCGATGAACTGGCGGACTTTCTGAAGGACCAGCCGCAGCTGGATTACATCACCTTTTCGGGCGCGGGTGAACCCACCCTCTACAGCCGCATCGGCGATATAGTGCGCTTTATCAAGGACGAGTTTCCCGGCTACAAGCTGGCGCTGCTCACCAACGGAACCTTGCTGAACAACTCTTCCCTGCGGCAGGAGATCCTGCCCTGCGACCTCATTCTCCCATCCCTCGATGCCTGCCGCCAGCAGACATTCAAAATAATCAACCAGCCCCATCCTGAACTTACGGCCGCCGGCCTGGTGGAGGCCCTGGTGGCATTGCGCAACGATTATCACGGCCTGATCTGGCTGGAAGTATTCATTATAGCGGGGATCAACGACTCCGAGGAAGAACTGGCCTGCCTCTGCGAGGCGATCGGCAGGATCCGGCCGGATCTGGTGCAGATCAATTCCTTGGACCGCCCTGGTGCCGAGGCTTGGGTGCAGGCTGCCGGAGACAGCGTTTTGAACAAAGTGCTGGACTATTTTTCAGCCCGCCTGGGCATGCCGGTGGAGATCATTGCCAAAGCGCATCAGGCTAATACCGATCTGCATGTGCCGGAGGATATTGAGGCGGCCATCGCGGCAACTTTGAAGCGGCGACCGTCCACGGCAGAGGATCTCTCCTCGTCCCTGGGTCTGCACATCAACGAGATCAGCAAATTTCTGCGTCAGCTTCACGGCGAGGGCAAAGTGAGCGTACGGCGCGAACACAGGGGGATCTTTTACTCATGGAAACAATGACCACCGCGATCGTTACTGCAGCCGGTTCCGGCAGCCGCATGGGCGGGAATGTCCGCAAACAGTGGCTGCGGCTGGGTGGCATCCCCATCCTGATCCACACTCTCCAGAAATTCTTCAATTCTGCTTTTGTTGACAATATAATCGTCACTGCTCCCGAAGAGGAGCTTGGCTACTGCGAGGATCTGATCCGCGAGTACTTTGAAGACGCGGTGAAGCCCTGGCTGGTGATCAGCGGCGGAATCGAACGCCAGGACAGCGTTTTTGGAGCGCTGCAGAGCTGTCCTCCCGGCACGGAATTCGTGTTTATTCACGACGCTGTGCGGCCCTTCATCACTGAAGACCTGATCGGAGAACTCTACGAGATCGCGCTCAAGGACAAGGCCGTGGTCCCGGTGGCCAGGCTCAAGAACACCATTAAAAGCATCCAGGGCGATTTCATCGAACAAACCGTTCCCCGCCACAACCTGGTGCGGGTCTTCACGCCCCAAGTCTTTGCCTACCAGCTGATCCTGGACGCCTACGAACGCGCTTACCAGGAAGGCTATGTGAGCACGGACGACTCTGCGCTGGTGGAACACAACGGCGGCAAAGTGCGCTACAAATTCTGTTCGGACTTCAACCTCAAGATCACGGACGAGGTGGATCTGTTCTTTGCCCGGCAGATCTTGGACAACAATTTGGTTTAAAGGATATACCGATGCCACGCATATTCAAGCTGTATAATAAATGGCTGCGCAACTTCGCGGCCTGTTTTAGGGACCTCAGGATCCCGCTGCCCCTGCCTGGCCTGGGCTGCGGGGTTTTGGGCCTGGCCCTGCCCAAAGTCACTCTGAATATGGGCCAGCACGCCTCGCGTTTGCTGCGGGCATTGGAATACCGGGGTTTTGATTCCACCGGAGCGGCCTTCCAGGGCGAAGGAGAGGAGATAGTCCTGCTCAAGGACGTGGGCGCTCCCAGCACCCTGGTGAAAACCCTCGGGATCGAGAAGCAGAGCGGAAAACTCTTCTGCGGCCAGGTCCGCTGGGCCACTTTCGGCAATGTGGACAAGACCAACGCCCAGCCCCACGAGGTGAGGTGCAAACGCCACCTCTACGGCGCCCACAACGGCAATATCACCAACACCCGCGAACTAAAGGTCTGGCTCACCAAAGAAGGGCACACAGTGCTTTCCGACAACGACGGGGAAATGCTGGTGCATAGCGTGGAACACTTTTTTGATATCGAAATGGACAAAGCCGGCAATCCCGGGGAGGCCGAACTCAGGAAAGCCTGCATGCGCCGGGCCATTGTCAGCACCGCCGAAAAGATCGTGGGCTCTTACGCTGCGGTGGTGGTGGATCCCGCAACCCAGACGATGTGGGCTATCAAAGCCGGCAGCAGCCTCTATTTCGGAGTGGGTGAGATCGGGGGCGACCCCTTCAAACTGGCTTCATCGGACCTGACTGCGGTGCTGCGCTTCACCAAGCTGCTGGTCAATCTGCGCGAGGGTGAGTTCGTGGAATACACCTCCGCGGGTTATCAGATCTACGCCCAGAAGCGTCTCCGCTTCAAGCGGGTCAATGCCGATGACGAGACCTATGAAGCGGGGGATCTGATAGATACCCGGCCGGTGCTTTCCAAACTGCGCGCCGAAGACGTGGAATTGCAGCCTGAGTTTGAGTATTTCATGGAGCAGGAGATCTTTGCCCAGGTGGAATCCACCGGCAAGCTGGTAAAACTGTTCCAGGGCGGCTCCAACTCCGGCAAACGGATGCTGGAGCTGATCCGGCGCGAAGGCCTGGACGAGCTTATCAACGCCGGGATGAGGCAGATTCTGGAATGCGAAGATCTGCGTAAACGCAAAACAGTGTTCGACTCATTGCTCGACTCCGGCGAGATCGCCAGCTTTTTCCAGGCCGCCCAGGCCTCTTACCAAGCCATTTTCGAAGTGGCGGTGCGGGAGGATTTTGAAAAGAAATACTTTTTCTCCAACGACAAGAACACCTTCATCGACCTGATCGGGCCGGAATTTGACCTCCAACGCCTGATCCTGGCCAAAGCTTTCGATTCAGTTTCGGAAAGCCTCAGCGTAGACGAATTCGAGCAGAGCGTGCAGGGCTTTCTGCAGCGGGTGAAGAATACCATCCAAAACAGCCGCAATGCCTATTCCATCGCCTGCGGGACCAGCTTTCACGCCACCAAGATCGGCGGGCTCTTTTTCAACGAGATCGCAGGCGTGGAGATCATTCCCATCCTTCCTGGCGACTTCCGCGGAGAATATTCCCACTGCATCAAGGATAACGACCTCATCATCGGAGTTTCGCAATCCGGCGAGACCAAGGACCTCATCGATATTTTCAACGACCTGGAAGAAAGCAGCGTCAATGTATCCCAAGTGGTTTTGGTCAATAATCTCAATTCCACCCTGGGTGTGGAAAAAGGCGATCTGGCCATTCAGATCCTCTGCGGGCCCGAGATCGCCGTTCCTGCCACCAAGAGTTTCATGAACCAGATCACGCTGTTTTACTATCTGGCCATCCGCACCGCCAGGATGAAACTGGAGGAAAGGCTCGGCCCGGAAAACGAAGAGCAGCGCCAGGCCAAACTGGCCAAACTTCAGGCCCGGGAACAAACCCTGGCCCAGATCCCTTCCCTGATCAGTGAAACACTGGAAAACACCTCCGACATCATCGATTCCATCGCGGCCCAGATCTATATGGAGCCTTCGCTGCACATCCTGGCCACCAAGATCAGCGGGGTGGCCATGGAGGGCGCGCTCAAAATCCGCGAAACTGTTCTCAACCACGCAGAGGGGCGCGAAGCATCGGAATTCAAGCATGGGCCGAACACCATCCTCGGCAAGAACACCGTTTACGGTTTCAAGCATCTGCGCAGCTTTGTACGCGCTTTCAGCAACGTGTTGGAAAACGTGGACGCCAGAGCGGAAGAGCAAAATATCAGCCGGGGCGAGACCCGAAACATCAATTCAGCCCTGGTTGATTACATGTTCACCGGCAACCAGCCCTTCAATCTTTCACAGGAAGCGGACAAGCTTTTCCACGCCACTGTGGACAACCAGGATTTCTTCGAATCACTCTACCGCAACTATCCTCTTATCTACGTTACCGGGCCTGAACAGCGGGACGTCAATCTCACCATCTCCCAGATCAACACCCACAAGATCCGCGGCGCCAATACCTACGTGATCGCGGAAGAGGATGAACGCCTGCTGAAGAATGCCAGCACAAATCCCCGCGAGGGAGGACGTTACGGCTGGGGTTACGTGATGCTGCCCAAGACCGGAGACAGCCTCCTGACCTGTTTTTCCGCCACCGTTGCCCTGCAGATGCTGGCCCTCAAAATGAGCCTGCGCAAAATGAAAAAACTTGACCGGCTTGGCATCCTCGACCACGGGGTGCATCCCGATGTGCCCAAAAACGTCTCCAAATCGATAACGGTGGATTGAGCCATGTTCCGCATCGGTTTCGGCTATGACGTCCACACCCTGGTACCGGGGCGCAAGCTCATCCTTGGCGGGGTGCAGGTTACCTTCCATCTGGGGCTGCTGGGCCATTCCGACGCCGACGTGCTGATCCACGCGGTGATCGACTCTCTGCTGGGAGCTTTGGCTCTGGGCGATATCGGCTCCCACTATCCCGATACCGATCCCGCTTTCAAGGGCGCGGACAGCCGGGACCTGCTGCGCCGAACCTATGCGAAGGTCCGGGAACACGGCTGGGCGCTGGCCAATCTGGATTGCACCATTTGCGCCCAACGCCCCAAGCTGAGCCCCAATATCGATGAGATGCGGGCCAATCTGGCCCTGGACCTGAATACCAGCCGGGATAATGTGAGCGTGAAAGCCACCACGGAAGAAGGCCTGGGTGTTTCCGGAGGCGGCGGAGGCATTGCCGCTTACTGTGTTGCCCTGCTCAAAAGATCATGAAAGCGATCGGGATCATTGGTTATCATCACACAGGCAAGACCACTCTCGCCGCGGCCCTCATAACCGCTTTGGCGCAAACAGGGTTCCAAGTGGCCTCGATCAAGGACATCCATAACGAAGATTACCGCGCGGACAAAAAGGGATCGAATTCCTGGACCCACGCCCGGGCCGGGGCCTCTCAGGTCTTTGCCCGCGGTTTGTATGACGCCGCCCTGATCCTGAACTCGCCGCCAGACCTGCCTCGCATGCTGAGTCTTGTAAGCGCCGAGTGGCTGATCATCGAAGGTCTCAAGGACGCCGCTGTCCCCAAGATCGTCTGCGCGAACGATACCTCTGAAGCGGACGAACTGCTCGATGACACCGCTATTGCCCTCTGCGGCCGGATCTCGGCCCAGACCGGCAGCTACAAAGGCCTGCCCGTGTTTTCCCTGGAACAGCAACTGCCTGAACTGATCGATCTGTCTCTGGATAAGGCTTTCGAGATCCTGCCCCACAGCGATCCGGACTGCTGCTCCGCCTGCGGTAAAAGCTGTTATCAAATGGCTGGAGACATCGTTCAGGGCCGGTCTCAGCGTTCCGACTGCGTTCTGGACCACCAGAATTCGCTTGATCTGGCGATCGGCGGCCAGCCTCTGACCATCGTTCCCTTTGTTCAAAACCTCCTGAGGGACATCATCCTGGCTTTCGCGGCCAATCTCAAGGGGATCGATCCCTCCCAAGACATCGACATCAAGATCCGCAGATGAGCCATGGAAAGGCTTTACACCGAACTCTTCTCCGGGCATGACCCCAACCAGCTGCAAGCTTGGCAAAAAGCCGTGGTGGGCATAGCCGGGGCGGGCGGCCTGGGTTCGAATATCGCCATTGCCCTCACCCGCGCGGGGATCGGGAAACTCATCATCGCGGACCACGATTCTGTCTCCACTGCCAATCTTACCCGCCAGCAGTTCTTTCTGGAGCAGGTCGGCCTGCTGAAGGTGGACGCCCTGAAAGACAATCTGCTCCGGATCAGCCCTTATACCAGTGTGGCCACCTATCCGATCAGGGTCACCCCGGTTAACCTTGAAAGCATTTTTGCCGGTGCGGACATTTTACTGGAGGCCTTTGACGATGCCGCGGAAAAGGAAATGCTGATAGAGACCTGGCAAAGCCTGTTTCCGGATAAAACGATCATCGCCGCCTCCGGCATCGCCGGTGTGGGTAAAAACCATCTGCTTCACACAGAACGCAGCGGCATGCTTTACCTGGTGGGCGACGGCGTTTCCGAGCTGGAGCCCGGGATCAGTCCCGTCTCAGCGCGGGTGGCAATTGTCGCCAACCTGCAGGCCAATCTCTGTCTCGAACTGCTGTTGCAAGAGGGATCCGGATAATGCCTCAGATCACCGTGAACGGGCATCAGATCCCCTGGCAGGAAGGCATGACCGTGCGCGACGTGCTCACCGCGATGAATTACACCTTCCGCATGCTGGTGATCAAGATCGACGGCCAACTGGTGAAAAAGCAAGACTGGGACAGCACTTTGGTCCCTGCCGGATCTGATGTCAGCGTTATCCACCTCATCAGCGGAGGCTGAAGCTCCTCGTTACCCGGTTGAAATCCATGCCCCGGTCCAGCCAACCACCTGAACTTATGCGGGTTTACGATCTGCTGCTGGACCGCAACGGGAACCAGAATTGGTGGCCGGCCCGGACCCGCGACGAGGTCATCATCGGCGCGATCCTCACCCAGAGCGTCGCCTGGGGCAATGTGGAAAAGGCTTTGGCCGCGCTGGCCGGAGAGGGCATTCTCAGCCTGAAAGACATCCATTTTACTGCTCCGGAAATCCTGGCTCCACTGCTCCGCCCCAGCCTCTATTACAACCAGAAAGCAATGCGGCTCAAAGCTTTTGCTGCTTTTGCGGAACAAGCCTGCGGTTTCAATCTGGACCGCCTGTTTGCGCAAGGCCTTCCCGTCCTGCGTGCCAAGCTGCTGGCCATCAAAGGCTTGGGTCCCGAGACGGTGGATTCCATCCTCCTCTATGCCGGCGGATTTCCGGTGTTTGTGGTTGATGCCTATGCCAAGCGGCTTCTTTTGCGGCTCGGACACCCGGTGGCAGCTCTGGATTATCACCAACTGCAAACCTACATAAGCAATCGAGTTCCCAAGGATCTTGCTCTCTACAAGGATTTCCATGCCCAGATCGTCCGCCACTGCAAAGGCTTCTGCAAAAAAGCCCCGCTCTGCTCCGGCTGTCCTTTGAGCGCTGTCTGTCCCTCAAGCTTATCCTGAATGCCTCAATGGGCTTCGCCCCAAGCCCCCTGTATCAAGCTGGTTTTCAGCCTCCCGCCTGATACCCGCGTTTGTGGCGGGCATCTGGCGGGAGGCGAGGGAGGGCGGGATCAGTGGGCCTTAGTCGCCATGCTTGCTCAGCCTTCATCCCAGCTCTGGCTTGTTAAGAGGCAGCAATAGGCAGAAGTTGAATTGGGCGGATCAGGAGCCTCGATCATGGAGATTGGGAGGATTTCGGCTTGACAGAAAACCAGCCTGGCCCAAGCATGCAAAAAAGCTATAGGGGAGGTTTCTTTGCGCACCTTCATCAATGTCTCTTTCAGTGAGGACCTTACCAAGGCGGCCTTGGACCAGGTCCGGGACGGTTGCGTTTTGGTTTTTCCCACCCGGATCTCCGCTGCCAGGGCGAGAGAGCGGTTCATGGAAGGCTGGGCCCTGCAGGACTGCGAGTTTGTGGCCATGGAGGATTTCAAGGATGACCTTTTGCTCCCCTCCCAGCCGCGGATAAGCGACGACAAACGCCTGCTCTGCCTCTATCAAGCGCTATCGGAGGAAGACCGGGAGTATTTCCACATCAATGGCTATTTCGACATCGTGGAATGGGGCAACCACTTCTTCCAGTTTTTTGAGGAATGCTGCGACGAAGAGCTGGGCGCGGAGGTCCTGCGCGACCTCCCCGGCCGGGCTCAGATCACCCTGCTGAACTGGCAGGAGGATTATCTGCACAGGGTTATGGACATCCGCGGGCGTTATCGGAGCGTATTGGAAGCCTTGGGCCAGAGCGATCCGATCTTCAGCAGAACCGCCGCGGTTATCCAGGTTCCTTTCTCCCAAAAGCGGGTCATCTTCGTGAACCAATACTACTACAGCAAGCTGGAAAAGGCTCTGCTGCAGGCTTTGGAAGATGCCGGCAACGAAGTTCTGGTGCTGGTGCAGGCCCCCGCTGAAGACAGCCGGGAACTGCAGCCCCCGCCGCTTGATCTGGCTGGCTTGGAGGCCCCGGAATACAGGCTCCGCTCGCTCGAGGTCATCGAATGCGAAAATGCCGAACAGATGGTGCTGGCCTTTCTGGCGAACCACGCGCTGCCAGGCTCGGAAACAGGCGGCGCGGTGATCGTGGACAGCCGTTTCAGCCAGGCCCATTATCGCGATCTTTTCGATCCGGCCAGGTTTTCCCGGGCCAGTTCGGAAAGCATGGTCGGCAGCAGCCTCTATCAGCTGCTGCGGCTTTTCCAGCAGCATCTTGAAGCGATGCAAGCCACACTGGATGAAGCTTTTATGCCGCTCAGGCTGATCCTGGACGCCTGCGCCCAGGAGGATTTTCTCCGTTATTACGGCCTCGAAGCGGAAAACAAAGCCGTGCTGCTGGAAGAGCTGAGATTCCTGCTGAAAAAGGATATCCTCTATGTGGACCGCGATCTGCGGCTGTTGGGCCGGCTGCATCACGAACAGGGTTTTCCCCATCTCAGCGGGGTCCTCAGCAGGCATTTTGCCCTGCTTGGCCGCCTCGGCGCGATCGCCAGGCCTGATGACCTGATCAAGCTGATCGATGACCCGGCCGGACTGCGGATCCGCGAGCTTTGCCGGGAAGAAGAACTGCTGCACAGCGATATCCTGGATATCTTTTACGAACGCTTGTCCAACTTTGCCAGCCTGGAAAACCTGGGCGTTGTTGCCGATTGGAAAGGACTCTTTGGTGGCGAAGGCCTCGCCCTGGCCGCGGCGGTGCTGCGGCTTTTCCTGGAAGCTTTGGGCAGCGGAAAATACAGCTTCCATCAGGCTTTGGGCAGCGAAGCGCGGGTGGAGGTGAGCAACCTTCTGGATCTGCGCAATCTGAGGCATCAAACAGTTTATTTTTTCCACGCCATCGAAGGCGAGATACCCTCCAACCCCAGTCCCGTCTGGCTGCTCAACGAAAACCAGCGCGCCCGTCTGGGGCTGAAAAGCTATCCCGGCCTGCGTGAGCGTGAACGCTACTATTTTTTGCGCACGGTGCTCACCAGCGAGCATTGCGTGATCTTCACCTACCGCGACCAGGACCAGGATATCGAACCCGGCAGCTTCGTTACTGAGATCATCCAGGCAATGACCGACGGAGCCCTGGCTGCGGTGGCCCGGAACCAGGGTGAAGTAAAAAAAAGCCTGCTGGCGCCGCGTCTTTCCAAACTCTATCTGGCCGCTTTTGAGAATCTTAAGGCTGGCAGAACTAATCTACCGGGGCTCGGTGACAACCGGGTTTGCGGATTGGAGCCGGCCAGGGAGGATTTTTTCACCCTGCCCTGTTCTCCGGCAGAGGATTTTGGGCCGGCAGCCCGCATAGATGCCAGTTATTACAGCCTCTCCTGGTTCCGGAAAAACCCTTTCGCCTGGTATCTGGAGCACCTTCGCCAGCTGCCGGAACTGGAACTGAGGCCCAAAGAAACCCTCACCCGCAAGCTTTTTGGCAGCATCATGCACGCTTACCTTTCGGCGGTGCTGCTGCCCTTGGCCACAAAGAACGCCGATCTGGCTGAACTGGAGCGGGCGTTCACGGACACCGGGAAGCTGAGGGATATCCTCAGCGGCCTGCTCAACGACCCCGACCGCCTTTACCTGTATAAGATTCCTCAAAACTACAACCACGAATTCCTGGTAAGCATCATTTCGGAAAACCTGGTGGAATCCATCCGCGCCTTCTACTCCGAGTTTCTCCAGCCGCGGCTCACAGATACGGCCTTCCGGCTCATTCCGGAAGAGGAATTCATGACCGCGGAGGAGAGAAAAGGCCGGGAACTAATTCTGCTGCGGCAGGGCGGCCGCGACTATTCACTCCGGATCCACGGCAAGGCGGACCTGCGCATCGAATGCCCGGAACTCAATTACATAGT
>Ga0172377_10001517_pt1 | contig 23504 bp, 23 predicted proteins | sample Pumphouse3metaG_FD_119749 | JGI IMG/M metagenome (GOLD analysis project Ga0172377, IMG submission 119749) | Leachate microbial communities from a municipal landfill in Southern Ontario, Canada - Pumphouse #3 metaG | ecosystem: Engineered > Solid waste > Landfill > Unclassified | place: Canada... | reverse complement strand
CATAACAAACATTTGCCCGCCCTGATAAAGTTTTTAAAAAAAATAGAAAAGTTTTTGCCCGATGCTTTTATCGCATCTGACCCAGGAATTATTAGCTTGTTACAAGAATATTATCCGCAAGTTGAGATTCATCTTTCCACGCAAGCTAATTGTACAAATTTAGAAGCAGCTCGATTTTGGCAAAAACAAGGGGTGACACGTATTGTTTTAGGTAGGGAAGTAAGTCTTAAGGAGATAAAAAAAATTCACCAGGCTTTACCTGATCTTGAATTGGAATATTTTGCTCATGGCGCAATGTGCATGGCTTATTCTGGCCGTTGCTTTCTTTCTTCTTTATTTGTGGGCCGTAGTGCTAATTTAGGTGATTGCGCTCAGCCTTGCCGTTGGCAATATGATGTTAATCACTACAGAATAAAGGCTCGTGGTCATGAACCGGAATTAGAGTTAGTTGAAGAAAAGCATGGTGCCTACCTTCTAAATTCTCTTGATTTATGTTTAGTTCGTCAAATTCCTGACTTAATTAAAGCGGGGGTGGTGAGTTTTAAAATAGAGGGAAGGGCGAAAAGTGTCTATTATCAAGCGGTCGTAACAGCTGTTTATAAGCGGGCACTTGAGATAGCGCAAAGTAAATTATCAGGAGCAAAAAAAGAGAAAGAGCTGCGGTTTTTATATAAAGAATTGGAAACAAAATTAGTGCATCGCGGATACACTAGTGGCTTTTTAGAAAAAGAAAAAGCGGGTCAAAATGTTAAAGACGCTAAGAAGAAAAGCAACTATGAATTTTGTGGGCAGGTTTTAGCGGACTTAAGTGTGGTCGATAGAAAAAAATTACCTAAAGGAGCAGTTGCCTTTAAGGTGCACAACACCTTAAAGCAAGGAGATGATGTCGAAATTGTTTTACCTGGTTATAAGGTGTTAAAAATAAAAATAGACTGTTTATACGATTTTGTAAGTGGAGAAAAATTAACAGAAGCACATGGCGGTGGCGGCTCAAAAGAAGTTTTTATCCTTATCAAAGACAGCCTTGTGCCACCCTATAGTGTTTTGCGACGAAAATTAAAATAAAAATTTATGATTGCCTTTTTAAAGGGAAGAGTTATTTCTAAAAATAATAATTCAGTAGTTGTTTTAGTGCAAGATATTGGTTATCAGGTTTTTTGTGGAGAAAATTTTTTAAATAACATTAAGATAAATTTAGAACAAGAATTTTATATCTATCACCACGTTAAAGAAGATGCCTCGGATTTATATGGTTTTCAATCTAGTCTCGATTTAGAAATTTTTTCATTACTACTTAGTGTGTCTGGTGTTGGGCCAAAGTCAGCTCTGGGTGTTTTAAGCGTCTCTAGTGCACAGGATGTTAGTCAGGCTATTATGCAAGGCGATCCTAATCTATTAACTAAGGTCTCAGGTATTGGTAAAAAGACAGCGGAAAGAATAGTCTTGGAACTTAAAACTAAGATTGGGCGTCTAACGCTAATTAATGATGATTTTAAAAATGGTGATAATAATTTTAGTAGCGATGAAATTGATGCTTTAATGAGTCTTGGCTATTCTCTTTCTGAGGCGCGAAACGCCTTATCCGGTTTGCCAGCAAACTTGACAGATAGTGGCGCGCGGGTTAAGGCGGCGCTGCAAAAAATGAAAAAAATTTAACTTTACTTTCCCTTATTTTTTCGTTAGGATAAAAGGTATATGAAACAAACAAAACTTTTTACTAAAACCTTAAAAGAGGTACCAAAAGATGAAACCAGTTATAATGCGGCAACGTTAATTAGGGCTGGTTTTATTGATAAAACAACGGCTGGCGTGTATTCTTTTCTGCCCTTAGGGTGGCGGGTTTTAAATAAGATAAAAGCAATAATTAGGGAAGAGATGCTGGCTATAGAAGGACAGGAAATAAGTATGCCCGCTCTGTCACCAAAAGAAAATTGGCAGACTACCGGAAGATGGGATGATTTTGATGTTTTGTTTAAAATTAAGGCAAGTGATAATAAAGATTATGTTTTAAATCCAACTCATGAAGAAATAGTAACACCACTGGTAAAGAAATTTGTTTCTTCTTATCGAGAATTGCCTTTTTCTGTTTTTCAAATTCAGACTAAATTTAGAAATGAAAAACGAGCTAAGGCAGGGCTTTTGCGTGGTCGAGAATTTTTAATGAAGGATCTTTATTCTTTTCATCTAAATCAAGAAGATTTAGATGCCTATCATGAAAAAGCGATAAAAGCTTATGAAAATATTTTTTCCCGTTGTGGCTTGAAAGAAAGCACTTATTTAACCTATGCTTCCGGTGGCAGTTTTTCTAAATATTCACATGAATTTCAAACTCTAAGCCCAGCTGGTGAAGACCTGATATATGTATGCCCAAAGTGTCAGGTGGCGGTTAACAAGGAAATAATTAAGGAGCAAAATACTTGTCCGCAGTGTGGGAATAAAGACTTGCAAGAGGAAAAGGCAATTGAGGTTGCTAATATTTTTAAACTAGGAACTAAATTCTCTGCGCCCTTTGCTTTAAATTTCCAAGAAAAGGAAGGCGATAAAAAGGAGGTTATCATGGGTTGTTATGGTTTGGGTATAAGCCGTCTTTTAGGAGCAATTGTTGAACTTTGTCATGATGAAAAAGGTATAATCTGGCCAGAGAACGTGGCCCCTTATCAGGTTCATCTTCTTTCTTTAAATAAAAATGATAAGGCAGAAAAACTATATCAGGATTTAATAGCTTGTAAGACAGATGTCTTATATGACAACAGAGATGTATCGGCGGGTGAAAAATTTGCTGATGCTGACTTAATTGGTTGTCCTTATCGTTTGGTGATAAGTGAAAAATCAATAAAGGCCGGTGGCGTTGAATTAAAAAAACGTCAGGATAGAGAAGGCGTGATATTAAGTTTAGAACAAGTGGTCGCTTCTTTTATTAAAAAATAGTAACAAAATCTATGTTTAATAAGATGTTGGGAAAATTTAGCCATGATTTAGGGATTGATTTAGGCACCAGAAATACTATAGTTTTTTTAAATGATAAAGGGATAGTAATTAATGAGCCCAGTGTAGTGGCAATTAATAAAAGGACTAATGAAATTTTAGAAGTTGGTGAAGCGGCAAAAAAAATGGTAGGCAAGACCCCTGGTCATATTGAGGCAATTAAACCTTTAGTTGATGGTGTTATTTCTGATTTTGAAGTTACAGAAAAAATGCTTAAATATTTTATTTCTAAGGTGCAGAAAGAAAATTTTTCTTTACTTTCCCGTCCTCGCGTTGTGATTGGTATCCCTCTTGATTTAACCGAGGTAGAGAAGAAAGCGGTTGAGGATGCGGCTAAGTCAGCTGGGGCAAGGAAGGTCTATTTAATTGAAGAAGCAATGGCGGCCGCTATTGGTGCTCGTTTGCCAGTGATTGACGCAACGGCAACAATGATAGTTGATATTGGTGGCGGGACAACTGAAATTGCGGTTATCTCCTTAGGTGGTGTTGTCACTTGGAAATCATTGAAAGCCGCTGGCAATGAATTTGATAATAGTATTATTGAGTATATTCGCGAAGAGTTTAATATTTTAATTGGCGAGCAATTAGCTGAGAGTATTAAAATCGCAATTGGTTCAGCTGTGCCTTTGCCTGAGCCACAGGAAATTGAGGTGCGTGGACGAGATCTGTTAACTGGATTACCTAAGGCAATTATGGTCAATGATAAGCAAATTCGTGAAGCTTTGATGAAAACAATTTCCAAAATCATTGATAATATTAAAACAATTTTGGAAACAACGCCACCAGAATTAGTTTCCGATATTTATGAGCGAGGTTTATTTTTATCAGGCGGTGGGGCTATGTTGCGAGGTTTAGATGAGGCGATTGCAGCAGCTGCTAAAATCCCAGTAAAAATTGTTGACGATCCGCTTTCCTGCGTGGCCAGGGGCACAGGTTTATTGCTTAGCGATAAGGACTTATTAGAAAAAGTGGTATTACCAACCGCTTACGATTAGAAATAGCAATTAGCTATTATGATGAAGCTGCAAAGAAAAAACCCTTTGTTTATCTTATTGGCAATTTTTTTGCTAATTATTATCTTACACTGGATAGGCGCATTGCAACCTGTAGAGCGTTTTATTTTTAAATCTATTAGGCCCCTTAGTAACGATTTGTATTTATGGGGAACTAGTATTAGCGCCTCCTATGATGAGCGCACACAAAAGGAAGAGCTGTTAGAAAAAATAGAATCACTTGAGACTCAATTAAAAGACTTAGCTATTGATAAGGCTTTATATCAAGAAGTCTTGTCTGAAAATGAAAAGTTAAGAAAACATTTAAATTTTGTTGATAATAATAATTTTACCACCGTTTTAGCGCATGTTATTGCTCAAGAAGGCCTTTTTACTACGGCTGAAAGACGAGACTTGGTGATTGATAAAGGACGTCAGGCGGGACTTAGTGAGGGCTTAGCAGTGATAAGTGATGGGGGAATAGTGATTGGTAAGATTATTGCCGTTGAAGAAGAAAGCGCGCGAGTTTGCTTGACTACTACCCCCGGATGTCAATTGGCGGTATCTTTGCAAAACGAAACACAGACGCAGGGTTTAAGTGATGGTCGCCTGGGCTTAACAATTGCGATGGACTTTATTCCTCAGTTAGAAAAAATTGCTATCTCTGATGTAGTTGTTACTTCGGGTTTAAGTTCAGAGATACCGCGTGGTTTGGTTTTAGGAAAAGTGACTGAAGTTAAAAGTGAAAGTAATGAAGTTTGGCAATCAGCTACCATTGAACCACTGCTTAATTTTAATAATTTAACTATAGTTTCAGTGGTCTTGCCTTAGCTTATGTTTAAAGCTTTAACTCAATTTTTACTTTTCTCTCTTGTTAGCATATTATTAGCTGTTTTTCAGTTTTCTTTCATAAGCGCCTTGCCTGCTTGGGGGCAGAATTTATATCCGGGCGTTATTGTTATAGTTTTTATTATTTTTTTCATTGATCTATTGCCAGCACTTTATTTTATTTTAGCTTTTGGATTTTTTCTTGATATCTTATCTTTTCAATTTTTTGGGGTTTACACCCTTACCCTTACGGCAGCGGCGCTTGTCGTATATTTTATTTTAAAGAATTTTTTAACCAATCGCTCTCTTTATTCCTTTCTGGCAGTGATGTTTATTTTTATTTTTATCTATAATTTTTTATTAGCGATTATAAGCTTTATTTTTTTAAGTGGAAGTTTTATATTAGGAGATATTTCTTTTTGGTCAAGTCTAGGATGGCAATTTTTTTGGGGAGGGTTAAGCGCAATTATATTTTTCTCACCTTTAATTTTTTGGTTTAAAAAGTTTAAGCCTTTTTTTCTGGAAAAGAAACGACTTGTGTGATAATATGAGAGTAATTTATATTTATATTTTATGATTTACGATTTTATTACGATAGGTGGAGCGACTCGTGATATTAGTTTTTTTACTAATGAAGGCGTTTTATTAGATAACAGTCATGACCTGCTTCGTCAAAAGTTACTCGCTTTTGAACATGGTGCTAAGATTAAAGTTGATAAGTTTCATTATACCTATGGTGGCGGTGGAGCAAATACAGCGGTAAATTTCGCTAATTTTGGCTTCAAGACAGCCTGCTTGGCAGCAGTTGGGGATGATGCTAATGGCACTGAGATTATTAAAAATTTAAAACAAAAAAAAGTAGCTACCCAATTAATTTCTAAATTATCTGGTGATAGTGGCTTCTCCTTTATTTTAATTGACCAGGGGGAAAGAATTATTTTTACTCAAAGAGGGGTAAATAATGATTTGCATATCAATCCAGTAGCAGAAAAAGTTCTAGCAAGCACTAAAAATATTTATATCTCTTCTTTATCGGGTAAATGGTTTGCTAATTTAAAAAAAATATTTACCCTAGCAACAAAGAAGAAAATCGCTGTTTCGTGGAATCCAAGCCAAGCCCAATATCAGGTGGGCTTAAAAAAATTAGCTCCTTTTTTAAAAAAAACTCAGGTTTTTGCCGTTAATAAAGATGAGGCGATTGAATTAGCTATCATGTCAAGTCAGAAAAAATTAAATGCTAAATTTTTGCAAGACGAAAAGAATTTATTGCAAATTATTAAATCTTTCGGTCCAGAAATCGTAGTGGTAACAGCGGGTAATGCCGGTGCTTATGTTTATGATGGTACAAATTTTTATCATCAAGGAATTTTAAAAGAGAAAAAACATGTTGACATGACTGGCGTTGGTGATGTTTTTAATTCCACCTTTGTTGCCGGGCTGAGTCTTTATAAGGGTGATATAAAAAAGGCGCTTTATTTAGCGGCTCGTAATACCGCTTCTAAAATTTCTCATCTAGGAGCACAAAATGGTCTTTTGAAATTAAAAAAATAAAAATATGATAGAAGGAGTAAAAATTAAAAAATTACAACAATATCATGATGATCGCGGTTATTTAGCCGAATTATTTCGTCATGATGAAGATAGCTACGCGCCAGAGATGGCTTACATGAGCATCACTAATCCCGGTGTTGTGCGTGGTCCCCATGAGCATAAAGAACAAAGTGATGGCTTTGCTTTTTTTGGACCAGGTGAATTTCGTCTTTATTTGTGGGATAGAAGAGAGGATTCGCCCACTAAAGGAGAGAGTATAGAAATAGAAGTGGGGGCAAGTAATCCAAGTTTTGTTATAGTGCCGCCTGGTGTTGTGCATGGTTATAAATGCATCTCCGATATTCCTGCTCTGAGTGTTAATTTTCCTGATAAGTTATATAAGGGGAAAAACAAGGAAGAAGAGATTGACGAAATTAGATGGGAAGAAGATAAAACTAGCCCTTATCAAATAAGGTAGGTCTTTATTTTATGTGTATTTTTTGTCAAATAGTAAAAAAAGAAATACCGGCTAGCATTTTTTATGAAGATGAGATAGCTCTTGCTTTTTTAGATATAAAACCAGTTAATCCAGGACATGCTCTAGTTATTCCTAAAGGGCATGTTGCTAATTTGGAAGAAATTTCCGATTCTGATTTAGCGCTTTTAATTGGTGCTGTTAAGAAGGTGGGCAGGATGTTAAAAGATAAATTAGGTATAAGTGGTTACAATCTTGTGCTAAACAATGATCCGATTGCTGGTCAAGAAATTTTTCATCTTCATTTTCATCTAATTCCACGTTTTGAAAATGATGGTCTTAAATTATTCCCAGCAGGGGAGTATAAGATGGGGGAAAAAGAAGAATTATTAAATAAATTATTAAGTTAAAAAAACATGAAGCTTCTCGTTACAGGTGGGGCTGGTTTTATTGGCTCTAATTTTATCCATTACTGGCTTGATAAATATAGAAATGATGAGATTATAAATCTTGATCTTTTAACTTATGCTGGCAATTTGGATAATTTAGAAGATATTAAAAATAATCCGCGCTACCAATTTGTGCAAGGTGATATTAATAATTTTGAACAAGTTGCCCCCCTGCTTAAAGGAGTTGATTTAATAGTGCATTTTGCTGCAGAAAGTCATGTTGATCGCTCAATTTTAGATAGTGGCGCCTTTATAAAAACAAATGTTGAGGGAACTAGAATATTATTAGAAGCAGCGCGCTTAAATGGTAATATTCGTTTTCATCATATTTCTACTGATGAAGTCTATGGTTCACTTGCCTTAGGTGATGCGCGGTTTAACGAGAGGACGCCATATGATCCTCGTTCTCCTTATAGTGCCTCAAAGGCAAGTTCTGATCACTTAGTGCGCGCCTATTTTCATACTTATAATTTACCAATTACTATTTCAAATTGTTCTAATAATTACGGACCTTATCAATATCCAGAGAAATTGATTCCTCTTTTTATCACTAATCTTTTAATGGGAAAGAGGGTTCCGGTCTATGGAAAGGGTGCAAATATTAGGGATTGGATCCATGTAAATGATCATAATAAGGGGGTTGATTTGATAATTAAACAAGGAAAAATTGGCCAAACTTATTGTCTGGGCGGAGATAGTGAAGTTACTAATTTAGAAATTACCAAAAAAATATTAGCTTTACTTGGCAAAGATGAGAGTCAAATTGAATACGTGTCAGATCGCCTTGGTCATGATTTACGTTACGGAATTGATTTTAGCAAGGCAAAAAACGAATTAGGTTTTAAGCCGGAGTATACTTTAGATATTGGTTTAGAGGAAACAGTTAATTGGTACAAAGATAAACAAAGTTGGTGGAAAAAATTAAAAAAATAATTTAAAAATATGAGAGATAAAAAAATTTTTATTATAGAAGATGATGTTAATTTGCTCTATGGTCTTGAGGCTCAGTTTAACAATGCTGGCTTTCATGTAGAGATAAATGAAGCTGACAATGATGATGATGAAATATTAAAACATTTACGCAAGTTTAAGCCAGACTATATTGTCTTAGATTTAATTTTACCTAAGGTAGAAGGTTTTGAATTGCTACAAAGAATAAAAGCCGACGATGAATTAGGTGAAAAAGAAGTCTTTATTTTCACTGATTTAAGTGATGAAGATAGTCGGGAGAGAAGTTTGGAGATGGGCGCTGATTACGTATTTTTTAAAGAGGATTTTGACACCTTTTCCTTTGCCGAGAAGGTTATTAAAATTATAAAGAATAAAAACAAAGGGGAACTTGAGCCTAACGATGATGAGGGGGAATTTGATTTAGTGATTGACTAAAGGCGCTAAAATGAGTAGAATAAATAGTCGTAGTTATATTGTAATATTATGTTTATAAAACAGATCGGAATTGATCTTGGAACAACCTATACATTAGTATATTTGCCGCGGCGCGGTATTGTTGTTAATGAGCCTAGTGTGGTTGCAGTTTCTATTGCCGATAAAAAGATTTTAGCAGTTGGTAATGAGGCTAAGGATATGTTGGGACGAACGCCAGATACAATTATGGCGGTAAAACCTTTAAAAGAGGGGGTTATTGCTGATTATCGTGCTACCGAAGCAATGATACGTTATTTTATTAACAAAACTCTAGGGGGCTTGCGTCTTTTTCGTCCGGAAGTAATGGTTGCTGTTCCTGCTGGCATATCTTCTACTGAAAGAAGGGCTGTTATTGAGGCAACTATTGCTGCTGGTGCTAAGGCGGCCTATATTATTAAAGAGCCGGTAGCGGCTGCGATTGGTGCGGATATTCCAATTGGCTCTGCCACTGGACATATGGTTATTGATATTGGTGGTGGCACTGCAGAAATGGCGGTTATCTCTTTAGGTGGAGTAGTTGCTTCAACCTCAGTTCGAGTGGGCGGGAATAAATTAGATGATGCTATTTTGGAGTTTATTCGTAAAAAATATAATTTAGCGATTGGAGAAAGAACGGCGGAAGAGGTTAAAATTAATATTGGCTCAGCTTTATATATTGAAGATAAGTTGTACATGGAAGTGCGCGGACGGGATATTGTTACCGGCTTGCCACGAAGCATAACAGTTTCCAGCGATGATGTTACTGAGGCAATTCAACACGAACTAGAATCTATTATTACTGCGGCTAAAAAAGTGTTACATAAAACTCCCCCAGAATTGTCAGCTGATATTATTGACAAAGGAATAGTGATTACTGGAGGCACCGCTCTATTACGTAATATGGACCAATTAATATCACGTACTACTGGTGTGCCAGTTTATATTGCTGATGATGCGATGTTATGTGTTGCCAAGGGAACTGGTATTGCGCTTGATAATTTAGATTCCTATAAGCGCAGTATTTTAGCAACTAAATAAATTATTTTAAGCGAACCTGAAAGGGTCCGTTTATTTTTATATGATAATAGGCATAGATGCTTCACGCGCCAATTTAAAACGAAAAACCGGTACCGAATGGTACTCTTTTTACCTAATCAAAAATTTAGCTCGTTTAGATAAAGAGAATAAATATTGGCTTTATTTAAATGAAGAGCCGTCGGAGGAATTGAAGGCAGCAGTGGTTGATAATCTTAATTTTTCTTTTCGAGTTCTAGCTTGGCCGCTTTATTCTTTTTGGACTTTAGGGCGTTTAAGTTGGGAAATGATATGGCATCGCCCAGATGTTTTATTTATCCCTGCTCATACCATGCCTTTAATATATCCAAAAAAAACAGTAAACACGATTCATGATATAGCCTTTACTCGTGAGAGCAGTCTCTATCGTTCTGCTAAGGCAAAAACTGATAAGCCAATTTTACGTAAATTGATTGAATTGGTGGTACGAATTGTTACTCGTGGTAAGTATCACTCGGAGTCAATTGATTACTTGTACTGGTCAACTGAGTTTGCGCTTAATCGGGCCAAGAAAATAATTACAGTTTCCCATTTTACTAAGAACGAAATAGTAAATGTCTATCCCCAGGTAAAAAAAGATAAGATAAGGGTTGTACATAATGGTTATAATAATGACAGCTATAGAAAAATAGATGATAATAAAAAAATATCTGAAATTAAGGAAAAATATGATTTGGAATTCCCTTATTTTCTCTACATAGGTCGTATTGAAAAGAAGAAAAATATCCCAGTTTTAATTGAGGCTTTATCTATCTTAAGGGAGGATAATCCTGAGGTGAAAGAAAAAATGGTTTTAATCGGTGATGCTAGTTTTGGTTATGATGAGGTAAAGTATATTATCGAAGAATATAATTTAAATGAAGATGTAATTATGCCCGGTTGGATAGATGAGGCAGATTTGCCTTATATTTTAGCTGGCGCTTCAGCTTTTATTTTTCCATCAAAGCATGAGGGTTTTGGCATCCCTTTATTACAGGCTATGGCTTGTGGTGTACCAGTAGCTGCCTCTGATATTGCCGTTTTTAAAGAAGTGGGAGGTGATGCTTTTTTAAGCTTTGATCATCAAAGTAAGGAGGCAATAGCAGCGGCGATGGCCTTGTTAATTAAAGATCAAAAATTAAGGGAAAAATTGATTAGCCGAGGTTATGAAAGGGCAGAGAAATTTAGTTGGGAGAAATGTGCTCGTGAGACTTTGCGAGAAATAACTAACTTTGATTAATAGTCTTGTAAAATAGACTTTTTGTGTTATTATAAAGGTGTTATATGAAAAAAATCATAACATCTTTTTTTATTTTATCCTGTCTTATCGCTGGGCCGGTTTCAGCTGCCCTGTCTCCAAATGATCCCTTTTATCAAAACCAGTGGTACCTACATCGTATCGCCGCTGAAAAGGCCTGGAGCAAGGCGGCCAGTAGCCCCCATACTATTATCGCAGTTATTGATTCGGGCATACAGATTGATCACCCTGACTTAAAAGATAATATTTGGCGCAATCAAGCAGAAATAGCAGAAGACGGAAAAGATAATGATGGAAATGGCTTCATTGATGATATCTATGGTTGGGATTTTACGGATAATACAAATGATCCTAATCCTAAACTAAAAGATGGCTGGACTAAGATGGGAATCTCCCACGGCACTTTAGTGGCGGGTATTATTGCTGCTTCCGGAAATAACAAAAAAGGAGTAGCCGGTCTTACTTGGAAGGCACAAATTATGCCACTTAAAGCTTTAAATGATAAGGGTGAAGGACGTACCAGTGATGTTATTCGTGCGATTGATTATGCAATTTTAAATGGCGCACATATTATTAACTTAAGTTTTAGTACATTAAATTACAGTGAGGGCTTGCAAGAGGCTATTTATAGAGCACATCGTGCAGGAATAATGATAGTAGCGGCAGCTGGTAATGAACAGGCCTCAGGACAAGGCTATAATATTGATGAAACAAAACTTTATCCAGTTTGTTATGACGGCAAATTGATTGGAGAGAATATGGTAATTGGCGTGGCCGCTACTGACGCCCTTGATCAAAAGACCAGCTTTTCCAGTTATGGTTCCACCTGCGTTGATATTAGCGCTCCCGGGATTAGTTTCTTCAATACGGTAACAAATAAAGGGGTAGTAGAGGCTGACAAATATTATGATGGTTATTTTTCAGGAACCTCTTTAGCGGCGCCTTTAGTGAGTGCTACCTTGGCCTTAATCAGTGAGGCTAATCCAGAATTATCACGTCGAGAAATTGTTAATATTCTATTGGCTTCAACTGATAAAATTGATGCTTTAAATCCAGATTATGCTGGTCTTTTAGGTAATGGTCGTTTAAATGTGGATAAGGCAATTTCGATGGCAAAGGAAAATTTGTATAAACAGGTTAGTCGCCTGGTGATAGTGCCAACTGGGGAAGGCGAGGTGCCAAGATTAACAGCAGTAAATGGTGATCTTGTTTTTCGCTTAGAAGATGATATTTTTAATTTTCAAGCTGATTTTAGTGCTTTTGATATTGAAGGTGACGGTGATCAGGAATTAATTGTTGGGGCAACATCAGGACAGGAACCAAAAGTTTCAATTTATGATGCCAGTGGTAAATTTAAGTTTAGTTTTCTTGCCTTTGAAAAAAATTATCGGGGCGGGGTAAATGTTACAGTTGCTGATTTAGATGATGATGGCAAAGGAGAGATAATAGTAGCGCCGCAAAAAGGACGTTTAGCAGAAGTTAGAATATTTAACAGTCGTGGTAATTTACAGAAATCCTTCTTAGCTGTTGACAGCAATTGGCAGGGAGGCGTGCAGGTAGCAGCAGGCAATATAGATGGTCAGGGTGAATTAGAAATAGTAGTAGCGCTGCAGGCGGGAGCTGAGCCTCAGTTACGAATTTTTTCAGCTAGTGGCAAGTTACAAGGGATATTTCTTGCTTATGAAAAAGATTTTAGAGGGGGTGTAAATTTAACAGTTTCTAATATTGATGGTCGAGTTGATCGTAATAAGGCAGAAATTATTGTCAGCCCTGGCCCCGGTCGAAAAGCGGAGGTAAAAATATTTACCAATCGTGGTGTAGTTAAAAAAAGCTTTCAAGCTTATAACAACAACTGGTTACGCGGTGCCTATATTGCAAGTGGCGATTTAAATAATGATGGCGTAAATGATATTATTCTTAGCGCTTATTCAGGGGGAGCGCCTCATGTTCGCGGTTTTGATGCGAGCGGTAATTTATTGGAATCATTCTATGCTTACTCAGAAGACTTTATTAAAGGCGTAAAGGCTGGTATAATAAAGATAAATAATTAGTAAAAATATGGGAAAGAAAATAATATTTGATAAAAAAAATGTAATTGTTGCGGGTGGAGCAGGTTTTATTGGTTCTCATTTGTGTGACTTGTTGTTAAAAACTTCTAAAGTAATTTGTATTGATAATTTTATTTCTGGTTCAGAGCGCAATATCGATCATCTTCTTTCTAATCCAGACTTTATCTTTATCAATCATAATTTAGCCACACCGATTAATTTTGCCGCCTTTCCTGAACTAAAACGTTTTAAGATAGAATTTCAGGGAATACAAGAAGTGTATAATTTAGCTTGCCCAATGTCACCCCGCAATTTTTTAGAAAATCGCCTCGCTATTTTAGAGGCCAATTCTTATGTGGTGAAGAATTTGTTAGACTTAGCGCTTTCTTATCAGTCGAAGTTTTTGCAATTTTCTTCCTCAGTTGTCTATGGTCTGCGTCATAGAGATGACCCTAACTTTAAGGCCCGTGAATCAGATTTAGGCCAGGTTAATCATTTAACCGATAGAGGTTCCTATGATGAAGGGAAGCGTTTTTCAGAAACCATGGTAGCTAACTATCGTTCGATTTATAATTTAGATGCAAAAATTATTCGTCTTTTCCGTGTCTATGGTCCGCGCATGCAATCAGAAGATGGTCAAATGATACCTGATTTTATCAATAATGCTTTAGAGAATAAGGATATTGTTATAAATGGTGATGAGAATTTTTCTTCTTCCTTTTGTTATATTGATGATGTTTTAGATGCTATAGAAAAAGTAATGGCTTCTAATTTAGCGGGACCACTAAATATTGGATCTGACGTTAACTTTAAATTAACTGATTTGGTAAACATTATTTTAGCAGAAACAAACTCACAATCAAAGGTATCTCACGCCGATAATTTATTATTTATGACAGAGCTAATCTTGCCTGATACTCATTTGGCACGCAATGAACTAGGTTGGATGCCAGTTGTTACCTTAGAAAATGGCTTGAAAAAAACTATTTTTGATATTAAAGCGCACAAGAAACTTCATCGTTTTGAAAATTAAATAAAATAATAAAAAACAGCATTATCGTGCTGTTTTTTTATTGGCTTAAGTTTTATTTATTGAAATCTTTTATTTTGGCAAATAAGTCGCTTGCTGACAGGGGGGTAAATAGTTTGTCGTCTTTTCCAACCGCTTCAGGAATACCTCCAATGCGACTGGCTAGTACGGGTACTTTAAGAGCTCTTGCTTCGCTAATAATTAGGGGGGAATTTTCGTAACAAGAGGAAGGGACTATTAGAAGGTCGCTTTTTTTCATTTCTGTTTTTAAAACCGCTTTGTCTAGATTACCAAAGAAGGTGATGCGTTTATCATTCTTGGCGATTTTTTTAGCCTTTTTTAAGAGACTGCCTGTGCCCGCAATTTTCAAAGTGAAGTCATCGGGGGCTAATTTTAAAAAAGCTTTGATAAGAAAAATGATGCCTTTGTGTTTTTCAATTTGACCGGCAAAAAATAAATTTTTCTTAGGCCCACTGGGGGTTGTTTTATCAGAATCTTCTATAGTTTCTGTGAAGGGACGAATTTCAGTTTTAGATGTGGGGAAGAAGCCACGACGTAAATGTTCTTGTAGCAGCCAATTTGAAGGAGAAATGATAAGGTCAGGAGAGCCAATAAATTTTCGACTTAGTTTTTGATATATTTTAGCGGGCAGGGAATTTAATATTCTTTCTTTGCTGTAAAACATTAATCCAGAAGGATGAAGTAGCTGAATATCATGAAGGAAATGATGATGAGTGATTGCAAACTGACTAATGGCAAGCGCACTCATGTGCCCGAGGCCCATGAGATTGTGAGTGATTACTAGATCGGGTTTTTCGGTGTTCAAAATATGAAGAATTTCTTGGAATTGTTTGAAAGAATAGATGTTGGAAATTTGCCAGAATAAGCGATAGATTATATTTTTTTTGTAAAGATTATAATAATTGGATTTTATGTATAAAGTTCTAAAATCTGAATTTATACCTAAGTCTGGCTTATGGGGGCGAGTGGTAATAATAAAAACATCATTTTTTTGTTTTAAGTCAGTCGCCATTTTTATCAGGACTTTTTCAGCGCCGCCACGATTATAGGGGGGGAGAAGATTATTTATTAAACAAATTTTCATAAATTTCTTTACTGTTTTTTGGACTGTATTTCTTTTCGGCGAGAATGCGCGCCATTTTTCCCATTTCTATTCTTATTTTCTCATTATTTATTAAAAATTCTATCTTTTCTTTTAAATCATCTTGACTGCTCGCCTTTACTAGCAAGCCCTCTTTTTTGTTGGTAAAGACTTTTCTGACACCGGGTAAATCAGAGGCAATAACCGGAATGCCACAGGCAAGCGCCTCGATTAAAACTATGCCAAAGGCTTCGTTGTTATTTATGGACGGAAGAACTAGGGCATCAGATTTTTGCAAGGTTTTAATTAAGTCAGGTTCAGATAATTTACCTAAAAAATTGACATTTTTTTCTAGCCCCAAGGATTTGGCTAAATTTTTATAATCATCTTCCTTATCGCCACTGCCGATAATATTTAAGCGCCATCTATGTTCTAAAATTAAAGAGAGAGCTTCAAGCAAGACGGGCACCCCCTTAAAATAATGGGCCTTATCCAAACCACCAATAAAAATTAAATCAAACTTATCTCTTTTTATAAAAAGACGGTTTACTTGTTTTATTAAATCTTTGGTTTTGGCGATAATTCTATTTTGACTAGGAAGATCTAACTCTTGAGGTTTGAACTTATCAGTATCGATAAAGAAGGGAACTTCACGAAATTTTTCCGGAAAGCGCTGGTAGAATTTTTTAATTTCGCTGTGTTTAATATAATCAAGCGAAGCGCTTACTATTATTTCTGCCTTATTTAACAGGGAGTTGCGAATTAGTCGACTAGGCACACTTAAGAGCTTGTTTAAAAATGAGCTGTTTTTTACATCCATGTGATAATGGATGATAAGACGAGTCTGCGGATGGATTATTTTAAAAAGCCAAATTATTTCTGCGGTTCCAAAAAAGGGATAGTGCAGATAAATTAAATCAAATTTTTTTAAATCGCGAAGCAAGGAAAATAAAACAGCGCCATGACCTTTTTTTAGCCAAGTTTTAGTGTTTTGTGGATTAAAGTTTATAATTTCGTAATCATTTTTTAGCAACTCGTATAGTTTATAGGCGCTGCTTCCAATACCGCCGGCATAAGGGGGGTAGGCGCAGACTATTTGCGCAATTTTCATGTTAATTATTTTTATTTTCTCTCTCTTGGTCTAAGGCTATCTGGCGGGCAATTTTAGTTATATTAGCTTCTGTTTTAGCTAGAGCAAGACGAAGTTTGAAAATTAGATAAAAAAGAGCAAGAACAGAAAGATAAAGAAGGAAGTTAATGCCTGAGCCAGAAAAACCAAGATAGATCAGAAAGCTATCAATTTGGCGGATAAAAATAATAGCAATAATACCGAGTGACCAAAAGCTCATCCAGAAAAAAAATTCATTATTATTTATTTTTTGTTTTTTCTTTTGTAGGATTAAGCGCCAAATAAATAAGGCGATAATGAAAATGGCAATAATTTGTTGCAGCATATTTATTTTATTATCTTTTTTATAATAATATCTTTAACTATTCTAACGCCACCAGAAAATTTTTGACCGAATTCGTGATAGATAACAGTAATTGGTATTTCGCTGACGCGTAACTTATGAGCAAATAACTGATGCATAATTTCACTGCAGTGAGCCATACCATCTTGTTGAATCTTAATTTTTTGGGCCGCTTTACGGTTAAGAGCGCGAAAACCACTTTGGGGATCACTTAATTTAATATTAAAAAAAAGTCGATTAACGGTTCGTGCTAAAGGCATGATAATATTTTTTTTAAACGCGGGCAAATTAGATTGTTTACTTAAAAAACGTGAGCCTAAAACTGCATCAGCTTGGTTAGCAAGTAGTGGGGCAATAACTTCAGGGATTTCTTCGGCTTGAAATTGATTGTCAGCATCAAAGTGAATGATAATATCGGCCCCTTGAGTTAGGGCATATTCATTACCAGTTTGAAGAGCCGCTCCTTGCCCGCGATTAATCGGGTGGGAGATTAAAGTGGCGTCACAATCGCGAACAATTTCTGCGGTTTTATCAACCGAACAATCATTAACGACAACAATTCTGTCGACAAAAGGTTTAACGCGCGTGATAACAGAAGCGATATTTTTCTCTTCGTTATAAGCTGGTATAATACAAAATATTTTCATTTATTTAAATAATGCCTGCCTTTTCTTTAAGTTTAGCGTCATTGATAAGGGGGCTGTAATCATTTCTTTTAGCTAGCTGCAAAACATCTTCCCAAAAATTTTTGTTATTGATCCTGGCTTGATTATCTTTAAGATAATTTATTAATTCTTTGCTTGGCTTTAAAGTTTCAAATAAACCAATTTGTTTTCTTCCCTTATTTTTTGCGCTTCTTTTTAACTCGGTTAGAGATTGTGCACTAATTAGTTTTAAGTTATCAAGTACTAAGTTCCAGGGAAGGTTTAATTTTAATAACTTATAAAGCGCTTCAAGGGCATTAACAGCGGGTAAGGTAGCAATAACCAGTCGACCAGTATCAGCGGCGATAAAAGCTTGTTTTAAATCCTCATCAGTGCCATCATCAAGGGCGATAATATCGGAATCATGATGAAGAGCGATTTCCCAATTATCAGGATTATTTTTTAAAGACAGAATGCCTCTAAGATCAAATTCTGGATAAAGACCCATAAAATAGACTGATTTATCATCCCGATTAAGGGAATCAAGGCAAGAAAACAGCGTAGTGCTACGGCCACCTCGTTCTGGTGAGGTAATAAGGATTAAACCACTTTTACGTTTTAGGCTGGCTTCTAGTTTTTGCTTTTCCTGAGATTGTAAGCCAAGCTGATTTAAGCGAAGTAAAGAAGATCGTCCTTTAATTAAGCTAATAACAATTTTATCACCATATTTAGCTGGGATAATGCTAACGCGAAAGTTTAGATTATATTTAGAAGAGCGCAGTTTGCAATATTTACCTCTGGTTAAATCTTGAGGGGCAATATTTAATAACTTTCTTAAATTATCAATTAGGTCAGATTCTAATTTTTTTGGTAGCTTAAAATATGTTTCCTCTTTATCTGGCAGCTCAAAACAACAAGAATAATCATTTTCTTGTGTGGCGATAGTAACTCTATTAGCTTGTTCTTTATCGGCTATGGAAAAAATTTTTTCCAAAGTTTTATTTGGCATATTATTATTTCTTTTTTCTTTATTTTAGCATATTTTATATAATTTTAAAAATATGTTAAGCTGATAGCAGAAAATAACATTTATGGCATACTCAAGTTTATATGCACGCTTTTATGATAGCCTGCAAAAAAGTGGGCATTTCTTTACCAGGGCGCTTAAATTTGCTCCGGCAAAATTTTATTTGGGAGGAATTTTTCTTTTGCAAATTTTAGCTTGGTGGCAGGCTTTTAATATAAGGCATAAATCATTAAGTGATTGGTTGATATTGCATTATAATATAGATTTTGGAGTTGATCTTTTAGGAACAGAAGATAAAATATTTTTATTTCCACTTTTTGGGTTGCTTATTCTTATTTTTAATTTTATTTTAAGTGCCCTAGTTTTACGTCGTCAGGAGTTTAAGGTCTTGTTGCACTTGCTTTTTACAAGTAGTTTATTTTTTAATGTTTTTATAAATTTAGCTTTATTTTCACTTTATTTGTTTAATTTTCAATAAATCCGAAAAATATGGAATTTCAAATTATTAGAATTTTATTTTTTGCAACCCTTTCCTTTATCTTCGCCATTTTATCAGCCCCGCTTTTAACACATTTTTTGTATAAATATAAGTTGGGAAAAAAGATTAGAAATAGTGGCACAACACCAGTTTTTAGCCAGTTACACGCACATAAAGCGGGCACGCCGACTATGGGGGGAATTTTAATTTGGGGAACAGTTTTAATTTTGATTTTATTTTTTTATGGAATAGCCAAATTTTTGCCTAACGATTTTCTTTCTTATTTTAATTTCTTGTCAAGAGCAGAAACTCTTTTGCCGCTGGGCGCCTTGGTAGCGAGCGCTTTAATTGGTTTATTTGATGATTGGCTTGATGTCCGCGAGAAGGGGGTCTTTGGTGGTGGTGGTTTAAAATTGCGTCATCGTTTGCTAATTTATACCTTAATTGCTCTAATTGGGGCTTTGTGGTTTTATTTAAAACTTGATTGGACTATTATTCATGTTCCTTTTTTTGGTAATTTTGAAATTGGCGCTTGGTATATTCCTATATTTATATTTATTATTGTTGCCACTTCTTTTTCGGTTAATGAAACTGATGGTCTTGATGGCCTAGCGGGTGGCACCTTGTTAATTTCTTTTGCCTCATATGGTGTTATTTCCTTTGTAATGGGGCGCTATGATTTAGCTGTATTTTGTGCCGTTATAATTGGTGCCTTACTTGCTTTTTTATGGTTTAATATTCCTCCTGCTCGTTTTTATATGGGCGATACCGGGGCAATGAGTTTGGGAATAACCTTAGGTATTATTGCCATGTTAACTAATAATGTTTTTTTGTTAATTTTTATTGGTCTTATTTTCTTAGTAGAGTCGCTATCAGTTATTTTGCAGGTATTGTCTAAAAAATTACGAGGCAAGAAAATATTTCTCTCCAGTCCTATTCATCATCATTTTCAAGCAATTGGTTGGCCAGAGGCAAAGGTGGTTATGCGTTTCTGGGTAATAGCTGGTATGGGTGCGGTAGTGGGACTTATCATTTTTCTTCTTGATAAGCAAATATGAGTTCAATTCTGTTTTTAAAAAAAAAGAAAACTAAAGTCGCTGAGAAACATCAACCCGATAAAAGTTTAATCAGCGCTCTTTTTGTATTAATAGTAGCCGGACTTGTTTTATTATTTTCTGCTTCTTCAGTTATCTCTTATGATAAATTTGGCTATACTTATCATTATTTTAAAAGCCAATTAGTTGCCGTTATTATTGGTTTGCTCGCCTTTTTCATTGTTTCTAAAATTGATTATCACCTTTGGAAAAAATATGCTCTTTTTTTCTTGTTTGTGACCATTATTCTTTTAGTTTTAGTTTTTGTTCCTGGTCTGCGGTCTGAGTACGGTACGGCTCATAGTTGGATTAATGTTTTTGGCTATTCTTTGCAACCGTCGGAATTGGTAAAGTTATCTTTTTTGATATATTTAGCTACTTGGCTTGAGGTAAAGAAAGGAGAGTTGGGTCGCTGGGAAAGTGGTACTATTCCTTTTTTAGTAGTGTTAAGTGTAATTGGCGGGCTGATGTTAGCCCAGCCTGATTTAGGCACCCTTTTTATCATTGTTTTCTCGGCGGTCATGGTTTTTATTGTTGGTGGTGGCAAATTTAAACACTTATTGATTTTAGGCGGTTTTTTTCTAACAGCTTTAATTATTGCTATTCAAATGAATAGCTTTGATTCATATCAGCTGGATCGTTTTAAATGTTTAAAAGATCCAAGTTTTAGTGCTCAGGATAAATGTTATCAAATTAATCAGTCTTTAATTGCGGTTGGTTCGGGAGGTATTTTTGGTCGCGGTTTAGGGCAAAGTCGGCAAAAATTTATGTACCTACCCGAGGTGTGGGGAGATTCTATTTTTTCAATTGCTGCTGAAGAGACTGGTTTTATTTTTAGCACTCTTTTAATTTTACTGTACTTATTTATTTTCTATCGAGGACTTTTGATTGCGCGTCAAGCGCCGGATATTTATGGCCGATCTCTAGCAACGGGCATAGTTGCTTGGTTGGCGGTACAGACTTTTTTAAATATTGGAGGGATGATAAACTTAATTCCTATGACCGGAGTCCCTTTACCCTTTGTTTCTGCTGGAGGCTCATCGATGTTAGCGGCTTTAATTGGCATGGGACTGTTGGTTAATATTAGCAAGCAAACCTAATTTTTATGTCAAAAAAGAAAGAGTTTCTAAAAATTATGTTTTCTGGAGGGGGTACTGGTGGCTCGGTAACGCCACTTTTAGCAGTCGCTAAAGAGTTGCGAGAGAATATAAAAGAGATTGACTTGTTGTTTGTTGGCACAAAAAATGGTCCTGAAAAAAAATTAGTTTCCACCTTTCATCTACCAGGTACTCCTGTTAGGTTTAGAATAATTAAAGCAGGGAAGTGGCGTCGTTATTTTTCCTGGCGAAACTTTTTTGATATTTTTCAAATCATTATTGCTTTTTTTCAATCTTGTATTTTGTTAATTAAAGAAAAGCCTGATGTTGTAGTTAGTGCCGGCGGTTTTGTCAGCGTGCCTTTAGCCTGGGCTGCTTTTTTTCAAAAAATCCCTGTTTTAGTGCATCAGCAGGATGTGCGGCCAGGACTCGCGAATCGCTTAATGGCAAAAACTGCTCAGGTAATAAGTACTACCTTTGCTAAATCACTTAATGACTATGGTAGTCGGGCGCAGTGGATTGGTAATCCTGCTCCGCAGAAACCAGCTGATTCCTATATCAAGCAAGTAAGAAAACAGTACGAACTTGTTGGGGAAAAGCCCTTGGTGATTATTACCGGTGGTGGCACAGGCGCAGCTGTTATTAATCAATTAACCTGGGAGGGGGCAGAACGTTTAAGTCAGGTAGCTCAAGTTTTTCATTTAACAGGGGCAGGCAAGGCGCCTTCAATAGCAAGGCGTGAAAAATTAGCTGCACTCTATGATTATAAGTGGCGCGAAATTATCAGTAGTGAAGAAATGCTTGCTTTAATAGCGGATGCTAACTTAGTGGTTTCACGTTGTGGTCTGGCGACCTTAACTGAACTGTGTGCTTTTAATAAATCAGCCATTTTAATTCCTATGCCTAATTCTCATCAGGAAGATAATGCGGCAGTTTTTTCTAAGAAAGAGGCGGCCTTAGTTTTAGATCAAGAAAAACTTGACAGCTATAAATTTAGTGAGAGTATTATTAACTTGCTTAATAATGATGCAAGGCGAGAGGCTTTAAGCTATAACATAGAAAAAGTTATGAAAAAAGATGCGCGCGAGAGAATGGCTCAACTGATTTTGCAACTAGCTAATAAATAATATTATGAAAAAAATTGGCACAATTTACATGATAGGCATAAAGGGCGTGGGCATGACTATGTTGGCGCAGTTTTTAGCGGCAGCGGGTAATAAGGTGATAGGCTCTGATGTGTCGGAAACATTTCTAACTGATGCAGTTTTAAAAAAAAGTGGCATAAGAGTAAAAACTCCTTTTGCTGTTTCTAATATTCCCGCTAAAATTGATTTAGTAATTTATTCTAGTGCTTTTAAAGCAGAAAATAACGTCGAGTTAAAATATTTAGAAACTAAAAAAAATAAAGATAAGAAAGTACCTATTATCTGTTATGCTCAAGCTTTAGGCGAGTTGTTTAATAGCTACAAGGGAGTAGCCGTCTGTGGTAGCCACGGGAAGACAACGACCACTGCTTGGTTAGCTTATGTTTTATCTAAGGCAGGTAAAGAGCCTAAGGCCCTGATTGGCTCACGAGTGCCGCAATTGGGAGGGAGCGCCTTAAATGGAAAATCTAAACTTTTGGTAGCCGAGGTTGATGAATATCAAAATAAGCTGAAATACTTTCAGCCTGTTGGCGTGCTTTTGAATAATATTGATTATGATCACCCAGATTTTTTTAAAGATGAAAAAGCCTATAATCAAGTTTTTATTGATTTTGTAAAAAAAATTCCTGCCTCTGGTTTTCTAATAATTGATGGCTATGACAAAAAAAGCGTGGCTGCGGCTAAACATAGTCGGGGTCAAGTGATAAGTTACGGCTTAGCCGCCAAAGAAATGGCATGGACTAAGGTGACGGTAAATTATCAAGCTCGTAATGTAAGAGTAAGGGGAGCTTATCAATATTTTTTACTTAACAACTTAGGTGAATTTAAAATTAAGTTATGGGGTGAGCATAATATTAAAAATGCACTGGCTGTTATTGCGGCCGCTCGAAAATTAGGAGTGTCTTTAGCAAATATTAAAAAATATTTAGCTCAATTTAAGGGAACAGCTCGACGTGGTCAAGTGTTGGGAAAATATAAGGGGGCAATTATTATTGATGACTATGCGCATCATCCAACGGAAATTAAAGCAACTCTGGAAGGGATAAGCGCTTATTGGCCGAAAAAGAATATTAGAGTTATTTTTCATCCACATACCTTTACTCGAACTAAGGCGTTGTTTTCTGATTTTGTAACAAGTTTTAGTAGAGCCCATGAACTAACAATTTTAGATATTTATGGTTCCGCTCGTGAGAAAAAAGGGGGCACCTCTAGTCAGATTTTAGTTAAAGCGATTAAGGCGGAAAACAAAAAAAGAAAATTGAAGCAGAGGGTAGAAAATCTTAAAGACATAAAAGCAGCGACTTACTATCTTAAGCAAACCGCTAAGGCAGGAGAGGTGATTGTTTTAATGGGGGCAGGCGATGTTTTTCGAGTCGCTGATAATCTGTTTATT
>Ga0172377_10001507_pt1 | contig 23544 bp, 17 predicted proteins | sample Pumphouse3metaG_FD_119749 | JGI IMG/M metagenome (GOLD analysis project Ga0172377, IMG submission 119749) | Leachate microbial communities from a municipal landfill in Southern Ontario, Canada - Pumphouse #3 metaG | ecosystem: Engineered > Solid waste > Landfill > Unclassified | place: Canada... | reverse complement strand
TTGATAAAATCATACGAGCCGCTTCTGATTGCTTCGATTGCCAAATCGGTAATTTCAGCACATTTCATCCAAGGCCTTTGTTCAAATGGGACGATATCCGAGGGAACTTCAACATACGTTTCAAGCTTCTGATCAAACTTTCCTGTTCTGTTTCCATTAAAAAAGTAGGTTACGTGCCCATACTTTTGTGTTTCACTGATTGAGTACTGGCGGACTTTGGATGCACATAGATATTCAGCCATAGTCCTGTCTATCGAAGGAGGCGAGACCAGATATTGAGACGGGACATGCAAATCACCGTCGTATTCCATCATGCCTGCATACTCGACTTTAGGGAAACGCTTGCGGTCAAATTCCTTTAACTCCGCAGCTTCGAAAGCTTTCGTAATTTCCAAAGCTCGATCGCCTCTGAAATTAAAGAGGATTACGCTGTCCCCATCTACTATCGGACCGATAGGTTGACCATGTTCCTCGATTACAAACGGAGGCAGGTCCTGGTCTATCGCCTTGGTTTCCTTTCTCAAGGTAACGATAGCCTCGTGTGCAGAGGGAAACCTACGACCTTCTCCGAGAACGTGTGTTTCCCACCCCCGTTTCACCATATCCCAATTTGCGTTATAACGATCCATCGTGATGACCATTCTACCGCCGCCCGAAGCAATTCTCGCATCGAATCCTTGGTCGGACAGTCCAACTAAAAACTCTGCAAAAGGATCAAAATACTCGAGTGCCGATAATTCGCCAACATCACGTCCGTCAAGCAGTGCGTGAACACGGACTTTCTTTACGCCTGAGGCCTTCGCTTCAATAATCATGCTTTTCAAGGTATCGATATGCGAGTGTACGTTACCATCCGAAAGCAAGCCGATAAAATGAAGCGTTTTATCCGAAGCAATCACATTGGAAGTAAGTTTTTTCCAAACCGCACCTTCGAACATGGCTCTCGATTCAATAGAAGCGGCTACCAGCTTTGCCCCCTGTGCGAACACCCTTCCGCAACCGATGGCATTATGTCCGACTTCGCTGTTACCCATATCGTCATCCGAGGGTAATCCCACAGCAGTACCGTGAGCCTTCAGCTTGGTCCAAGGAGCCGAGTTCATCAGATGCTTGAGCATATTTGCTTTTGATTCTGCGACTGCGTCTCCTTCCTGATATTTACCAATACCGACTCCGTCCATTATGACCAGTACGACGGGTCCTTTCCTCGTAATATTGCGATTCCTATTCAATGCTTCGACCATGCGCTGCTCCTTGGGTACAATCGTAACCGAATATAGCTATTTATTGAATGGACGTAAAGTCACAAAGCTGCGGTAGCTTGTGCCAGCCATGTACGTTCTGCCTCGTCAAGATAGGGGTCAAGTTCATCTCTGACCCAAGTATGATACGTATTGACCATATGTATTTCAGCATCGCTGAGCAGGGATGTATCGATTAGCTTTCTTTCGAACGGACACATGGTTAAAACTTCGAACGCTAAAAAAGAACCGAATTCCGTCTCTCCGTCTTCAACCACCGTAATGATATTTTCCAGTCTAATTCCATACCGGTCTTTCTTATAAATGCCCGGTTCGTCGGAAAGGACCATGCCACTAATCAGCGGAACTACAAGTGGACGAGGTGAGATGTTCTGAGGTCCTTCGTGGACGTTCAGACAAAATCCGAGTCCATGTCCTGTACCGTGACCATAATTCTGCCCGTGCTGCCATAAATGCTGCCTGGCTAGTATGTCGAGCTGATAACCGGTCGTCCCTTTAGGAAACCGCTGAGATGCGAGAGAGAGGTTTCCCTTTAATACAAGCGTATAATCTCTTGTCATCTCGTCAGAAGGAGCGCCGAACAATAAGGTTCGCGTTACGTCTGTTGTTCCGCATGTGTACTGTGCTCCCGTATCCAGCACTAAAAGCCCGTCGGTATCCAGCACGCTAGCTGTTTCGGGCGTAGCGGCATAGTGGGCAAGCGCGCCGTGTCCGCAAAATCCAGCTATCGGTGAAAAGGAAGGTCCGATATATTCGTCACTTTTTTTTCTGAACCAAACCAGCTTCTCAGCTAAGGTAATTTCATCGTATACGTGCTTTGAAGCTGCAAGATGAGAAAGGAATCTTACTAAAGCAAGACCGTCCAGCAGATGTGCCCGACGCATTCCTTCCAGTTCTTTAACATGTTTCGCAGCTTTTAGATCGGTCGATATATCGCGGCCTTCCACTGTCCCGACTCCGGTGGGGAACGCCTGAAACAACGCAGTTGAAACCTTGTCGGGAGAAAAATATATTGTTGAATTCTGAGCAGGAATCTTTTGCAATACTTTTTTTATATCTTCGTACGAAACGATTTCGACATCCTTGCTCAGCTGTTCTTTTAGACCGGTTTCGACTCGGTCTGCATCGATACAGAGAATCGCGTTTTGTGGACCTATCAGCAGATAGGCTAAAAACACCGGATTGTAAGTGATATCACTGCCTCTTGCATTAAGTATCCATGCGATATCGTCCAAACTTGCAACTAGATGATGAGTACAGCCGAGTCTCTGAAACGACTTTCTGATGATATCTATCTTTTCACTACAGGTAAGTCCTGCATAGCGTTCGGATAAGGTGGTCACAGGTTCGTGCGGTGGTGCAGGGCGGTCGGTCCATATCAGGTCAAACCAATCGTCTGTAGCAACTACTTCGAACCGCCTTCCGATGAAGGCTCTCTCGATCGTTCTCTTTGCGGAAAGGGTCATGGTAGTACCGTCAAAGCCAATTCTGCAGCCTTCTTTCATCGTATTTGAAAGCCATTGGACATAATCTACTACCTGTGGTGTATCAATCTTCTGTAAATCGAACGGAGAACCTTCCAATTGCTGTTCGGCCTGAATGAAATAACGGGAATCAACCCATAACAGAGCCCTATCTGCCGTGACTACTACTGTTCCCGCAGAACCGGTAAATCCGGTTATCCAAGCCCTAGTGAGCCATCTTTGCGCAACATATTCGCTTGAATGCGGATCGCTTCCCGTTACAATCCATGCGTCGACTCGATTCTCGCGCATAATCTCTCGCAATGCTTCTAACCTGTTCGCAATGGTATTCATGTTATCTCCGATGTATCTATTATCGACGTTTCTTTTTATTTTTCGAGCTTTTGCGAGCTTTTTGGCTTTGTATGGCAGCCTGTTGCCGTTTCAACGCCATTGCTTCTGCCGTAGCAGCCTGCTTCTGATGGATATGGCGGCTATAGAACAATACGAAAAAGCCGAATACGATCATGGCCATACATAGGATTTGTCCCATGGATATATTTAAAAATGACGTAAACAAGGCAGTTTCCGATGAATTTTTTCCCCAAGCAATGACAAATCCCAAATTCGAATCGGGTTCCCGCACATATTCGATAAAGAAACGAGCAAAGCCATATCCAATGATGTACCATGCGAGCAGAAAACCGTGATATTGCTTTCTCGGTCGCATGATAAACCATAAGAACAGCCACAGGACAACTCCTTCAAACAGAGCTTCGTATAACTGCGAAGGATGTCTGGGGAGATTAATTAAAGCACCTTGGCTGAATTCGATTCCAATTCGTTCAGCAAAATCACGGACCCACTGATGATTGGTACTGTATGAAGGAGCATCGGGGAAAACCATTGCCCAAGGAACAGACGAGGCCCTGCCCCACAACTCCCCGTTGATAAAATTTCCCAATCTTCCGAAGGTATAGCCCAGCGGTATTCCTGCAACCAGTACGTCGGCAACCTCGAAAAATCGGCGATGATGTATCCTGCAATAGATAATTACGGCAACGATAGTACCGACCAAGCCTCCGTGATAGCTCATTCCCGGCAGCCCGACGAAACGCCCGTTTCTAAATGGCCAAAAGATCATCCACGGATGCGTCCAGTAATACCAAGAACCATCGTAGAGTAAAGTGGAAAACAGCCTTGCTCCGAGAATCAGTCCTGCGATGGCAAAAATGAATAAATTGATAGTGTCGTCGACCGAACTGTCGAATTCCTTTTTCTTTACCTGATTCCTGACCAGGATGTACGTTGTGGCGAACGCAAAGATGTACATGAGGCTGTACCAGCGTATCGGAAGCCCGGGAATTATGGTGGGTACAATCCACGTGGGGTATTCAATAAAGAGATGCATAAAAGAAGTGTACGCTGAGAGCGAAAACCGGTCAACAGCAACTCCGAGAATATTGTGGCCTATCAGCGAGAAAATAGATATATTCTAGGTACTATGAAAAAGCTAAAGATATTTTTAATCATTACTATTGTCTCATTGGCTTTCACGCTCCAGTTTGTCGGCGCAAACGGTATCGACGAGCAACTTGCCTCCAGCTTATTCTATTATCAGCCTCAAACGGCTTCATCATCACAGCAGCGTTCCGACGATATTTCTCTGAATATGAGGAAATTGGAACTGCTCTATCGTTTGATCGAACGCGATTTTCTGTATGAAATAGACAATGATGCGGTATTCGAATCGATGGCAAAAGGACTCTTTGCCGCGCTGGACGATCCATACTCCGGATATGTCGTTGCAAAAGAAGCGGCTGATTTTACCGAAGAAACTACGGGAACGTATGGCGGTATCGGAGCCTATATCTCCAAAAACTTTCTTGAGTACCGGGACTTTAGCAAACCGGATACCTATATGGTCAACATAACTTCCGTATTTCCCGGTTCTCCAGCAGAGATGGCCGGCCTACGTTCCGGAGACTTGATATCGCATATCGACGGAAAACCGGTGGACGATTGGGAGGCCGAAGAAGCCTCTCGGGCGCTCAAGGGAGAACCAGATACTACGGTTGTCTTGACAGTCCATAGAGGCTCGACAGTCTTCGATGTTCCTGTAGTTAGGAAGATCGTGACCGTTCCTACCGTATCAAAAACCTATATCGACGATACAATCGGGTATTTAAGAATCACGCAGTTTACTAATTCAACTACCGAACAGGCGGGGAAGGTCATCCAAGAATTCGCGAACAAAAACCTCAAAGGAATCATTCTCGACCTCCGGGATAATCCAGGAGGAGTTGTTGACTCTGCCGTATCGGTAGCAGACATGCTCCTATCAGGCAAGCCTATTGTCCATATTTACACCAAAAACGATGCTCGCAAGGAATCCTATACTGCCAGAACAAGTACGCTGGTTTCTACATCGATTCCGATGGTCGTTCTCGTAAACAAAGGATCTGCATCAAGTAGTGAAATACTTGCGGGGGCACTCAAGGATAATAATCGGGCAGTCTTGGTAGGAAATACTACCTATGGAAAAGGTTTGATCCAACTTGTATCCCCGTTCGACGAAGGTTACTACACGCTGACTACAAGCCAGTATAGAACACCAAACGGCAACGATATCAATAAGGTTGGAATTCCGGTCGATTATGAAATTGAAGAGATTGTCGTGGCCGAAGAAGATCTCGATCGCTATACAGAATTCGTGCAAAGCGGAATCGTCGAAACGTTTGTCGACGAATATCCCGAATATTCTGAAGTTGCTGTACAGTTGTTCCTGTCTCAGGTAGAAGCTACCGAAGAACCGCTGCCAAGGGATATCTATCGTTTGTTACTACGTAGAGAGTATTTGAACAGAATGCCCTATGAAGAGCGACCTATTGTAGATCCTGATTATGATCCGGCACTTAAAAAAGCTATTGATTTATTAACGACAGGGCGCTGATGCGGACATTCATACTCCCCGACACCTTCAACGGAGAGCGCGAAGTATCTCTCTCTGGTAAAGATTCCCATTACTTGTGCAGGGTACTCAGAATGAAAATCGGACAGTCCTTTGCCGGGATGGACAAGAATGGGAAAACCTGGGATTTGAAAATAATTGCGAAAGATGCGAAAAGTTGTCGTCTTGCCTGTGCCTCGTCTCTGTCGGTAGATTCCGTTTACAAAGAAACACTGCCGATGCTGGACAGGCCTTTACCGAACATATGTCTGTACATCGGATTGTGCAAGGGTAAGAAAATGGATACCGTTGTCCGTCAGGCAACCGAAATCGGAGTATCGAAGATTATCCCCGTAAAAACACAGCATAGTATGGTCGAATGGAGCGAAAAAGCATCGGCAAAAGCCAATAGATTTGAAGTAATCGTTAAAGAAGCTCTTCAACAGTGTGGCTCTCGTATTCCGACAATAATAAGCGAACCGATTATGTTTGCCGATTTGGTCGCACATTGGAGATCCCGAGGTCCAGCCCTTGCCTTTCACGAAAGCTCGACCGATGATCAGCTTCCGTTGTTCTCGGTTCTTGATAGCATTGCACCAAACGATGAAATCGCGATAGCTATCGGCCCCGAAGGAGGCTTCAGCCTTGAAGAGATTGAAATTATGAAGAAAGCCGGTTTTTCGATCGTACATCTCAAGACCAATATCCTACGTTCGGAAACTGCCGTAGTCTATGCACTTGGTGCCGTACAGACCTACCTGATGGAGCATCGCTGACGTTCCGTATTTGAAGCATTACCTGAAGTCCAATTATCTCGTACAATCATTACATGGCCATCTATCTTATTACGAAAGATCTGAGAATGAGAGCCTTGATAAACCGCTCTTTAGCCGTCTCCGTGTTTTGTGCAATCAACCGGGAACAGTTTGATAAACTTGTCGTTCCTCTTGGTAAAGATATGTGCCCGGTCTTGATTATCGATTCCGATTATGTAAAAGAACATGTAAGCCGATTGTTATGCTCGCTTGCCTTTAAAGGTATCAAATGTCCAAAAATTCTATTAGTTTCCCATCCTTCCGATTTTTCTCAGAAAGAAAAAATCAGTCGAGAACATAATATTCTTTACCTGACTAAGCCTTTTGATCAAGCGTTACTTTGGAATGCAATCGTCGAAGTTGCGGGAAATAGACCACTGGAACAGCATCTGGACGAAGACGTGTTTAAATCGTTTGTATGTTCTTCTTCAGATCCGTTTGATTCGATTTTTATTGGAACATCTAAGGCCGCACGAACCGTACGAACGATAATCAGGCACATTTCGCATACGTTTGAAACCGTACACATCTTCGGCGAAACGGGAACCGGAAAAGAAATCGTGGCAAACCTACTCTTTAAAAGTAGTGGTTCCCGGATTCCGATGGTTACCGTAAATTGTGCGATATTGAACGGGCCTTTACAGGATTCTACATTGTTCGGTCACACAAAGGGAGCTTTTACCGATGCCAGAGAAACTAGGCCAGGTCTTCTCTCAAAAGCAAACGGTGGAGTATTATTCCTCGATGAAATCGAACTGCTGCCATACGAATTACAGGGAAAGATGCTTCGTATTCTTGAAAATGGACAATATCGAGCTCTTGGATCTGATGAGCTGATTACGACCCGCTTCAAATTAATCACTGCATCAAACATACCGCTGGAACTCCTCATGAAAAAAGGTACCATAAGGAGTGACTTCTTCAACCGGATCGATCGATTATCTATCGAAATTCCTCCTTTGCGGGAGCGTTCGGAAGATATCATGCCGTTGGCCGAACACCACCTCCGTCAACTCGGCGAAAGTCGTCAGTTTGATCGTGAAACTATAGACTTGCTGACAAGCTACCACTGGCCCGGGAATGTCAGAGAATTATTCAATGAAATAGAATCTATCGTCCTCTTTAGCAGAGGTAGACGGGACCTTTCCATACATTCGGTGCTGACTTCTTCCCACATCAGAAGATGGAGAGCTTCGGGGTTGTCAAAAAACCTTCATGAGACGGTTGAAAACGTAGCTGAAACCCCTACGGGATACAGTTTACAAACACTTCGGGAAACCTGTGGATAACTTGTGGAAAGTTTAGGAATTAGGAGTGGTACTAGTATTAGTCTGATAAGTATTATTCTTATATAAGAATTGGTAAATTATTACGTAATACAATTACATCTATTTCTTTTATAAACAATAATTTGACATAGATTGAAAAAACTGTCGTACGAGCCTTGCAGGAACCTTTTAAAAATGCCGTAACAGACACTACGGAGCCACGAGCGACTTAGGTTGTGGATAAGTTGTGGAATAGTGTTGCATAGGGTATGCGGATATTCATGCTAATCATCGATAAGTCTTTGTCTTTTTGATGGTTATTCAATTCTCTCAATTGAGGCCCCAACCCCCAGAAGCTTCTTTGCCAGCTGCTCATAACCTCGCTCAATCTGATAGATGTTTTGGATAGTAGATACGCCTTGCGAACACAGAGCTGCAATGACCAACGCCATGCCTGCTCGAACGTCGGGGCTGGTCACTACGGCATTCTTAAGCCGAGACGGCCCGTTTACTACCGCCCTATGCGGATCACAAAGAATAATATCAGCTCCCATTCGCACGAGCCAATCGATAAAAAACATTCGTGTTTCATACATTTTTTCATGAATTAAAACCGTTCCGTGCATCTGTGTTGCAACGACAGTAATGATGCTCAGCAAGTCAGCGGGAAAGCCGGGCCATGGTGCATCATCGAGTTTAATCGTTCCTCCATCAAGCGCTTTTTTTACTCGTCGGGCCTGCAGAGCTGGAACAAAAAGCGATGAGGAACCTGTCTCGACGCATTCGATACCAACTTTCTGAAAACCTCGTTTCAAAACCGACACATGTTCGAGATTGACATTTTCGAGCAGGATTTCTCCTTTTGTCGCTGCGGCAAGTCCGATAAAAGATCCGACTTCCATATAATCCGAGCCGATGGTAAAGTCACAACCAGATAGCGAATCAGTTCCTACAATAGTCAGAACATTCGAGCCGATACCTGAAATATTGGCTCCCATGGCGACGAGCATGGTACACACATCCTGAACATGCGGTTCGCAGGCGGCATTGACCAGGACGGTAGTACCGCTGCTTAAAGAAGCAGCCATCACAAGGTTCTCGGTTGCGGTTACCGAAGCCTCTTCAAGAAAGATTCTTGTGCCTTGCAACTTCTTTTCGGTTATTTCCAACATCCCCGACGATGTTATCTTACACGTACACCCCAGCGCCTCAAGACCGGCAAAATGAGTGTCGAGTCTACGTAACCCGATTACATCTCCTCCAGGAGGCGGAAGCAGCACTTTTTTCCTTCTGGCAACCAAAGGTCCCGATAAGAGAATCGAAGCCCTGATAGCATCGACCAAATGATGGGGAATCTCGTTGGTATTGCGACAATTAGATAGAGAGCTGGTAACTGCGACGGTATTGGCATCGAGGTATTCGACAGACGAACCGAGGCTTTTCAACAGTTCTAGCATAATCTTTACGTCTTCGATTGCAGGGATGTTTCTTAATACAATCCGCTCATCGGTCAGCAACGTAGCTGCCAAACACGGTAATGCTGCGTTTTTATTACCGCTGATAGAAATAGTACCGGCAAGCGGTTTCCCACCGGTTATTACGTATGCTCCCATACGGACATGGTACAAGCCTTAGCGTGTTTTGACAATCCAAGTTGTTGTGCTCTAATCCGATTGAGTATAGTATATCCATATGAAGAGCCCGACTCCACGTGTTTATGGAATTGGAAACCCTTTGATCGACATCATCGCACAGATATCCGACGATGATCTGGCAAGGCTTGGCCTTCACAAAGGAACCATGCATCTCATCGATGAAAGACGGCGGCACGAACTGCTTAGGTTTTTACACGGGATGAGCGTCTCCTATTCTTGCGGTGGTTCTTGTCCCAACACCATCATTACCCTCGCATCGCTCGGCATTGAAGCAACCTTGGCAGGGGAAGTCGGAACCGACGAATTCGGTTCAATCTATCAAAACAGGCTTGAACAATTGTCAGTGAAAAATGAATTGGCTCAATGCGACGAGCCTACCGGTTCCTCGATAATTCTCATAACCGAAGATTCTGAACGGACAATGAATACCTACCTAGGTGCTAACCGATTTTATCAGAAAGAAGATGTGGTAGAAGAGACCGTAAGGAATGCCGATATTTTTCATTTCACGGGCTATATGTGGGATACCCAGTCTCAAAAAGAAGCTGTGATGAAGGCATTGGACATCGCTTCGGAATCGGGTACGATGGTTTCGTTCGACGTGGCTGATCCTTTTGCCGTAGGACGTAATCGCGATACATTCTTATCCCTGATCAGCAATCATACCGATATTGTCTTTGCCAATAGCGAGGAAGCGAGAATCCTATTCGATAATTACGATGCGTACGAATGCTGCAAGTCGATGGGCAAACTCTGTCAGATAGCGATAGTCAAAAACGGCAAGCGTGGTTCGTTTGTCTCGTATATGGGAACGGTAACTTCGATTCCTGTGCAGGGACCTTCAACCCCGGTCGATACGACAGGTGCCGGCGATGTGTATGCTGCCGGCTTTCTTTATGGCATCTGTAAAGAGATGGATATTTACAAAGCCGGGCATATCGCTTCTTTTTTGGCTGGAGAAATCATTCAACAGCGGGGAGCACAATTTTCAGTCGAAAAAATCGATGAAATAATGCAACGCCTTCATGCAGTAGCATTGTCCTAACGCATATCGTAACAGGTACTAGGATCTCACCGGAGGCATCTCGTCGTCCTTAAGCACCCTAACCTGCTTGTATAGACCGTCGCCCTCGCTTTTCGTCTGAATTCCCTCGACACCGTTGAGCGCCGTGTGTATCAGACGTCGTTCGAACGGATTCATCGGTTCAAGAAGGCGGGATTTTCCGCTACGTCTTACCTGCTCTGCTGTTTTAAAAGCGAGACGAACTAACTGCTCTTCATGACGCACTCGGTAATTTTCGCTATCCACGACAATTTTCGCGTCTTCGCTTAATTTACCGGCATACACGTTTGCTATCAACTGAAGAGCGTCGAGATTCTTACCTTTTCTTCCGATGATAATCGCCGAATGCGATGAAATGATATTCAAACCCAATTTCCCGTCCTCACGGTCCTCTACTTCTACAGTCCCTGGAAAACCCATTTTTTCCAAGATATTTGCAACGAATTCGACTACTGCGTTCACCGTATCGTCATCGAGATTGGAATGATGTTCGACAACAGACGATTCTTCGACGATTTCATCTTCGTAGACTTCTTCAAACTTGTCATCGTCGAGATGGATTCGAATTTTTACCGGGCCTTTTTTAAATAATCCCTTTCGACCGGCATCGAGAATTTCCACGTCGAAATCCTGTCGGTCAATCTGCAACTCGCTCATCGCAAGCGCAATGGCGTCTTGTTCCGTTTTTCCTTCAAATTCTCTATACATATCGGTTGACTCCTAGATTAATCAGCGCTTGGAGGACCGCTTCGGTCCAAAAGATTTAGCATTAGCGGTCGGAGCAGAAGTAGCTTTCTTATGCTTTCTCCGATAATTGACGAACATTTGTTGACCTATCGAAATGACGTTCATCACCATCCAGTAAAGCAACAGACCCGACGGAGCGTTGTAGAGCACGAAGAAGAACATGATGGGCATTCCGTACATCATGATTTTTCCAGTCATACCACCCTGCTGCGACCCTGTCTGACTGATCTTAAACGAGAAAATCATCGACGCACCGTATAACAGGGGCAATAGCCGAAGATCGCTGCCAATCAAGGGAAGCTTAAGCGGGGCAAAGTTTATGATCGATTCGGGAATCGACAGGTCCTCGATCCAACCCGGAATGAACATGGCTCCCCGTAGTTCGAAATGCTTGTTGAGCAGCCCGTACAGAGCAATGAATATCGGAAATTGCAACAGCATCGGCAAACAACCGCCGAGTGGGTTGATTTTCTCGCGTTTGTACAACTCTCCCATCTCTTGGTTAAGTTTTGTAGGATTGTCCTTGTACTTTGCCCTTAACTCTTCCATTTGGGGGTTCAGTGCCTGCATTTTGGAAGTCGACTCAAGACTCTTTTTACTAAACGGTTGTAAAATCACTTTTATCAAAATGGTAAGAAGAATGATGGCAACACCCCAGTTCGGGACCATTTTGTGGAACAATGTGAGGAGCCATTTAAGGATATTTTCCAGCCAGCCCAGCCATGATCCGCTGTCCAAGGCATTTTCCAGGTTGAGGTCTTTTAGTCCGAATCCATTTTGCGAAGGATCGTTATAGACCGCAAGATTCTCCTTGAGCTGGGGTCCTAAGTAAAACCTATACAAATCGGTATTGCTGGCCATTTTGATAGTAGGTCGTGAAAAATACATACGAGACTCGAGCGGGATATCTACTGTTTTAGATTCGGTAAGCGTTACTTTGGTTCGGGTATAGGGGATTCCGATAACTGAAAAATATTTACTGGTAATCGCCGCCCACGAGATAAAATCGCTTGTTTCATACTTGCCGTCTTTCAGTTTGACCGTCTGCTTTTTGCCATTCATCTCGGTATAGAAACGCCGATAGGTATAATTCCCGTCTGGAGTCTGATAGAATTCGGGACCTAACTGCGGTTCAAATGCCAGCGTATAGGCATATCCGTTTAGATTAAGCGGAACAGAAAGGTTCTTTGAATTTCGTATTTCGATTCCGAGCTCAAACAGGTAGTCGTTCTCACTAAAATTATATGTTTTTTCAACGGTAAACGTATTATCGCTCGCACTTCCATCGGGATTTGCCAAAGCAAACATACGTGAGAAAATGACTTTATTGCCTTCTATCCTGTATGAGAAAGGATGAACAATCGGCCTATTGATATCATCTCCGACATACATAAGAAAAGATACGGGAGTTTTTTCGTCGTTGAACAACAGCTCGACCGGTTCGCCTTTATCAAGGTGTTTTTTCAACCTAATGCTGCTTATTCCTGCTCCAGCCGGATCAAACTCAATAATAAAAACGCCTGTCTCGTAAGTGAAGCGCTGGCTTGAAGGTGACTCTCCCAAAGCTACAAGAGTGGAAGAAGCGTCCATAACCGGAATCGTTTGCGAATCGGCTAACGAACTTGATTGACCTGATGCTACCGAATCGGAAGCTAGTGAAGTAGAAGTATCTGCTTGAGTAGCAGTTGCCTCCGGTGGAGGCGGTGCGAAAAGGGTCGACTGTAGCGTTAGTCCTACTGACATAACGACAACCATGAGAATAATCGCAATAATTGTATTCCTGTCCATATCCACTCCTGGGGTTCTTTGGGTGCTGAGGCGGTGTTATCAGGAAAGAAAATTGGAATATGGATTCAGTCGGACAGGTACACTCCTGCTTGTTGAAACAATTCTATCAGTTGTTGCTTCTGTCGTTGATGATCGACAGCCTTTCCTGGATACACCACAAATGCGAAATCAAAGCCACTAGAGAATCGGGCTTTCTCAAGACGCCAAATTTCCTTAATCTGGCGTCTTACCCGATTCCTTTGTACGGAAGTACCGTAATGCCGGACAGGTATGACCACAATCCGGCTTCTTCCCTGGTCATTCGACGCGACAATAAGCCGTATGTTGTGACCGTAATACTTCCTGCCTTGTGTAAAAATCCGATCAATTTCGGGTTTCTTCTTAACGATTTCTAGTTTAGTAAGGCTTTTTCTCATCACTGACAGTGAGTTTTTTTCTACCTTTTGCTCTTCTTCTGGCCAGTACAAGACGACCGCCTTTGGTGGCCATGCGTGCACGAAATCCGAATTTTCTATTTCTCTTCATCTTGCTTGGCTGATAGGTTCTTTTCATGAGAGATTCTCCAATTATTTATCGCTTACGCGGAATTTTTCTAGTAAAAAGTAAACAGACTCCTGAGTGGGGCAGTATATAGTCGAGTGAGGCATAATGTCAAGTATTGCTTGAGATTCTCACCTGTAGACGCTTTATTTGTAATTCAGGATACATCTTCGAAATATGCTCGATAATCTTCTGTTTGCGCATCGAAACGACTGCCGCCCAGGCAGGATGATCAACTTTCACAATCAATGTCGATCCCTTTATATCTTGCAGGCTGCAATGTCCGATTAGATCGGGTCCGACAATTGAATCCCAGGTGCGTACAACCGGGGCGTACGGGTTCGTATCGTCACATTTTAATCGAGCCAATAGAATATCTAATAACTCGGAAACGCTTTTCTCAGGCATTTAATGTAAACCTCCCCTCGCAAACCGTATAGGTACTGCACGCTTCCGATTGGATTTCGGAACTATATTGTTCTCCTGGAAGAAAGGTGAAAAAAGCTTGACTATAATGTCCCAAATATTCAAGAAAAAGCTCTCTTTTTGCCAAATCAAGCTCCAATAAGACATCATCTAGTAATAGAATCGGATCTTTCTGAGTCTTATTCCGATAGAGGCTGCACTGGGCGATTCTAAAAATCAGCGACGCCAGCCGCAATTGCCCTGTCGATCCGCTGGATGCAAACGGTACTTCATTATCCATGATGATGAACTGATCGCGGTGTATGCCGCTTGCGGTCGTCTGTAGCTTACGATCACGCTCGAGAGTCCTCGACAGTTTATCTGTAACCTGATCTTCGTCAATACAATCGTGCCAGCTTGGTTTATATAAGATCGTGATATTTCTTTCACTCTGCGATACGGCTTTATACAGCGCAGGCAATACCGTGTTGAATTCCTTTACCGCCTCGACTCTTTGGCGTTGTATCTGCATTCCCAAGCGCGCAAGCTGCGAGTCGTAAAGGGGAATCAAAGAAAGGTAGTCTTCTTTGATTGCTGCGTTCCTTTGTCTCAGTACTGCGCGATAACGGCGAAGATCGTCGAAATACAAGGGATCGTGCATTGACATGGTCTGATCGAAAAATCGTCGTCTGTTTTCGGGATTTCCACGCACAAACTCGATATCGTCGTGGGAAAAAACGATGCATGGTATGTTATAGATCAAATCTTTACGATCTTTTACCTCCCGTCCATCGATAAGTATCTCGCGCTTTCCTTCGATAAATCTGAATGAAATGCGTTGATGAGAACCTTCGTCGGTCGAAACAACGGCAGAGAGTGCGAAGTCACGCTTACTGTGCTTAATGAGTTCTCTAATGTTAGTAGTTTTAAAAGAAGATCCATAGCAAAGGACATAAAGAGCTTCTAGAAAACTAGTTTTCCCCTGTCCGTTTCCACCGACGAGTACGACACGGGACGCGTCGGTAGGAACCATGGAGTCCTCGAGATTTCTAAAATTCCTAAATCCTACCGATTCGAAGCGCATTAGTCGATCTGCATCGGCATGATGATGTGGAAATAATCTTTTTCAGGATCTGGTTTGACCGTAATCGCACGATTTGATTCGGTAAAGCAGATAAGGAAATCTTGTCCTTCCATGACCCGTAAAGGACTAGCCAGGTAAGAGTAGTTAATTGCCAATCGACAACTTGGCCCCATATAGTCACAGCTTACGGTTTCCTTCGCCTGGCCGAAATCGCTTTCCTCTGAACTGACCGTTACTCCTCCCGCATCGACATCGAGATAGATCCTCTTCGCCTTATTTTCTACTAAAAGCGATACTCGTTTTAACGCTTCTTGCATATCGTTGATCGATAGACGGCAGATATTGGTCTGTGTTGCGGGAATTACTCTTCTGTAATTGGGAAATTGTCCTTTAATTACGCTGCAGTACATGTATTGGCTACCAATTTTTGCAAATATCACCGATTCGGTTACGGCAAGTGAAAGAGTCCCTTCTCCAGTACCGGCTTTTTTCAACAGTGATAGGAATTTCGCAGGAATAATGGCCCCGGAGAAAGGGTTAATCATTTCCTGAAAGTGCCTGTTTATGAATGAGAGTCTTCTCCCGTCGGTGGCAACCATGGTCAGCCCCTCGGGATTATGTTCAAGAAATACACCATTCATAAAATATCTTGTCTCATCGTCGCTGATTGCGAAAATGGTCTGATCAATCATGTCGTAGATATCTTTCTGACCTATCGTAAACCACTCTGAATTTCCTGCTTCTTCAAGTGCCGGAAACTTATCGGAACTGATGGTTCTGAGCTCAAAATTGATAGAGTTTTTTTCTGGATGAATAAAGAGCTTGTCTCCGATTTCTTCAAATACGGTATGCTCATCAGGTAGAGCTCTCAGGATACTTAGAAACTTATCGCAAAAGACCGTCGTGCTTCCCTCTTCGATAGTCTCTACGTCGATAATACTTTTAAACCCTATTTTCTGATCGGTAGCCTTTATCACGAGTGAATTACCATGCGTCTCGAGCAGTACATTTGAAACGATCGTCAGGGTATTTCTCTGAGATGTGAATTCGAGGGCAAGTACGATCTCTTTCAACAGCGTATTTCTCTGGCAGGCGAATTTCATCTTATAACTCCTCTACTATATAATGCAGTAATCGTAGTAATAATAGCATGAAAACTGTGGATAAAAGCAATAAATGTATACTTGAGAAACTGATGATTCAAGGAAAACTTGTGCAATACATACCGTTTTTATCCACAGCTTATCCAGAATTTCCACAAGCAGCGGAGTTATCCCCTTTTGATTCACCGGTTATCCTCAGTTCATCAACAAGTTTTATTTTTCTCTTTTATAATCCTGTATCCTTCGCATAATCAGCTGAACCGAGTCATTTATCTTCGAATCACTGCTAATCAGTCCTTCTATTCTCTGGATTGAATGCATTACCGTCGTATGATCTCTTCCTCCGAACTCATAACCGATTTCCGTCGTTGAAAAATCGGTAATATCCCTGGCTATATACATGGCGACCTGTCTGGGAAGAACAACTGATTTCGTACGTTTTTTTCCTTTTAGGTCGTATGGCGAAATGTTGAAATATTCGGCAACAATTCTAATGATTGAATCGACGGGAAGCGTTTGATCTTTCGATGACGAAAGCGTTCCTTTTAGCTGATCGCGGGCGATGTCTAGCGTGATTTCTTTTCCCAACAGTTCACTGTATGCAATGAGTTTCATTAAAGAGGATTCTAAATCCCGTACGTTGGTATTTACGTTTCGGCTGATATAATCCAGAACCTCTTCGCTCATTGTACTTTCTTTTTCCTGGCACTTCCTATGAAGAATCGCCAACCTGGTCTCGAAATCCGGCGGTTGCAGGTCCACGTTTATACCACGTGTAAATCTATTTTTCAGACGGTCGGCGATATCCTGCAATTCGTGTATCGGCCTGTCGCAGGTAAAGACCAGCTGCTTGTTGGCTTCAAACAGGTTATTGAAGACGTGAAACAATTCTTCCTGTGTAGAATCCTTTTTCTGGAGAAAATGAATATCGTCGATAAGCAATACATCGGCTTTACGATATTTGTTTCTAAACTGGGGAGTCTTTTTTTCAGGAATCGCCTGAATAAATTCATTGGTAAACATTTCGGCGGTCACATAGACTACCTGGAGTTCCGGGGTGGTTTCCTGAATATAATTGCCTATCGACTGAATCAGATGGGTTTTTCCCAAACCTACCCCACCGTAGATCAGACACGGATTGTAGCTGACCCCCGGATTTTTCGCGATTGCTAGAGAAACGTTATAAGCGAAAATGCTGTTGTCTCCCACAACGAAAGAATCAAACTGATAATTCGGATTGATGTTCGGATCTCGAGGTTTTTTTTGAGGTGCGGCAAGCGGTTGTCCGGTCGGAACGTGCCGTCCCGGTTTCTTCTTGTCATGTTCCGCTACATCTTTGTTCAGCTTATCTTGTTCTTCATCGCTTAACTTGCGAACGATCATATCGACTTCGATGTGCTCACCGACCAGTTCATCAAGAATTTCAGATATTTTTTGCTTGTATTGGGCACTTACATAATCACGAATAAACAACGAGGGAACAGCTAGAACTAGCTTGCGATTTTCTGATCCCGCGTAAGAAATCCTGTTCAACCACGTGATGTTTTCTTGTTCCGAGAGGACTGACTGTAATCTGGTAACTATTTCATTCCAGAATACGCTGTAGTTGAATTTTTCCTGCGACATGCCTTGTATCTTACCCCACAGAAATATCCTTGGCAAGCTAAAAGCCTATCGGTACCGAATTCTTATGAAAATATAATATAATTGATTATATAATATATAGATAAAAAGAGAACAATTTCATCAGGCTTACTTTACATTCAATCAAAAACATGATACTATTATGCGGTATCACATTCTCATATCTTATAAGGACATAGAACGATGACAGAGAGTATTTTGAGCGAGGTGCCCGAGCGCTCCACGCATCACCACGATGCGGCCCACGGTCGGACTGGCGCTAAAGAATATACGGCCAGTAATATTCAGGTTCTCAAGGGTTTGGACGCCGTGCGAAAGCGACCCGGCATGTACATCGGATCGACGGGACTCGAGGGTCTTCATCACTTGGTTTATGAAGTCATCGACAATAGTATCGACGAAGCCATGGCGGGATTTTGCGACGAAATCAAGGTAACGCTGGAAAAAGGAAATATCGTAAAGGTCGAAGACAACGGACGTGGAATTCCAACAGAGATGCATCCGCTGGAAAAAATCAGTTCTCTAGAAGTAGTCATGACCCAGCTGCATGCGGGGGGTAAATTCGATAATACCAGTTATAAGGTGTCCGGCGGATTGCACGGTGTCGGAGTTTCGGTAGTCAACGCTCTTTCCGACTGGCTTGAAGTAACGGTATTACGTGCACCTTCGATTTATTATCAGCGCTATCGCCGCGGAGTACCTGAAAAGCCGGTTGAAATCATTGGAGAGACCGATCAGACCGGAACGATCGTACGCTTTAAGGTCGACATGACAATCATCGAAACCGACCAGTACAGTTACGGAGTTCTTTCCGAACGATTCCGCGAACTTGCATTTCTCAATCAGGGTTTGGCAATCAGCATAACTGATGATCGTGAAGAGCAAAAACGAAGACAGGAGTTTATGTTCGAAGGAGGGATTAAGTCCTTCATCGAATATCTAAATAAGGACAAGAAGCCGATTCATCCCGAACCGGTGTATTTCTCAACTCAAAAAGACGATGTTAAGATAGATTTTTCATTGCAATATAACGATCGGTACGACGAAGTCTTGTTTACCTTCGTCAACAATATCAATACCCGTGAAGGCGGTACCCACCTGGCCGGATTCAGATCGGGACTTACCAGAGTAATAAATGAGCAGTTGAAGAAATCGAAACTCTCAAAGAAGTTCGAAGAACCCCTTCAGGGGGAAGATCTTCGCGAAGGTCTGACCGCTGTTATTTCAGTCAAAATACCGGATCCGCAATTCGAAGGCCAGACGAAGATGAAGCTTGGAAATCCGCGAGTTCAGGGAATCGTTGCTTCTACGGTGTACGAAAATCTCAATAATTACTTTGACGAGTTTCCCTTCGTCATTGATTTTATTCTAGAAAAGGCAATTTTAGCAGCGAAAGCGCGAAATGCCGCCCGTGATGCCAGAATGCGTATCAGAAAAAACAGCGACGGTGTCGGACTGCCCGGCAAATTGGCCGATTGTTCAGAAAAAGATCCCGCAAAGTGCGAGATTTTCATCGTCGAGGGTGATAGTGCAGGCGGAAGTGCAAAGCAAGGTCGTGACCGACAGATACAGGCAATTCTTCCATTATGGGGAAAGATGCTGAATGTCGAGAAAGCAAGAGAAGAAAAGGTTCTGGTCAACGAAAAGCTGCAGCCTGTCATCGCATCGCTCGGGGCAGGTCTCGGTGTTCATTTTGAAGCCGATAAGGTCAGATACCACAAAGTCATCATCATGGCTGATGCAGATGTCGACGGCTCACATATTAGGACGTTGCTGCTGACATTCTTTTTCAGGTATATGCGACCTTTAATCGAACGCGGATACGTATACTTTGCCATGCCGCCCCTTTATAAAATTACCATCGGGAAAAAATCATTCTATGCATACGACGAGGAAGCTCGAAAGCGAATTATTGAGGAAAACAGTAAGGGTGTCGACGAAAATAAAATTCCTATCCAGCGCTATAAAGGCCTTGGAGAGATGAATCCCGATCAATTATGGGAAACAACAATGAACCCCGATACACGCAGTCTTACACAGATTCGTCTGGAGGATGCGATAGAGGCCGACAGGATATTCACCATGCTGATGGGAGAAGAAGTCGAGCCGAGAAGGGAATTTATTGAGGAAAATGCCATGTTCGTCTCGAACTTGGATGTGTAAGGATCGAGGAATAGACAATGGAAGAAACAGTAAGCAGAATTTTACAGGCAAATATTGAAGAGGAGATGAAGACCTCTTATCTCAATTATGCGATGTCCGTTATAGTCAGTAGGGCCTTGCCCGATGTTCGTGACGGGCTCAAACCTGTTCATAGAAGAATTCTTTACGATATGTACGAGATGGGGCTGCGGTTTAATACGCCGTTCAAAAAAGCCGCAAGAATTGTCGGTGACGTACTTGGTAAATACCATCCCCACGGTGACGCGTCGGTGTATGATGCGCTGGTTCGTTTAGCACAGGACTTCTCTCTTCGCTACCCGGTGGTAAAGCCCCAGGGGAACTTTGGCTCTATTGATGGAGATCCTGCTGCAGCCATGCGGTATACGGAAGCCAAGATGAGCCGGATAGGTGAGGAGATGCTCAACGATATCCAGAAGGAAACCGTTGATTTTATTCCTAACTATGATGATTCGTTGCTTGAGCCTCATGTTTTACCCGCTTCAGTTCCGTTTCTATTGATTAACGGAACTAGTGGAATCGCAGTCGGCATGGCCACGAATATGGCCCCTCATAACCTTACGGAAGCCTGTAACGCAATTGCAGCCTATATCGACAATCCTTCGATTACACTCGAAGAGCTGATGGAGCATATCAAAGGACCCGACTTCCCTACTGCAGGAATCATTTGCGGAAGAAGCGGAATTGTAAACGCATTTTCCACAGGAAGGGGAAAAATCGTAGTTCGCGGGAAGTACGAGATCGAGGAATCCGACAACGGTAAGGTTCAAATTATCTATAACGAGTTGCCGTATCAAGTTAACAAAGCCGAATTAGTAAAGAGAATCTCGGAGCTGAAAAAAGAAGAAATTCCCGGGATTTCAGAAGTTAGAGACGAATCCGACCGTGACGGAATCCGTCTGGTTGTCGAACTAAAGCGAGGTGCAGTTGCCAAGGTCGTAGTGAACAAATTGTTTGTCCACACTCCCCTTCAGACCAACTTCAATGTAAACAGCCTAGCATTGGTCAACGGTAAGCCCCAGGTGCTGACTCTAATCGATATGATTCGACATTTTGTCGATCATCGCGAACAAGTTATCACAAGAAGAACCATGTATGATTTGAAAAAGGCCGAAGAACGTGCACATATTCTTGAAGGGCTGAAAATCGGATTGGACAATATCGATGAAGTGATAAAGATTATTCGCGAATCGGAGAATAACGAAATAGCAAGTCAAAACCTGATGAGCCGCTTCTCGTTGACGAAACTTCAATCTGACGCGATTATCGACATGAAGCTGGGACGTCTGTCTCATCTTGAAACTGAAAAGATTCTCCAAGAGCTCGGCGAATTGTTGCAAAAGATTGCATATTACAAGGAAGTGCTATCTGATAGGACAAAGGTTCTGGGAGTCGTAAAGTCCGAGATTCTAGAAATCAGTGCTAAATACGGGGACCGAAGAAGAACCGAGATACTTCAGGACGAGTTGGGGCAGATGAGTGACGAAGACTTCATCAAGGAAGAAGATGTTGTTGTTGTTATTTCAAATAAAGGTTTTGTGAAGCGAGTCCCCGTAGAAGAGTACAGGAGCCAGGGACGAGGTGGTAAGGGGGTGCGTGGTATTACCCTTAGAAACGAAGATTTTATCCAACACTTGTTTATCGCTTCCACACATGAGTATGTAATGTTTGTTACTTCGGCAGGAAAGGCATATTGGATTAAGGTCCACGAACTGCCAATCGGCTCAAAAACATCGAAAGGAGATTCGATTAAATCTATCCTTCCTCTTGTAGAAGGAGAAGAAATTACTTCAATCATTAACTTCAAAGAATTCGATGAAGAATTGTATTTGCTTATGGTAACAAGAGATGGAGTTGCTAAAAAAGTAAATCTACCGTTATTTAAAAATGCAAAGACTAGAGGAATTACTGCAATATTCCTTGATGAGGGCGATGTATTGATGAATTGCGAACTTGTCAATGAGTTTAATGATTGCATGGTGATTACCAAAAAGGGCAAAGGCTTGCGCTTTCAAAACAGCGACGTCAGAGCTATGGGAAGAGCTTCTAGAGGGGTTAAAGGTATTAATCTAGCCGAGGATGACGAAGTTGTGGGTCTGTTAAAGGTCGACGACGATAAACGAATTATGATGATTACCGAGAATGGTCAGGGCAAGCAAGTTCATTTCGATGAATTTAGAACCCATAGACGCGGAACCATGGGTCAGAAGATTTATACATTTAGGGAAAAAACAGGATACATAGTTGGTGCACTAGCTGTAGATGATAGCCAGGATATCGTATGTATAACACAACTCGGGCAATCGATTAGAATTCCAGTTTCCTCAATTTCAATACAAGGGGCGTATGCATCGGGAGTCATTATCACTAAGTTAAAAGATAAGGATGTAATTGTCGCAATTGCTACTGCTGATGCAGAGAAGGAAGAAGATTTGTCCGATGAAGAGCTCGATGACCAGGGAATTGAAAGAATTGATGTTGACCAGACTTCATCTGGCGATGATGATCTTTAGATGTGAGCGCGTATGAATATGTGTAAGGCCGGCAATGCCGGCCTTATGTATGACTAAAATGTTTCACGTGAAACAATGATAAAAAATGGAGCCGTTTATGCGGCTCCACTTTTTTAACAATCGTAACTATCCGAAGATTTGTGCAGATTGTTTCACGTGAAACATCCTGATTACAGATTGTTGACCGAACTGATAGTCAAATTTGGATCGACGACACTTCGAATGTAACGTTCGACACCGTTCTTCAAAGTCATCTGAGACATAGGGCATCCAGCACAGGATCCGACAAGACGTACAAATACGTTATTGCCTTCCAGTTTGACAAACTCTATATCTCCACCGTCGTTTTGCAGATCGGGACGAATATCTTCGATTGCAGCCTTAACTTTATCTTCCATGAAATCCTCCTACGATTGGATAAAGAGAAGATACATCGTAGTGTGTTAAAAGGTCAAGGGTAACGAATATTAGGACAAAGGAAGTGACAATACGAAAAAGATTCGTTATAGTAAAAACATGGCTGCTAAACGAATAATATTTGCCAATCAAAAAGGCGGAGTTGGAAAAACTACGTCGGTTGTAAATTTAGGAGCATATTTAGCCCAAATGGGTAAAAAAGTGCTATTATTGGATCTCGATTCCCAGGGAAATATGACCAGTGCCGTATCTGGTGACAGCAGGAAACCCGGGGCATACGAAGTGATTATTGGAAAATGTACGGCTCGAGAAGCGTATCAGACAACACCTGTAAAAAATCTCTATGCTATAGGTGGGAACATAAATTTAGCTGGTTTAAACGTCGAATTGGTGAATGAGCTGGCACGTGAATTCTTTTTAAAAAATGCCTTGGACAGTGTAGATAACGAATGGGATTATATTATTGCAGATTGCCCTCCATCGTTAGGATTGGTAACAATCAATGCGATGTGCTGGGCTCAACATGTAATAATCCCTATGCAGTGTGAATATTTTGCCATGGAAGGTCTCAATTTGCTAATGAGAACCATCGGTAATGTAAAAAAGCAACTGAATCCACATTTAGAGGTGCTTGGTATCGTATTTA
>Ga0172377_10001505_pt1 | contig 23547 bp, 23 predicted proteins | sample Pumphouse3metaG_FD_119749 | JGI IMG/M metagenome (GOLD analysis project Ga0172377, IMG submission 119749) | Leachate microbial communities from a municipal landfill in Southern Ontario, Canada - Pumphouse #3 metaG | ecosystem: Engineered > Solid waste > Landfill > Unclassified | place: Canada... | reverse complement strand
GAGTATAGGCAATAGCCAGATCGGCCATGCTCTCTACGGGAAGCTTGCTCGTAATGGCAACTTTCCCTTTGGATTCCTGATGGGCAGATAGTGCTTTAGCGTAAATTTCCTCTTTGCGCATAATTTAAGAAACCTCTTTCCTTATAAATATTTTCTTAAAATTTCATTAATTTATTGAAGCACTCTTCATCTGTTTAATCTTTTTAAGAATAGGAGCAATAGCAAAAAGCGTTGCAACAATCAACATGACAAGACTGATAGGCCGCTGTAAAAAGATCATGTATGACCCTTTTGAAAGAACGAGACTCTGATAGAGCCCTCTTTCCATCATGGCGCCTAAAATCACGGCTAAAATTAACGGTGAATGTGGCAACTTAAGTTTGTTAAAAACAAATCCTAAAATTCCGAAGAAAAGCATTACCCAAATATTAAAGACGCTATTTCCCACAGCAAAAGCACCGGTAATGCATAACATCGCAATAACACTCGCGAGAACTTCTTTAGGAATTTTGAAAATAACTCCTGATAAAAATTTCCCCAGCATAATTCCCAGTGGCCCCATAAGGATATTTGCTACAAAGAAACCAACAATGATAAGGTAAGCCACTTCTGGGAAATCTTGGAATAGAGAAGGACCAGGTCGAAGTCCTTGTATCATCAATGCGCCTAAGAAAAGAGCTGATGTGGAATTTCCAGGAACTCCGAGAGCCATCAAAGGAACCATTGAACTTGCAACTACAGCGTTGTTGGCTGCTTCTGGCGCAGCTACTCCTTCAGGAACACCAGTTCCAAACTCTTTATCTTTATTACTTCGAATAGCTTGGTCGTATGCTAAATAAATGGCCATTAACATTCCTGCTCCTGGAATAACTCCAATTACGTTTCCAATAGCGGAAGAGGTAAGCCATGTAGGTAAAAGACGCTTTACCATCTTCTTATCAGGCAATACTTTTCCAATTTTAGGAATATCCAAAGAGACATTCCCCTTGCTCCTTTGTCCAATTTCTTCAGCTACTTCCAATACTGACGTTACTCCAAAAAGACCGATCAACATTGGGACAAATGGAATCCCCTCTAGTAAATATGGGTTTCCGAAGTCAAAACGGGGAAAACCTGTTTGTGGGCTCATGCCAATAGTAGCGATAAGCAGTCCTATTGCACACACGATAAGGCTTTTAAGAACATTCTTTCCTGACATACCTGCAACTGTACTTAAGCCTAAAATTGCAAGAGCAAAGTATTCAGGAGGGCCAAAACGCAAGGCATATTTTGCAAGAACCGGCGCTAAAAACATAAGAACAAGGGAACTGACTAATCCGCCAAAAACTGAACTTGTTGTTGAAATACCAAGAGCTTGGCCAGCCTTTCCCTTTAAAGTCATCTGATATCCGTCAAGAGACGTCACCACAGAAGAAGCTGTTCCTGGAATTTTTAAAAGGATCGCCGGAATAGAGCCACCATAGCAAGCCGACGTATAAACACCGACAAGAAGCATAAACGCGTAACTTGGATCCATAGAGAACGTAACAGGAACAAGTACTGCTAACGTAATAGTGTCATTCAGGCCTGGCAAAGAGCCAACGACAAGACCTATACAAACACCAATGAAAAGGAAAAGAAATACGCCTGGCGTAAAAATTTCAACAAATGCAGACAAAATATGTTCCATTTATATCGATAGACCTCCTTAACCTCTGGTTTATTTATCCTTCTACAAAAACGCCAAGAGGTAAGGGAACCCCTAAAAGGAACCTAAACACGGCAAAAATCACAAATACTGATAAAATAGCCGTTATAAGGGCTCTCTTTTTATTGGCATAACCAAGGTTGCACATTATAAAGAGCATTAAAGCTAATGAAGAAACAAGGTAACCTGCTTTAGGAAGAATAAGAATATATACAGCAATGGAGATAATAACGGAATAAACGCTCTTATACCGTTTTTTTTCGCTCTCGGATTCTACTTCTTTCTTGCGTTCATTAAGGCTACGTCCAAGCAAAGGTGCTGCTAATAGAAAAATGACAACAGCAACGCGCTTGGGAAAATGTGCAGCAATATCAGGAAAATTTCCAGCTTCGATAAATACAAATACGCTTATAACCAAGAGAACTATTGCCAATAAGAAATCTTTTTTCCAATTTTTCATGGGCCCACCTCATATGATTCGGGGGCAAAATTTCGTTTGCCAGACGATGCCCCCGAATTTTAATCGTTAAAATAAAATTACTATTGATTCAAAGTTGGAACTATTTTTTCGAGCTCAGTTGCAACTTCCTCTACATAAGATCCGAAATCAGGTGCATTTCTATAAACCAGTGGGTAACCAGCTTTAGCCATACGAGCTGCAAAATCCTCATCGTTTATTATTTTTCCGAAGAGTTCATCAAGTGCTTTGACGGTTTCATCTGAAGTTCCTTCTGGAACAGCTAATCCTCTAAAAGCACCCCATACAAGGTCAGTTCCTTCCTCTTTGAAGGTAGGAATAAAAGAAAAATCTTTTGGTCTCTCGTTTGTCATAACACCGAGGGCACGCATTGTTCCATCTTTAATGAAGCCGGATGCTTCTCCAAGAGCCATCATTCCCGCTTCTACGTGACCGCCCAAAAGCTGCTGTACTTGCATAGCTGCGCTTTCATTATGTACATATCCAAATTTAACGCCCAAACGATTTTCGAGAATAAGGCAAGCAATATGGTGAGAGGTAGAGTAGCCGGGAGTAGCAAGGCTAATTTCTTTTGTTTTAGCAGCTCCGATAAATTCTTTTAAAGTCTTATACGGAGAATTTTCTGGAACCATGACAATTTCAGGGTCAAAACAATACATTGCTATTGGTTTAAATGACTTATGTGTATATGTAGTTTTTTTAGTCATTGGATTGGTAACAACAGAGGATGTATAAGCCAAAATTGTGTATCCATCAGCTTTAGCCTTTGATACAAAAGTCTGGCCGATAACAGCACCGCCACCTGGCATATTTTCGACAACAATTTTTTTCCCATTCATATATTTGGGAGCAACTTCAGCCATTAAACGGCATGTAACATCTACTCCGCCGCCTGGAGCAAAAGGAACAATAATTTTAATGTTTTTCTGTGGAAATGTTTCTGCGGCAAAAGCAAAGGAACCAAAACAAAGAGTCACAAGTGCAACTAAAGCTAAACATGACATAAACTTTTTCATTGTACGTCCTCCCCTAATTTCCCTATTTATTTTTTTACATTATCAACAAAACTGAAAAATCTTATTTCCCGCAAAAAGCAATGAGCTCCATTTCTACTTGACCGCCCAAAGGCAACGCGGCAACCTGAACACAAGATCGTGCTGGCTTATCGTTCGGGAAATACTCTGCGTACACCGCATTTATAGCAGCGAAATCAGCCATATCGGTTACGAAAACAGTAGTTTTAACTACATCATTGAAAGAGAGGCCCGCTTCCTGAAGCACAGCGTTCAAATTTTTCATAATCTGATGGAATTGAGCTTGAATATCTCCTTCGATGATTTTCCCCACTGCAGGGTCAACTGGAAGTTGCCCTGAAGCAAAAAGATAATCTCCTGCTTGAATAGCTTGCGAATATGGTCCTACCGCCTTAGGAGCAGCTGATGATGCTATTACTTTCTTCATTCTTCTACATCTTCCTTCCTTATGATTTAGATTCTTCAGTTTGTCTTACATCTCGTAGATACGAATAAATCGTGTATTTAGTGTTACCCATTTCTTCCGCCAAAGTTTCTATTGAACCTTTGAGTAAGAAAAAACCTTCATCGTCAAGATATTTAATGACCTCAACTTTTTCTGTGCGACTCATTAAATAGCAAGGTTTAGAAAACCTTTGCCGGACTCTCTGCAAACTTTCTTCAATTAGTTCTTCTATATGACTTGGGAATATTTCTGATTTTGATTCGAAAGCACCACGTAACTCGTGGACCTTGAGAAGGGGAGCAATTATATCATTCATAATTAAAGCTTTTGACATATTAAAATTTAAACAAAGGAATCCAATAATGTCTTGATTTTCATCTCGGATAAAAATTGTTGTTGAGCGGAGTTTTTCACCACTTTGTGTTTTCGTTAAATAATTCGCAACGTAGTTGAAATCTCTTGAAATGGCTTTTTTTAAAATATATAGAGCAAAATCCGTTAAGGGAGCACCCTCTTTTCGTCCAGTTACATATCCATTCTCGATAGCTACAACCGAGTTTTCTGGATCTTTAGTACTTTGCAACACTACCTCATAATCAGGACCTAGCGTTTCTGCAAGAGCCTTTACTAAAGGGATATAAGAACGAAGGATTGGATGAATATCTTTTTCTTCAGGCATAAGATTTCATTCCTTCCGCAATATTTTCAATAGCTTTTTTCTTCCTGGATGTTTATAAGTATATGGATGTTTTTTCAATTCGTCAATATTTTGATGTTAATTAAACTTTTTGATATATAGTTAGTATGTAAAAAGCAAGGGGGGTAGCGTTGAACGCTACCCCCCTTGCTTTTAGTAACTCTTTTTTATAAAAAACTACATTATTCTATCCGCTAAAACGTTCGTCCGCCTTCACATTTTCTGGACTTACTGCCTGTTTTTCTAGCCAACCAGCACGGAATTGCCGGCCGAAAATATCAAACTCAGGCACAAAGGGTTTAATATCTAAAAGAGGCGTTCCATCAAGGATATCAATGTCTTCAACAGTCAACTTATTCCCTTTTATTGCCACTAACCGAACAACTGACAGGCCAATTTGGTTAGGCCTTCGCGGCGCGCGGGTTGCAAAAACGCCATGATATTCCGAATCCATAAAAGGCTTTACGGTTAAATCGAAACCTTCTGAAAGATGAAACCAATATAAAAGATAGATATGGGAGAAACCTTCAAGATCTTGAAGACCTTTTTCAAATTCAGGCAAGACTTCGACAGTGCCACGAATGCCCCTCGCCCCTACAGGCTGAATGGGCATTCCCTTTCTTTCTCGAAATGGCGACCGGATAGTACCGATACTCTGGAGTTTCAACTCCCCCACCATCATGCGCTCCCTCCAGTACCTTTTTAATATATTATAACGTACTCTTTACATAAAAACTTTTTTGACGGCGTGAAAAAGTCCGTTAAAATAGATTCATGACTAAATTCTATAAATTTCCAGAAGAAAAATGGTTTGGTAACAATGGAGAAAATGAAGAACCAACATCTCACCGCGAGATAAAATTTCCAGTCTTTCCCAAAGGAAAGAAATTCCTCTGGATACTTGTAGCGTGTGTTGTTCTCGTTTTTTTGGCGTTTCCTTCTCTTGCTAACTTTTATATTGATTACCTTTGGTTTGATGCCCAAAACCAAACAGCTGTTTTTTGGACTATGCTCATTCCAAAGTGGATTTTATTTGGAGTTGCAACGCTTTTATCTTTCGTGTTGCTTTTCTTCAACTTCCGCATCGCCCGGCATAATACGCTGAAACTTCTTCCACCAGATTCACCATTTGGAAATATTCCACAAAAACTGACTTCAACGGCTGTCTTAATTGGCGCCGGAGCTTTTGCTCTGATAAATGGCGCATCAACACAAAAACATTGGGATATGATTTTACGATTTCTCAATAGCGCCCCCTTTGGAAACATCGACCCTATCTTCGGCAAAGATATCTCTTTTTATATATATCGTTTGCCCTTCTGGTCTTTTGCACAAGAGTGGGGATTGGGGATTCTTATTTTAAGTCTCATAGGTTCAGCAGCGCTCTATGCTTTTGTCATTGCACCTCTAGTGGCCGAACATCGCGGAGCTGTTCCTAAGGCTGTCTTTAAACATCTCTCTTTGCTTGTAGCAGCCATTGCGCTTCTATGGGCTGTTGGATTTTGGCTCGACCGTTTTAACCTTCTTTACTCTCCCCGGGGAGTTGCATTTGGAGCCAGTTACACTGATATTCATGCCGATTTGCTTGCTCTTAATTTAATGACGGGACTCACTCTTCTCGTCTCTGTGCTTCTTATTGTGGGAATATATAAAAGCACATGGAAATTTTCAGCTATAACCCTTGGTTTTTTAGTTTTAGCTTCAGTTATCTTACGAGGAATTTACCCCGGGATTATTCAAAAATATGTTGTAGAGCCCAATGAATTCGATAAAGAGCGTCCGTATATCGAACATAACATTGAAGCTACCTTGCAAGCCTATGATTTGAAGAAAGTTAAGACTGTCTCTATGCTTCCGGAATCTGAGGTTACGTGGGAAAAGTTAGAAATGAACAAGGGAACGATGCAGAATGTTCGTTTATGGGATTCCAGACCCCTTCTTAGAAGTTTTAAGCAGTTACAAGAAATCCGCTCATACTACGATTTCATTGACGTAGACATAGACCGCTATCGCTTTAATGGGCAGTATCGCCAAGTAATGATAGCTGCTCGTGAACTCGACCTCAAACGGCTACAAAATCCAACGTGGGTCAACCAACACGTAGAATTTACTCATGGATACGGGCTCGTTATGAATCCCGTTAATGAAGTAAGCTCCAGCGGACTTCCTATTCTGTGGATTGAGAACCTTCCTCCTCGAATTCATATTCCTGTAGAACTTGAGAGACCGCAAATTTACTATGGAGAAAAACCAGATTCCTACGTTTTCGTTAACACAACGGAGAAGGAATTCGATTATCCCATGGGTAATTCCAACGCACGAACAACATATGAAGGAACTGGTGGTGTTTCAATCGGTTCTTTCTTCAGAAGAATGCTTTTTGCAATGAAGTACGGCGACTCGAAAATTTTATTTACAACATTTTTCACCCCTGAAAGTCGCATTCTTCTGTACCGAAATGTTCAGCAACGATTACACAGGCTCGCTCCGTTCTTACTCTACGATTCAGATCCATATCTCGTTATTCATAATGGACGCCTTGTGTGGATTCAAGATGCCTATACAATTTCTGATCGGTATCCTTATTCCGAGCCTATTTCAGTCTCTGCCGGTAGCAGAAAGGGATACTTCAGAATTAATTACATTAGAAACAGCGTAAAAGCAACGGTAGATGCCTATGATGGAACTGTGCAGTTCTTCATTGCAGATAAAGCAGATCCGCTTATTCAGACATGGGATAAGATATTTCCGTCTCTTTTCAAGCCTATGGAAGAAATGTCTCCGAATTTAAGAGAGCATATCCGCTATCCGAAGGATATTTTTTCAGTACAAAGCGAGATTCTTAAAACCTACCATATGCTTGATCCTAATACTTTCTACAATAAGGAAGACGTATGGCAAACCTATAGGGGAAGCGAAGGCACAGAGCAATTAGCTGCCCACTACATGATAATGAAACTTGAGGATACTCATCCTGCAGAATTTGCACTCATTACGCCCTTTATGCCTATTGGGCGAGATAATATGATCGCCTGGATGGCAGGACGGTGTGATGGCGATTCTTATGGAGAAGTTCTTGTCTACACCTTCCCCAAACAAAAGTTAATCTACGGTCCAGCTCAGGTGGAAGCTCTGACAAACCAGCATCCTGAAATTTCCGCGCAGCTTTCACTCTGGAGTCAAAGGGGTTCTGACGTAATCAAAGGTAATATTATGGTTATCCCCATAGAAGATGCTGTTTTATACGTGCAGCCTCTTTACTTAAAGGCTGAAAATAGTGATCTTCCAGAGTTAAAGAGAGTTATCGTATCCACAGGAGGTCGGGTTGTTTGGGATGAACGACTCGACAATGCTCTGGAAAAGCTGCTGGGGAAACCAACAACACTGCCTTCGCTGCGAGTACCAACAACGCCTGAAGGGGAAAAAGAAGAAAAAAGCGTTATTCCATCTTATGATGGGAACATAAAAGAATTGGTACAACAAGCACAAGACGCGTGGAGCAAAGCACAAGATGCTCTTCGTGAAGGGAATTGGAACCAGTACGGAGAGATGATGCAACGCGTAGAATCAATACTTCAGCATTTAGGAAATGTAACTCAATAACGCAATTAATGAGGAACGGGGCGGTTTAAAAACCGCCCCGTTTTTTGTGGGAAAGGGGAACTGATTGGCCCTACTTACTACTCTTCAGCATTCCGTCGTTATCATAGTCATCGAGAGCTTTCGATACGACTTTAGCCAGACCAAGAACAGCAATAAGGTTGGGGATAACCATTAAGCCGTTAAAGGTATCAGCAAGCTCCCAGACAAGATCTACTTTCATAGTTGATCCGATAACAATGAAAATCATGACGAGAATTCGGTAAGGAGTTAATCCCTTGATTCCAAACAAGTAACGGATATTCGCTTCTCCGAAGAAGTACCAACCGATGATAGTTGAGAAGGCAAAGAAAAGTAAGCAAATAGCTACAAAAGCATTTCCAAATCCTCCGAAGGCTTGAGTAAAACCAGCCTGAGTTAAAGCTATACCTGTCGTCTTCCCGTCAAGAACACCTGTAGTAAGAATGACAAAAGCAGTAATGTTAAGAACGATAAATGTATCGATAAACACGCCCATAATGGCAACTAATCCCTGTTGTGCAGGGTGATTTACCTTAGCAACAGCGTGAGCATGAGGCGTAGATCCCATACCAGCTTCATTGGAGAAGAGCCCACGCGCAACACCGTAACGAACTGCCTCTTTTACACCGACACCAATAATGCCCCCTGTTGCAGCTTTCGGGTTAAAAGCTCCATAAAAAATCATCTTTATGGCTGGAAGGATAGCATCGGCATTCATTACAAGAACAATAACACCGCCAATAAGATACATAAGAGCCATAATAGGAACAGCCTTCTCTGTAAAAGAAGCAATACGGCTGATTCCGCCAAAAAATATGAGTCCCGCTAAAATTGCAATTGCAATTCCTACATAGAGAGCAGGAAGGTTAAAAGCCGTCTGGAAAGCATCGCTTATAGAGTTTGACTGAACCATATTTCCGATAAAACCAAGAGCAATAATAATTGCAATAGCGAAGAAAACAGCTAATCCCTTACTTCCAAAACCTCGGCTAATGTAATAGGCAGGACCTCCAACAATCTGACCGTCAACATCTTTCTCTTTATATGTTTGAGCAAGAACAGCCTCTGAGAAGATAGTGCTCATGCCAAAGAAGGCACTAATCCACATCCAGAATATAGCCCCTGGTCCTCCAGAAGCAATGGCGGTGGCAGCTCCAGCAAGATTTCCCGTTCCAACTTGTGCAGCAATAGCTGTCGCCAAAGATTGAAAAGAGGACATTCCCTCTTTTCCAGCTCTTTCTCCGAAAAGAGTTAAACCACCAAAAGCATTTCTGCAAACAGCTCCAAATTTGCGTATCTGAACAAAATTAAGGCGAAAAGTAAAATAAATACCAGTTCCGCAAAGAAGGAAAATAAGAACGTAACTCCACAGAATATTATTGATACCTCTTACAACATCAATTACTTCCACGGCAACTACCTCCCTATGCGTATATTGTATAAAGAATGTAAACCTTTTCTAGACTTAGTGTATGCTATCACAATAACAAAGTCAACGAGAAAGGGAAAAGTTTAAATATAAAAATATGTTTATTTACATACAATTATATATAAATCAGTATGATTACTATTTGTAATATAAATAATTACTAAAAGTAAGCTCTATAATGCCTTTTAATTAATTATTTTTCGAAAGAGATAACATTTATTTTAAAAAGTTATGTTTTGCTAGGAAGGTGATAGAGGGGCTTTTAGAAGTTTTTTGTTATGTGGTAGCCATATTCTTCTGATCCACGTACAATAAAGAGCACAAGAAATCAGAGACAATAGAGGTGCAGATTTTGAAAAAAGTTTTTTGGACAATCACTCTTGGCATAATGTTTTTACTTGCCATCTTTTTTACGAGGTCAGCCAATACTCCACGTTCTTTAGAACAAACAAGCTACGCTCTAGGTACCATTCTTCACTTTCAAATATGGGGAAAAGAAGCAAATCAAGCTCTCGAAAAGAGCTTGTCACGCATTCACGATATTGAAGGTCATATGTCGACACACGACACTAATTCAGATATTTATAATGTTAATATCTCCTCTGACTCACCATTTATATCTGTTCACGAAGATACGTTCTATGTTGTCGAAAAGGCCATTGATTATGCTTATAGAAGTTCTGGCACCTTCGATCCAACTATTGGTGGGTTAGTTGATCTTTGGGGTATTGGAACGCCGGAAGAGCGTCTTCCTTCAGAAGAGGAGATTGCTCACGCTGTTTCCCTTATAAACTATAAAGAGGTTCAGCTAGATAAAAAAAATATGAGCATTCGTCTTCCACGTTCCGGGCAACACCTTGATTTAGGAGGAATCGCCAAGGGGTATGCAGCAGACGAGGTTGTTGCTATTCTTAAAAAAGAAGGCATAAAAAGCGCTTTGATCGATTTAGGAGGAAATATTTTTGTTTTGGGAAGAAAACCTGATGGTTCTCTATGGAATGTAGGGGTACAAAATCCTTTGGAACCTCGGGGATCATATTTGGGAATTTTACATGTTTCTGACCTCTCAGTGGTAACATCTGGAAATTACGAGCGTTTTTTTGAAAAGGATGGGAAGCGATATCACCACATTTTCGATCCGCGAAAGGGGTACCCGGCAGAAACAGATTTGCTTAGCGTTACAGTTATTTCTAAAAAATCTATAGATGGAGATGCTCTCTCTACTGCCCTCTTTGTATTAGGCAGGGAAAAGGGTTTGAAGTTAGTTCAATCTTTTGAAGACATTGAAGCCATTATGGTGACCAAAGAGAAAAAAGTATACGGGACACCTGGCATAGAGAAAATTTTTACACTTACGAATAAGGATTTTACTTATGAAAAAGGGCAATAAAATTATCTTAGGAACTGTCTTTCTTCTTACAATTCTAAGTTTTCTAGGGTCCCTACTCTATAAAAACCACATGGAGAAAAGGGATGTACATGCTGTTATAGAGCGTAACGGGCATATTCTTCGCGAAATAGATCTTAAGAACGCTTCTTCAGAAGAATGGGATGTCGAAAACGGAACGCAACGAAGCGTTATACAAATCGAGCCCGGAAAGATTCGATTTAAGGAAGCCAACTGTCCTCATCAACAATGTGTCAAAACGGGATGGATATCGACACCTGGGGAGACAGCGGTCTGCTTGCCTTTTAAATTAAGCATCACTATAACAGGCCAAAGCAATGGGCCTGATGCAGTGTCTCAATAAATCGAGGAGGTTTTTATGCAAAAAGCGAAATTAAAAACCATGATTGTTATAGGGCTTCTTGTTGGCCTCGCTCTTTCCATTCATGTTGCAGAGGCACAGATTCCCATGATTTTTCCGGGAGTCAAGCTGGGGCTTGCCAATATAATTACTCTTATTGCCTTGCAGCTGTATGGATGGAAAGAAGCATTAATGGTTACGCTGCTCCGCATAGGGTTGGGAGCCTTTTTCAGCGGGAATGCCATCTCTTTTCTTTGTAGCTTTACTGGAGGTCTTCTGAGTTGCTTGCTCATGATTGAGCTAGATCGTCATTTTAGAGAATCTCTTACATTACCATATATCAGCATTGCAGGTGCTGTTACCCATAACATCGGGCAAATTATTGTCATAATGTTTATTATTCAAAATGTGCATATTCTTCTTTACTTGCCCGTTCTTCTTGTTTCAGGAACAATTACGGGTTACTGCACGGGATTTATTGCTTTGCTCCTTACAAACCGAATAAAAAGAATCCCGGGAATTTTTTAACACCCCCGGGATTTATTTTTTTATATAGATAAAATGCTTAGCCTGCCATCTGTTTCGCTTTCTCATTAACAGGAACACTAATTGCTCCTACCGGGCACTTCATGGCACAAACCTGACATCCTGTGCATAGATCCGGATTTATTACTGGCAAATTGTCTTTCATTGTAATGGCCTGAGAAGGGCACATCTTGGCACAAAGTCCACAACCGATACACCCTGCCTCGCAGACGTTTTTAACGCCAACACCTTTCTGTGTCGAATTACACATAACGCGAATGTCCTGGGTAGCCGGAATCAAAGTAATGACATTTCTGGGACAAACCGATGCGCACGCGCCACATCCTGTGCAAAGTCTTTCATCGACTTTAGCGACTCCATTTTCCATGTATATGGCATCAAAAGCACAAGCAGCAACACAACTTCCAAAACCTAAACAACCATTCTTACACGCCTTTGTTCCTCCACCGGGAACAATTGTTGCTTTTCTACAATCCAATACTCCTTCGTAAAGAGAGATTTCTTTCGCCTTTTCCTTAGATCCTGCACACTTTACAAAGGCAACCTTCCGTACAAAATGCCCTACTTCAACACCAAGAATAGCAGCTATTTTCTGAGCAACTTCAGCCCCTCCAGCAGTACACTTTGCAGGACTCGCTTCTCCGGAAACAACGGCTGATGCATATGCGTCACATCCGGCGTAACCGCAACCACCACAGTTAGCCCCTGGCAGAGCCTCTCGAATCTTCGCTACTCGCGGGTCAATTTTCACGGCAAATTTTTTAGCTGCAAACCCCAAAAGCAAGCCGAAGAACAAACCTAAACCACCGAGGCTTAACGCAGGATAGACAAGTGATTCAACCATTTCCATTCCCTCCTACGAAATCAATCCACTAAAGCCTAAAAACGCTATCGACATTAAGGCTGCTGTAATAAGACTGATGGGCAATCCCTGCAGCGCTTTTGGCATATTTGTATTCTCCTGAAGCCTTTCTCGCAATCCCGCCATAAGAACGATAGCAAGCAAAAAGCCCAAAGAAGCGCCAAGAGAGTGAACTATCGCCTGAAGCAGGGTGTAATTTTCATTCATATTGATAACGGCAACACCTAAAACAGCACAGTTTGTCGTAATGAGAGGAAGGTAAATACCAAGGGCCCAATAGAGAGATTCCCACTTCTTTCGAACCACCATCTCTACGAACTGAACTAAAGCTGCAATAACCAAAATAAAGGCCAGTGTAGAAAGATATGTTATGTCAAGTGGAACAAGCACCAAGTTATATACCAGCCATGTCATAATAGAAGAAAGAAATATAACAAAGACTACGGCAAGTCCCATTCCTACAGCTGTGCCGACTTTGCTCGAAACTCCAAGGAAAGGACAGATACCCAAAAACCTTGAGAGAACGATATTATGCACTAAAAGAGCATCAATAAATATGGCAAAAAAGCTCATCACAAGTCTCCTTTTTAAAACACTTTATGCATCGGCATAACGGCTTATTCTCTCGTTTTCTTTCTTTCTTTTCATGTTAATGAAATTAATAAGAGCCATAAGCATACCGAGAGTCAAAAAGCCGCCAGGAGCCAATATCATGATGAGGGCTGGATTATAGGTTGCAGGAAGAAGAGACATGCCAAAAACAGTTCCTGTACCCAAGAGCTCTCTAATAGACCCCAAAACTACCAACGCAAGGGTAAAACCCAAGCCCATACCAATTGCATCGAAAAGAGAAGGTAGAACGCTGTTTTTAGAAGCATAGGCCTCTGCACGACCCAATATAATGCAATTAACGACGATCAAAGGAATAAATATTCCCAACGCCTTGTTGAGGGCAGGAAGAAAGGCCTGCATAAAAAATTGAATTAAAGTCACAAAAGTGGCGATGATAATGATGAACGCCGGTATTCTGATTTCATCGGGAATAAGTCGCTTCAATGCTGAAATAACAACATTCGACCCCATCAGAACTACTGTGGCAGCGAGCCCCATGCCCAGACCGTTTTCAGCACTTGTCGTTACGGCAAGAGTAGGGCACATACCAATAACTTGCACAAAAGTAGGGTTGTTTTTTATAATTCCATTTTTGAGTCTCTCTATGATCATACCCACTATGCTCCTTCTCCTTTCAGACTGGAGTGGAAAAAGCGCAAGGCCTGATTGACTCCATCTGTTACGGCCCTGGATGTAATAGTGGCACCAGTCATTGCCTGTATTTCATTTTCATTTGAAGTCTCTCCCTTTACAACAGAGAGAGCATCAACATGGCGATCGGAAAACTGATTTGAAAAGGCAGGTTTCCCCGCTTCTGCACCCAAACCCGGAGTTTCGCTATGAGAAAGAATCTGAATACCCCGTAACGTTCCATCTATTGAGATACCCACCATCATTTCAATAACTCCGCCATATCCTTTAGGGGCAACTTTGATATTGTATCCAACAATGTTTCCATTGTTATATCCTTCGTTAACTTCGCGAATAATGCCGCTGGAAGTAAGATCCGCATTCAACAATTTAAATTCCTGCGCTACAGGAAGAGTTGCTTTCATAGCTTCAATCTTCTCTTTTTCAAGAAGACGGGCAATAGGTTCCTCGGTAACAGCATGAACCCAGCCAAGAAGAAGTCCCGCTACCGCCGTTATGAGAAAGAGAGTGGCTCCAAGCTTGTAAATTTTCTTCACCTATCTCACCTCTCCGAAAATCCGCGGAACTGTTACTCTATCAATAAGCGGAACAAAAAGATTCATAATAAGAATGGAGTACGATACGCCTTCCGCGTACCCTCCATATAAACGTATCAATGTTGTTAAAACCCCACACCCTAAAGCAAAGATGACTTGTCCCTGTTTAGTCATAGGTGACGTCGTATAATCGGTAGCCATAAAAAAGGCACCCAACATAAGTCCGCCAAGAAAAATTTCGTACAATGGATTTGCAGACATAAAACCATCGCGTCCCAAAATGGCTGTAAGAACAAATACAGTAGCAATATAGACTACGGGAATATGCCAGCTTATTACCTTTCTGAAGAGAAGATAGGCGCCTCCCAAAAGCAGGGCCAAAGCCGATGTTTCCCCTATGCATCCTCCAACATGGCCGATAAAAACATCGGTCAAAGAGGGAAGAGATGACAGCGTCCCCTCTTTTAGAAGAGCAAGAGGCGTAGCCGTAGAAACCCCATCAATGGTCCACGTTGTCATAGAAACTGGCCATGACGCCAAAAGAACAGCCCGAGCAGCAAGAGCTGGGTTCACTATATTCTGTCCAATTCCTCCAAAAAACTGCTTCACCACTATTATGGCAAAGACTCCCCCAACAGCCGCAAGCCAAAGGGGCACTGTAGGAGGAAGGTTAAAAGCTAAAAGCAAGCCGGTAACAACTGCACTAAGATCTTTTATCGTCGACGTACGGTTCATAGCTTTTTGGCAAAGAGCCTCAGAAAGAACACAAGAAAGAACGCATACAGCAACAACCATTACCGCCTGAAGACCAAAAAAATAAAAGGCCGCTATCATAGCAGGCACAAGAGCGATAAGCACATCTCCCATAACTGTCTGTACAGTTGTGTGCGAGCGGAGATGGGGAGATGATGATACAATCAATTTCTTTTCAGACATCCTTTACGTTACCCCTTTCTCTTCATCGCTGCGATGACGGATCGTTTCGCCTCTCGGCACGATTGCACCAAATGCCTCTTAGAGGGGCACATAAAAGAGCATGATCCACACTCTATACAGTTCATTCCGCCATTTTCCTTAAATCCCATGTAATCATTCTTGAGAGAGAGAGCATTGAGTTTAAAGGGAAGAAGCCCCATGGGACAAGCTTCTACACATCGTCCACAACGAATACATGGATATTCATCATACAGATGAACAGCTTTATCAGAGAGAGCAATAATGCCAGACGTACCCTTAATAACTGGAACATCAAGGCTATTTACCGACATGCCCATCATAGGGCCACCGGCTAAGACCTTAACGGGCGGAGTTACAAAACCACCTGCAGCCTCTATAAGTTCACGGAAAGATGTTCCTAAACGTACTTTCATATTTTTAGGTGTAGCAACTGCATCTCCTGAAACCGTTACGATTCGAGAAAGAGAGGTTCTCCCTGTTACAACGGCATTACGGATCTCGTAGACAGTGTACGCATTGCTGACCACACACCCCGCATCAGCAGGAAGTTTCCCAGAGGGAACTTCTCGCCCTGTAACCGCAAATATGAGCTGTTTCTCTCCACCTTGGGGATATTTGGTCTTCAGAACATTCACCGTTACATTTTCTATGCCCTGAACAGCCTTTTTCATCTTCTCTATAGCCAGTGGCTTGTTATCTTCTATTGCTATATGAAGATGAGCTTTCGGGAAAATCTGAAGTAAGATCTTGGCTCCCTCTGCAATAGCCTCTGCTTCCTCAAGCATAAGACGATAGTCAGAAGTGAGATATGGTTCACACTCGGCTGCATTCACAATAACATGATCAATAACACATTCGGCAGGCGGTGTAAGCTTAATACAGGCAGGGAAACAAGCGCCTCCCATACCGACAATACCAGCATCACGTATGATATCTCGCAACTCCGAAGCCGTTAAATTCTCAAAAGACCGACAGTTCAACGGCTCTATCTCTTCGTAAAGACCGTCATTCTCAACAATAACTGAGAGCATATCAATTCCAGAAGGAGTAGGCATAGCCGTTACGTTTTTAACAGTTCCAGAAACACTGGCGTAAATAGCTGCTGATACGGGCCCCTGCGGCTCTCCTATTTTTTGCCCAACGAGAACTCTGTCTCCTTTTTTCACAGCAGGAACACACGGAGCTCCTATATGTTGCCCCATAGGGTAGACAAGGTCTCCCTTTGGTAATACTATTTCTACCGGTTGATCCGATGTCCAATGTTTGTTATCGGGAGGATGGACCCCACCTCTAAATGTTAAAAGCTTCATTGTAAGTACTGCCTCCTAATACCCTTTCATCTGCAAAATGCTACGTGCTCGCACAAAGTGTATAAATTATACTACATACGTTATACTTTTATAATTTGTACTTTTTTTCTTTAAAGTCTGGTTTTCCCCTCTAGACTTTGTTCTTTTTTTCTCTATATATTTTACACCATTTGACCGTTTTTTTCAGACTAATTTTAGTATTCTCCCAAAACAAAACTCTTTATTTTTACGATAATCTATTTTCTTTTCTTAATAAAGCGCTACAAAAGTTGCACATCTCTTCCCTATCGATATAATTTCTTATTGCCTTTCATAGCTAGTCTGTGAAAGGCTTTTAATTTTTTCTGCACTTTGAAAGGAGGGAAACAGTATGAGGAAAGGTATTCGACGTAGTATCCTCACTGTTTTACTACTCTCCATGGCCGGGCTATTAGCCTTTACTGCAGGAAGTCGCTATATTCATGCCTCTCCACGAAACAGGAGAGGAACGATACAGTCTCAGAAAATTCAACTTCACGATTGGAGTTCAGAGCCTGCTGTCGCTTCGTTTTACCAGATAGGTCGTTTTGTAACGAATCGTTTTTCAGATGTTACATTAACGTATACAAATCCACTTTTTACCCTTTCAGAAACCATTCAGGATTCTGTAGAAACAATGAGCATGCTTACCCGTTTCATTCAGAAACAAAATCCGGCCATTTCGAGAGATATTGCAGCACGACAAGCCGCTGCCTTTTTGAGGTATTCCATCAAATATGGAGCTCCTCTTGATCTTGTAGTAGCGGTAGCAAATACGGAAAGTCATTTCAATCCCAACGCGCGAAGTTCCCACGGTGCTGCTGGTGTTATGCAAGTCACATGGAGAGTTCATGAGAATTTATTGCGGGCCAATGGCATTCGCAGTGAAGAGGAACTCTACACGCCTGAAAAGGGGATCGCTGCTGGCTGTCTTTTGATTTCAAGATATCTGAGAGCCTATGGATCACCAGAAAAAGCTTTGGGACGTTATTATGGCGGCCCGTCTTCTGTTTATTGGGCAAGAGTTTCTAGAAATTTATCGAAACTTCAACGGTATCGCCCAGGAAATCGTCTATAATTTAAAATGTAAAAAACGTAAAGATTTAGCGGGGGTTATCATCTGATACCCCCGCTTAAGTTGGTGAATATGTATGAGTAAAATTAAAGGCGCTATTCTTAATCGCAAAGGCCTTGACCGTCTGCACAAAAGACACCCATGGATTTTTAAAGGTCATCTTGCAACTTTTCCACAAGCCGAACCTGGCGATTTTATTTCTCTTTATAATAACCGCGAGAAAATTGAAGGATGGGGGTTCTGGGGGGCTGGAGCACTTTGTATTCGCGTTCTTTCTTTTGACACAGAGAAACCAGAACTTCACGCATTGCTTCGAGAACGCTTGGTCACGAGTCTCGCATCTAGAAAACGCTGGCTTCCTCAAGCTAGTGCTTTCCGTCTTGTTCACAGTGAATCTGATGGTTTACCGGGCTTAATTATAGATATATACGGTTCGGTAGCCTGCATGCAACTTCTATCTGCAGGATGGTATAGAAATCGAGAGATGATCATCGGCACGCTTCTTGAACTTCTTCCCCTTAACGCTATTGTGCTTCGCAATGATGTTCGTTATCTGGAACAAGAAGGTATTCCACGCGAAAATCGGCTTCTATGGGGAACTTTACCTGAAGGGGATAGCGTTGATATTCCTTTTTATGAAATGCAAGAACGCGTCTACCCCCTTGCTGGCCAAAAGACAGGAATATATCTTGATGTTCGAAACCTGCCTAACCTTTTTAAAGAAGTTTGCCCTCGTGCTGATGTTCTTGATTGCTTTTCCTTTCAGGGGCACTTTGGGCTACACGCTCTCCACTGGGGAGCCCGCTCCATAACAGCTATTGAGCAATCGCAAGAAGCTTTATCTGTTTACGAAGAAAATATCTCTTTAAACGGACTTTCTTCTGAAAACGTTCATTTCCATCATGGAAACGCTTTCGATGAACTGCGAGCGCTGGAAGCGGAAAAAAAGACGTTTGACATAATTATTATGGATCCGCCGCCCTTTTCTCCAGGGAAAGCACAGATAGAATCTGCCAGACGAGGCTATAAAGAGTTAGCCCTTCGGGCCTATCGGCTTCTCCGTTCTGAAGGAATTCTTTTGTATCTTTGCTGTAGTCATGCTTTTAGTCGGCAAATGCTTATAGATGTGCTTAGTGATGCCGCTTTTGACACTAAAAGTACTTTTCGGATTGTTCGTGAAGGGCATCAACCTGAAGATCATCCTATCGCTCTTGAAATTCCCGAAACTAACTATCTCAAGGGGCTTCTTATACAAAAGACAAGTAAATAAACTCGAAAGAATTTGGAAATTCTGAATTCGTATATTGACAAGACGGGGTAGTTATTCATAAAATAACCCCATTCTTATTTTGAACGAAATTAAAAAAGGAGGAGACTTTACCGTGAAAATAGGTTACATGAATAACTTAACTGCCATTTCTTCTTTGTCTCTCCTCCTCCTCGGTTGCTGGTTCCTGTCTGGAACGCCAGCAGCCTTGTAGCTGTTTTCTGGCAAACTCAGGCCGGGACCTCTGAAAAAGGGGTCCCGGCTTTTTTTTATGCTTTTTTACTTCTACAGAAAAAAGAAGGGAGAGAGAACAATGGACACCAATGAAACGATTCGCATTTTCGACACTACTCTCAGAGATGGAGAACAGGCAGCTGGAATCAATCTCAATAAAGAAGAAAAACTTCAGATAGCAACTCAACTTGCAAAAATGAAGGTTGATATTATTGAAGCTGGATTTCCTGCAGCCTCTCACGGAGATTTTGAAGCTGTAAAACGTATCGCTGATAACGTTTCCGGAACAACGATAGCTGGCCTTGCCAGAACAAAACGTCACGATATCGGTACCGCTTATGAAGCTTTAAAAAGCGCAGCCCATCCGATGATTCACACGTTTATTGCAACAAGTCCTATTCATATGGAGTACAAGCTCAAAATGACTCCCCAGGAGGTACTTGCTGAAGTAGAAAAAGGAGTAACCTTTGCAAGAAGTCTCGTGGAGAGTGTCGAATTTTCTGCAGAAGATGCAAGTCGTTCAGATCCATCCTTCTTAGCTGAAGTCTTTCGTACCGCTGCTCGGTGCGGAGCAACCACTTTAAACATTCCAGATACAGTAGGATACGCTGTACCCCATGAATTTGCAGGGTTCATTAAAACTGTTATCAAGGCATCAGGGCTAAACAATGTAACGTGGTCTGTTCATTGTCACAACGATCTTGGATTGGCAGTAGCAAATTCTCTCTCAGCTATACGTGCCGGTGCCAGACAGGTTGAATGCACAATAAACGGTATTGGAGAACGAGCTGGCAATACGTCTCTTGAAGAAGTTGTTATGGCCCTCAAAACGAGAAAAGACTGCTTTCAATACGAAACAAATCTCGATACGACTTGTCTTTATACGTTGAGTTCACTTGTCTCTCGAATGACGGGGTTTGCGGTTCCTCCCAATAAAGCCATTGTAGGCGCTAACGCCTTTGCCCATGAAGCGGGAATTCATCAACATGGCGTTCTTTGTAATAAAGCCACCTATGAAATTATGAACCCCGAGGATGTAGGAGCCCCTGGAAGCCGACTTGTTTTGGGGAAACACTCTGGGAAGCATGCTTTCAGAAAACAAATAGAAGAGCTGGGTTTCTCTATTTCAGAAGACCGCCTTACCGAAACAATGACCCTTTTCAAAGAACTCTGCGATCGTAAAGAAATTGTAACGTCAGACGATCTGGAGGCAATGATTACGAGCAATCTTTTGGCAAGGGCCCAGTAGACGCTTCATATCTGGTTACCCCAAAAATTAAAGGAGTGTGTCTCTATGGCAAGAACGTTGGTTAGCTCTATTATCGCAGCACATAGTAAGGAATCCGCCAGGGAAGGAGAGATCTGCAAGGTTCGCGTAGACTTTGCTTTTGCTAATGATATTACTACGCCTCCTGCCGTAAACTCTTTTCGCAAAATGGGAGCACGGCACGTCTTTGATCCTCAAAGATGTGCCGTGTTACCCGATCACTTTACACCAAATCGCGACATTGCATCAGCAGAACAGACCAAAAGGGGAAAAGAATTTGCAAAATCACAGAATATGCTCTACTGGGAAGTAGGACGAGTAGGAATAGAACACGCATTTCTTCCTGAACAAGGATATATTCTCCCTGGAGATATTGTAACTGGCGCGGATAGTCATACGTGCACCGGTGGAGCTTTGGGAGCCCTTTCAACCGGAATGGGAAGTTCGGATCTTGCAGCCGTATGGGCGTTGGGCGAAACATGGTTGAAAGTTCCTCAGACATTAAGAGTTGACTTTGTAGGGGAAAGACCGGGCTGGATCACCGGGAAAGATATGATTCTCTCTCTCTTAGGCCAAATAGGCGTTCAGGGAGCCCGTTACATGGCACTTGAATTCGGAGGGGAAGCCGTTGAAAATCTTCCCATGGACGATCGTTTCACCATCTCAAATATGGCTGTTGAGGCAGGAGCAAAGGTCGGCATCTTTGTTCCTGATGAAATGACACTTGAATACGCCTCGAAACGGGCCAAGCGAACCTTTATTCCCATATATCCCGATATAAACGCCGCCTATACTCGCAGAGAAACTATTGATGTAACTCACATGGAGCCAGTCGTTGCCCTTCCCCACTCTCCTGATAATGTAACCTCGGTTTCATCGTGCCATCCTCTCGATATTCATCAGGTTTTCATTGGATCTTGCACAAATGGGAGGTTCAGAGATATAGAGATTGCAGCTCTTCTCATGAAGGGGAAAAAGGTAGCAGAGAATCTTCGATGCATTGTCATCCCCGCATCATATGAAGTTTATAATCGCGCTCTTGAAAAGGGATACATTCAAATTTTCGCCAATGCGGGAGCCGTTGTCTGTACGCCTACATGCGGACCATGCCTTGGGGGCCATATGGGAATTCTGGCAGCGGGAGAACGGTGCGTTTCTACAAGCAATCGAAACTTTGTAGGTCGAATGGGGCATTCCCAAAGTGAGCTTATACTGGCCAGTCCGTTAGTGGCTGCTGCAAGTGCCATTACGGGAAAACTTACAGATCCGAGAAACGTAGCGTCTCATGAATTTTTCACAACACTGGAGGGGAAATAGTATGGCACAAAATCTTCAGGGAAAAGCCTGGACATTTTCAGATAATATTGATACCGACGTCATCATTCCGGCCCGATATCTCACTTCAAGTAATGAAACAGAACTCGGATCCCATTGTATGGAAGATATCGATGCCGAATTTTCTAAAAAGGTAGCAAGTGGAGACATTATTGTGGCAGGTGAAAACTTTGGATGCGGCTCGTCTCGTGAGCATGCTCCACTCGCAATAAAAGGTGCTGGTTGTAGTTGCGTTATTACTGCGTCTTTCGCTCGAATATTTTTCAGAAATGCCATTAATGTGGGGCTTCCCATTTTTGAATGTCCGGAAGCTGTTGCCGCTATCGAAAACGGTGACGAACTTATAATCAAACCAGAAGAAGGAACGATAGAAAATATTTCTCAGGGAAAGGTCTTTTCTGTTGTTCCCTTTTCTCCATTTTTGCAAGAGCTTATAGAACAAGGTGGTCTCATACCTTATGTACAAAAACAACTTTCAGTCAGGGGGGAATAAGATGAACTCTAAAAAATATACATTGGCGCGAATCCCTGGAGATGGAATAGGGCCTGAAGTTATTTATGAAGCATCAAAAGTTCTTGAAGCAGCAGCATCTAAATCGAATTTTGCCATTGAATGGATCGACTATCCCTTTGGGGCTGATTACTATCTTCGCACCAACGAGATACTTCCGGATTCCGCATTGAAAGAAATGGCTTCATGTGATGCTCTTTTCTTAGGTGCTGTGGGGGACCCGCGGGTAAAGCCGGGAATTCTCGAACGGGGTATTTTGCTTACACTTCGCTTCTATTTTGATCAATATGTCAATCTTCGCCCGGCAAAAAGATATCCTAAAGTTCCTCTTCCCATCCAAATAGAGGCAGGAAAAGAATTTAACACCTTAGTCGTTCGGGAAAATACTGAAGACTTTTATGTCGGGATTGGAGGAATAACAGAAACAGGATACATAAAAGAAAAACTTGAATTGCAACGAAATCTTTACTCATTTAAAGGTCAAATCTCGGGCAATTTCAATACAAAAACACGAGGGGCTTTCCAGATGGGGATAGCCTCTGAACCTGGCATTCGTCGAGTTACAGCCTATGCGTGCAAAGAAGCAGAAAGAAGAGGAGACTCAAACATAACTCTTGTTTCAAAATCAAATGCCCTTCCTCAAATGTACGGATTTTGGGAAGAAGTGACGAGAGATGAAGCTTCTATACACAATATGAAGGTATCGATAATGAATGTCGACGCCATGTGTTATCACCTTGTTCGAAACCCTTCTGCCTTTAACGTTATTGTTGCTCCCAATATGTTCGGAGATATAGTCAGCGACCTTCTGGCTGGGTTGTCAGGCGGCCTTGGCGTAGCCGCAGGTGCAGATATAGGAGACAGCCTCTCCATGTTCGAGCCTATTCATGGATCTGCCCCAGATATTGCCGGAACGGGAAAAGCCAACCCCATAGCGGCCCTTCTTTCTGGTGCTCTTATGCTTGCACATCTTGGAGAGAGAGAAGCTGCACATTCTGTTGAAAGAGCTGTCTGCTCTTTCTTAGAAAAAGCAGACTCGCGAAATCTCCCTATGGAATTTGGAGGGAATGGAACAACTTTTTCAGTAACAGAAGCTATATGTAAACAAATCGACTAAAAATTTCTTGACAGATACGCTAGGCTTTCGTATAGTAGGCTATCTGAAGGGAGCGATACTATTGGTTTTTAATGCTACTTTTAATTTTTGTTGTTGTGGGAGAAGAAACT
>Ga0172377_10001503_pt1 | contig 23580 bp, 17 predicted proteins | sample Pumphouse3metaG_FD_119749 | JGI IMG/M metagenome (GOLD analysis project Ga0172377, IMG submission 119749) | Leachate microbial communities from a municipal landfill in Southern Ontario, Canada - Pumphouse #3 metaG | ecosystem: Engineered > Solid waste > Landfill > Unclassified | place: Canada... | reverse complement strand
TTTAGAAACAAAATAAGTTCCCAATAAAAAAGGCACAAAAGTGGAAGGATAATTCCGAAGATCAATGATAATTCCCTTCGAATGCTTAAAAGATTTTTTAATGCTCTCTATTTCATGTAATCTTATGGTTTTAAGCGTAATATATCCTATAAAACTTGAACCATTCTCAATCAATATGCTATCATATGATGTTTTTTTATCAGCAAAAAAAATGAGTTTATCTTTCATATCTAAACTATTTCTATTGTATAGAGTTAATTCTTTTTGCTTTTTTATTCCGGAAGAATTGTAGTCAATACGAATTGTATTAGAATTAGAACGAACCAAATCGTTTGCAAGGTTCATTTTTCTTACTTCTTCATTCGATGCCGGATAATATGACTTGATGCTGTCGATAATGTATTCTATTTTCTTGCCGTTTACATGCGTTATGAAGTCGCCCACTTCCAAACCTGCCGGACCTTTTAGTTCAGAATCGTAGTAGTATGTAACTACTAATTTATTTTCAATAAACTGAACCCGAAAAGGAGCTTGCATACCTCCTCTTAATGAGTCTATTTTCATTGCTCCTTGTAAATGTGCAGCGTGTGTGTCATTTATTTCGCTTGTAAGTTGAAGTACTGACAACTGATATTCTAATCCATTTTTTGAAAAAATAAATGAAGGAATATATTTTTTTAATACTTCATCCCAATTTTTCTCTGTCAAATATTTATATGGAAAAAAATATTGGATTATGTTCCAATATCGAAATAATGCCAATAAACGGCAACTTGTATTAGGAAAAGAAGATGGATAAGATTTTTCATTTATAAATTCGGGATTTCCAATATTGGGTGCCATCCTTATATAATGACTTCCTTGACCTTGGTATCTGTTTCGATAGATTTCCTTTATCTTCTCTTTCAGAGCAGTGTTCATATGGGCTTTTTCTATCCATAAAAAGTCAGGTTTCAGATAAGCTTGGGCAGAAGTCTCTCTGCAGGTTGCGCAGGGTGGGATTTCTCCATATTTTTCAATCCATTTAAGCAGTGTTTCATCTCTCTGTCCGGTTTCTTTTACTTTAAGGTATTCGGGCAAAAACCGGAACAATTCATTATCCCAATCATATTTTCCATTTGCAACTTCCGGGTGATGATACTTTAAGAACCCCCATATCTTTCCCAATAATTCTAAGTTATTTATCAAAAAAGTATCTTCTTTTGAATCCAATTCCATTGACAAGGGAATGACAACTTCCGGAATTTCAGGTGTTTCATTTTCAACAATATTCGTATCTGATTTATGCACTAAATCCGTTTTTTTTGTTTGATGACACCCCGTCGTAATAAAGAATGCAAGCAAGATAAAATGAGTTGTTCGCATAACTGAATATATTGATTACGCCAAAACTACCTACTATATTTGGCTTAATAACCATAAAGTTGTTCACTTTTTGTTCACAAATTACTTTTATTGCTAAATATTCGATATAAACTTCTCAAAATTAACAGAGGAGCATCGAGTTACTGTTTCAGCGTGAGCCTGTCGTCTTGGCTCATCTTTATTCCTTTTTCGTCTATTAAACCAATAGTTTTTATAATGTACGTTTATTATTTGAATTTTATAACCCTAACTACTGGATTGTCATCCTCTTTAAGTGGCATATTTGATTTTTTGGAATTTCCTTTTAACGGTATTTTTTTATGCATACTTATAAATGAAGGTGCCTGAACCAGTTCGGCAATTCTATTTTTGGCTATAGCAGGTGAAGATTTTATACACCACTCTCCCCTTTCAGATTCACCATCTAAAAATTCCACTTTATTTATTTTTCCAGTTTCAAATTCATACATAAAAAACGGAATCGTTCCTAGTAACTTTAAATTAAAATTCAAAAGAACTGTACCAATAAGAACAAATTTATCAGTTGTTAAAAGAGTTAACCATATTTTTCTTGGCTCAGATGCATGAACCGATGGTTTTCTTACTAATATTGGCGTTATCTTTTTGCTTTGGTTTAGCATGTACAATGTATCAGATGATACATCCGCGATCATAAAATCATGGCCATAATATATGCTAGAAGGATAATATATTTGAATTGCCCTCTCGTATTTCCCTTCTTTTTTAAGAATACGAGATGAATATCTTTTAGGGAAATGGATGTCCAAAACGGAAATCAGACTCCCATCTTTTTTTGACATAAGACGATAAGGCTTTTTTTTAGTCTTGTGTTCAAAGCCACTATCTATAATTACATCGTCATAAACAAGCAGTGCTGTATCATCAAAATTATAAACCGCCGATTCATTTTGCAGTGTGTTTATTTTCAATGTTCGTTTGTATTTTCCATTCAGCGAATAAACCTGAATGGATTGATTGCACACAAATATCTCTCCGTTTCTTTCATCAAAAATTGCATATCTAATCCATGGATACTCTTGACCGCTTTGTCCTTTGTGGTTGAAATGAGCGTATATTTTCCCGGTACGATTAAAAACAAATATATCACCCATCAATGGTTCATAGACTAGAATATATTTATCAGTAACAGAAGAAAGTACTGCTTTATCGCTCAATAAAACATCGTCAGTCGTCTCAAGAGGGATATATTCCATATCAGCAATATCCTGGAGGCGTATAGTTTTTGTGGGATAGTTTTTTGAAAAGTCGATGACCGGCAAGTTGGCTTTTTTTGATTGGGAACTCATTACCTGACTTCCCATTAAAAAAAATGATGTCAGTAAGACGAGGTTTTTTATCTTCATAATTTATCTTGATTACGATGCAATGTAATATATCAATTAAACCAAAACTAACTACTATATTTGGTTTAATAACCATAAAGTTGTTCACTTTTTGTTCACAAATTACTTTTATTGCTAAATATCCGATATAAACTTATCAAAATTAACAGAGAAACACAAACAGTATCTGATGTAAATTAAGAGAGTAGATTGAACAAATTGAACTCTTTAAAGAAAATTATTTCCGGCTCTTTTGATCTTGTATTAATTTACGGACTGGCATCAGGAAGCGTTCAATCAGGCGGAGATCATCGGTTATGATTTCCGCACTTCCTGCCATCTGGCGGGTTAGCGGAAGCTGCCTATCGTAATTGGTTGTCAATCCGGATGGGAAAACAATCTCAAGTACATAAAAGCCTTCCGGTGTCGGGATATTGGAAATACTTTCTACCCGGCCAATCAGGTAACCAAATTCCTGATCAGGAAAGTTGGTAAGCCTCACATTTACCCGCTGACCAACCTTCACCTTTCCCGAACCTTGTACCGGAAGTAAGGCTTTTCCTTTTGGCTGGTGCTGTTCGGCGGGAACAACTGTAAAGATGGTCTCCCCGGTTAACACATTCTGATTGTTACTCCATACACCCATCAGGTTTACTGTTCCGGATATAGGACTCACCATCAGGTAATCCCGTTCCCACGACTTAATGGCCGTTACCAGTTGTTCCGTTGCATTACGCAATGCCAACATATAGCGATTCTCCAGTTCCGACGACTGCTGCTGTAAATCGAGCAACGTCTCTTTGCCCTGCGTTAACTGCATTTCCGACTGTTTTGCAGAAGCCTTCACAGACAAAGAAGTCTGCCTGCTTTGCAGGTAACTATTCTTGGAAACCTCAAAATCCTCATCAGACAATATATTCCTTCGGTAAAGAGCCGAATCACGTTGAAACATCGACCGGGCAAGTTCGGCTTGTACCTCAGTCAGTTTTTTTTGTTCCACCACTCCCCCATAATACTGATGTTGCATACTTAGCTGCTTTTGCTGAAAAGCAATCTTTTGAGGATAGTAATTTAACGATTTATAATCCCTGTAATCTTGCAAACTTGTAAGGAAAAGAGAATAAGCACTCTGCGCACTTCCCAATTGGAGCGAACGAACACCAAATACCTGACGGGCCTTTATCAAATCACTTCCTTCGGCTATCCATCTGCCTACCTCCGACGATAACCAAAGTATATCGTCCGTTCGGGCCGGGTTCTGAATAACGGCCAAAGGGATATCCGCCGATACCTGACTATTGTTTTCCACATAAATCTTGTCCAACTTTCCCGATGCACGAGCGATAATACTTACCGGAGGATCTACAGTGGTGATTGTAACCTCCGCTGTAATAACATCCGGATAGCGATAAAAGAAACTTAGACAAAGCAATATAAGCAAAATACCGAACAATACAGCGATACCCCAGCGCAGTATCCACGGCGGAACACGACTCATCACCTCTTGCACCTCTTCACTTCGCAACTCAATCTCCTTATATTTCTTTTCTTCTTCCATTTGCGTTATCCGTGTTATTGTCCAAGTTCAAGCTGATTCTTTACCAGTTGATAATACTTCCCTCTTGTAGCCGTAAGCTCCTGGTGCGTACCCTCCTCAACAATCTTTCCCCCGTCAAGAACTACAATCTTGTCGGCATCCCGGACCGTACTCAGTCTATGAGCCACTACCACCACAGTTTTACCTTTATAAAACTCATTCAAGTGTTCCATTATCTCCTTTTCATTGTTGGCATCCAGCGCATTGGTAGCCTCGTCCAGGAAAATAAACTCCGGATTTTTATAAACGGCGCGGGCAATCAACATCCGTTGCCGCTGGCCCTGACTGATTCCATTCCCTTCCATCCCTATTTTAGTGTTATACCCCAACGGAAGCGAATCAATAAAATCGCGTATGTTAGCCACTGTGACCGCATGGCGTAAACGTTCCGGATCTATCACTTCCTGCCCGGCAGCAATATTTCCGGCGATGGAATCAGAAAATATAAACCCATCCTGCATAACTGACCCGGTTTTACTGCGCCACATATGCGGATTTAAATGCTTTAAGGGGGTTTCACCCAATTTGATAGTCCCCTTATTGGGTTCATAAAACCCAAGTAACAACTTAATCAGCGTTGTCTTTCCACTACCACTCGCTCCAACAATAGCAGTCACCCTATTTGCGGGTATGGTCAGATTTATATTCTCCAACACATAGTCGCGGTCGGCTCCATCGTAACTGAACGACAAGTTCTCGAGTTTTAGCGTGCGATCATCCGGAAGCTCCTTAAGCTTTAAAAATATATTCTGTTCTTCATCTTCCCGTTGATGAATTTCTCCCAGGCGTTCTAGACTGATCTTTGCATCCTGAAACGATCGGGCAAAGGTGATAAATTGCTCAATGGGAGAGGTCAGTTGCCCCACAATGTAGCTTAATGACATCATCATACCCAGCGTCATCTGCCCCTCAACCACAGCACGTGCCGCAAGAAAAGATATCAAGATATTGGTTGTCTGATTAAAAAACACCGATCCGATCTGCTGGTATTGTTCCAAAGCCAGCCCCTTCATACTGATTTTGAATAATTTCACCTGGATACGCTCCCACTGCCATCGCTTCTGTGTTTCGCAGTTGTTAAGCTTTATTTCCTGCATCCCGGTTATCAACTGAAACAAGTTGCTCTGTTCGCCGGCTGCCTGAGCAAAACGTTTGATATCCAACTCACGCCGATACCGCATAAAAGCAAGAATCCAAGCGACATACAATCCGTTACCCAATAAAAATAAAGCCAGAATCGTTAAATCGTAATACCCCAGCACAAAGCCGAACACGAGAAAATTGACAAACGAGAAAAGCGTATTAATAGAAGAACCTGTAAGAAATGACTCGATTCGTCCGTGATCTCCAATACGCTGCATAATATCCCCGATCATCTTTGTATCAAAAAAGTGCAAGGGAAGCCGCATCAGTTTGGCAAGGAAATCAGAAATTAGTGCAATATTGATCCGGGTATTCATATGAAGCAATATCCAGCTGCGAATAAAATCCACCGATAACTTCCCAACAAAGATGGCCAATTGCGTAATTAGAATAAGTGTGATAAATGACAAATTCCCATCCCGGATACCTGTATCAACCAACGACTGAGTAAGAAAGGGCAAAATCAATTGCAGGATACTGGCTGTCACCATTCCCAGAATAAGCTGAACGAACTGGCTCTTATAAGGAGTCAGATAACGAAAGAAAAAACGCAAATCCCGCTTAACAGCCGTTTTCTCCTCCTCCAACTCATAAAAATCAGGTCCCGGTTCCAGCAGCAAAGCCGTACCCGTATCCTCTCCATTTACTTTTGTGCTTATCCAGCACCGCTTAAACTCCTCTTCCGTATAAACCACCAGCCCCGATGCAGGATCAGCAATATAAATCTTTCCTTTTTTTATTTTATAGCAAACAACAAAATGATTCTGATTCCAATGCAGAATACAAGGCTTTACAGCCTCATCCCGAAGCTGCTCATACGTAATACGTACCCCCGAAGTCCGAAACCCAATATTCTCAGCCGCTTCACTAATTCCCAGCATAGACACACCCTCTCGGGATATAAAAGATTTCTCCCGAAGCCCCTGCAAAGAATAACTACGACCATAATGCTTCGCAATCATGCGAAGACAGGTTGGGCCACAGTCCATGGCGTCAAATTGAGTGTAATGAACAAACTTAAACATTAAAATAACTATTCATTTTATATTGTAATAAATATTATAAATACTCACTTTTAGGACATTAAATAAAAATCAAGAACTATTCTCTTTTTACTCATTGTTGAGCTCAAAAATAGTAATAATTTATCATAAATTCCTTTATTCATACTAATCCAAATTAAAAATCAATACCATGATCCCCAAAAGTAATGAATTGCCACAGCTTTCTGAATCTTCATTTCAAATAACTCTTCATCAATCATTCCGTTGAGATAATTTGTAACATCCATTTTTGTTAACGGAGAAATAAATTCAGAAGGGATAAGTGATATATCTTCTTTTTGGGAATATTGATCGTACAAATTAGTTAACATATGTGGTCCTGTTGTTTCCAAAACATATATAAGTTTTTCATCAGAAACTGACGAGGAATATCTTACTGTTTTCAATATTTGCTTCAGAAATGGATGTCTGGGAGTTATCGCAATAAATGCGTTTGATATCACAATTTTCTTTTGAAAAATCAGAGCATGCTCTTCAGGTTCTAATCCAAAACAACAGCTTTTATCCTGAAGAAGATTATCTAATGATTCTAAACATTCATAGTCAAAATCTACGTATACTCCTCCAAACTTATAAAGAATCAAATAACGAATCACATCCCAACGTTGGACATCGTATTTATATCCTTTAAGGATGGAAATATAATCAGGAAAATTTTCTTGAACAAAATCATCCATTTTGGATTTATCCCAAAAAATATATTTCCAAGAAAGATTAAATTCCTTCCATGTTTCTCCAAGTTGGTAAAAAAACTCAGGGAGTGGTACTTTCTCTTCCCAAATTTGATGAATAATTTTTGGTATTTTCATAATAATAATAATTTAACAAATTATAAACAATTTATTGTGTCCCGTTAAAATTAAAACATTATTAAAAATCAAATAAATCTAGTCCATTGAATATAAATTGTTCTTAATAATATTAAAAAATTATTTTGTTAAAGAAATCTTTTAAATTTGTTTCATGTAGAAGCGATATGCTCATTATTAGTAAAGCTTTATAAGTGTTTCCTTTCAAGAACATATCAAATTGTACAATGACAATCAAGAGTAGGTACACATGATGGAAAACTCTAGATTCTAAATACATTTTCTGTAATATCCCAGAACTGTATGATCTTTAAATAATGCTTTATCTATTTAAAAGACAGTTTTATCTGCTATCTACTATTGTATAGATCAAAAATCTACAGAGCTGTAAATTTTAAGATTTAAGTCAAAAAACAAGTTACGTTTCGTCTTATATATTTAATCACTCAGACAATGAATGATAAAAATTAAGCATATTTTCGCGAAATATTTCGTTTGAATACCGTTCCTCATACAACTTATATGCGTTCATTCCCAGTTTTTTTGCTTCTGTAGGATGTTTTAACAGATGTATTATTTTCTCGGCTAACAAATTCGTATCAATTTCTACCGTATTGTTATATTCAATAATTGGTATGTGTAATCCTGTAACTTTGTCTTTAATCATTTCTTGCAGCCCAGTAGAATTACTCGCTATCAATGGTATTGAGTGCATCATCATTTCTATGGCAACATAACTGCATTGTTCATGAAATGATGGCAATATGCCAATATCGGCTATCGAATATAAATCATAAAGCTTTTCCTTTGAAATAAGGCCAGTCCATGTCACTCGCATCCATATTTCTTCACATTCTTTAATATGAGAATCCCAATCTCCATCGCCAACAATAATTAGGTGACAACTAGGACATGTTTTCAATACAGTCTTGAAAGCTCGCAGAGTATATTTTAATCCTTTTGAGTCATCTATTCTTCCAACAAAAAGGATAGTAGGAATTTCAGGTTTAAAATATTTCCGATTTAACATTGATTTATCCGAAACTATGCTTTTATTGGTAAGTCCATTATATATAACGATTGTTTTATCCAATGATATTCGGTAATCCTCCAGTAAAATCTGCTGAGTATTTTTAGAAAGACAAATAATATGATCTACAGTTTCGAAAAGTTCTTTTTCTCTCTTATATGATTCGATAGTAGCTTTCTGAATATTACTAGTGTATTTGGATTTCGGCATAGTCAATATCTGTTTAAAGTATGAAGTATTTCCAAATAATAATAAAGCCCAGTCAAGATAGTGGACTGTAGTAATTATCTTGCAATTAAAAGTATTTTTTAACTCTGTTGACAACTTACTACTTTGATTATAATTCAATTGGAACACCAATGAAGTTACATCTTCGATTTCTAATCTTAGCAAATATATAATGTTATGACAATACGAGTTGTTCATTTGATACCAATCAAAAGTTGTTGGTTGATAAATGGGAGCAGGAATATACCAATGTTTAATCCCATCCATTTCTTCTATTTCCATATCTGGACTTTTAGAATACAGGTTAATCACACAAACATTAATATCGCTTTTTTTCAGTGCAACTGTTAATTCCTTAAGATAAGTTCCTATACCGTAAACATTCGCACGACATATTTCATTAAATATATATAGATTAATCATGTTTTAATAGTTTTAACTATAAATAATAATATTGTATTGAACTGTAAATATAATCCCCCCCAATGCCCATCCATCTATTAACCATTATTTGCCAGAGAATATGCTTCCAATTTTCTCAATTGAGTCTATATTGAAATAGTTTTAATAGACAAATAATCGCTGCTAGTAATTAACATATTGAAACATTTTCAAGTACTAGAGTTACTAAAATTTTCTCTTTTTCTGCATTGTTTCAATGAAATCCAATTTTCATTTGCATTATCAAGTAATTTTATTAAAAAAACGACATTTGTCTACTCTTAAAAAAACATTTCGCAAAAAATACTTAAAGATTAATAAAAAAGGGTCAACAATATGTCTATTAATCTCTTTAATGTAATCTATTGATTATTTTGATGCGATTTATTATTTGTTTGCTAAGCGTAGTGGAATAAAAAAAGTGTGATTTATTTTTCTGTATAATAATTCGGCTTGTTCAGTTAACGTTCCATTTATTATCAATACTTGAGTAATTTTATCCATCTAGTTCATATTCGTTAGATTTTTATCATTACTACTAAATCACATTATTCTACATAAATCAATCTATTTGAATTGATTCTTTTCTGCTAATTCATAATTACCATAGATTTCAAGACATGTTCAACCAAATAATTTATACAACAAAAACTATATTCAATTTTTATATATCACTTCAAGGAGTGTTTGCCCAACTGCTTTTAATGTCTCAGGATCAATAACATCCATTTTATCTTGTTGTGTATGCCAGTGTGAAGCAAAATGATGGTTTGTTAAAGAACTGGTATTAATAATATCTATACACGGTATTCCACGTCCTTTGATTATATATTCATGGTCGTCAGTCACAGCAATTCCCTTCTCATTGATAAAAAATTTTCCGTAACCAAGATTGCGGGAGGTATTCCAAACATTTTCTACAAATGGCTCAGCATAATGGATAGAAATAGCTTCCTTATAAAATGTAGCATTTTTACTGCCTACCATATCTAATAAGATCCCATATTCCGCTTTATAGTTGGATATATGCGGATTCTTCGCCCAAAACTGAGAACCTAGCGCAAACCAATCCCCAGGCGGCACACTCCCAAGCGTTGAAGGAGGACCATAATCTTCTGCATCAAAAAAGATGATATCAATTCCTATTTCTGGATCATTCATCCTAAATATACGAGCCATTTCCAAAAGAACTCCTACTCCACTTGCACCGTCGTCAGCGCCATCAATAGGAATATTATGTTTTGATGGATCTTCATCGTGCTCGGCATACGGACGGGTATCCCAATGTGCAAAAATCATTACCCGCTTCGCTTGTTCGGGGTTAAAGACTCCAATGATATTAGTCGCTTGAAGGTGCACTCCATTATAGGCAATTAAAACTGCATTCTGCACATAAATCTTGTCTACAAAACGTTCTAGTTCGGAAACGAGAAATTGGGAACAGGCTTTATGAGCCTCCGTATTGGGAACACGAGGGCCAAACTGGACTTGTCTCTCCACAAAAACATAGGCGCTATCCTGATTAAAAACTGGAGTTGACTTATATTTAACTATTTCCACATTTTTCATCATAGGATTATCTGTTACAATCTTCTGTCTACAGCAGAACAAAAATAAACATCCTATCAATAAATAAATCATTCTTTTCATCTGTATTTTAATTATAACCTTCATATTATTATCTACTGATTAACTTTATTTTTTTGCAATTTCACTAGTATAATATCTTGACAGAAATTCGTAGATCACCATTTCATACAATCGGTTGTTAGCACGAAACCATCTGTTCATGGTCATGTGAATCAGACTTGTCAACAATGAACTCATTGAGACCTGCAATACTAAAGCATTATTCATCCTTATTATTGTTTCTGCCACCGAAAAAGTCGACTGCCTGCGAGCTTTTATGATGTCAATTGTTTCCGAAACTTCATTTTCCCATAACATCGTGTTTTCAATATCTTTTCGATAGGCTCGGTATTTATCGTTCAACTGCTTTGTAGTATTGTGATGTATAAATCCAAATTCCTTTTTGAAATTTTCAGCCATATTATTCAGCAATTCCTTTCTCTGGGGCAAATCAAATAAAAAAGCGGTTAAAAAACTATCAATCAATATCAATGCTAATTTCCACCGATGTTGTTCTGGATTTTCACTGTCCAATCGATGTAAAAGCGGAATGATATATTCACTGTCAATAAAGAATAATTCTTCGACGAGTGAAATAGTGTTGGCCCCGTAACGATCTATTTCCCGTTTGTATGTATCGCACTGTATATTCCACACAAGCCCATAATTAACGATTGGAAACAATGTTAAATAAAATTGATTGAAAATAAAATTGAAGTCGCTTTTATTTCTTAAATGAAACCTTAACCGAATATGAAAATCAGGGTCTGAATATCTGATAAAAAACCATTTATCAACAATATCCATTTCGATCATTTTTTTTATATAATCATATAATTCATTGTTTAATATTTCTTCGGCAGTTTTAGTGCCGGTATACAATTTGAAATACATCCATTCACTGCCCGGAATAAAAATCCTAGGTTCTATTTCTTTATTCATTATTTTTCTGATCTTTGTAAAAAGCAAAAATAAATTCATTATTAAAAACGCCCTCCGAATCTTGAACAATTGCTGTTGCCGGATTTAGCAAAAATTCTTCAAGATAAAAGATCGAACGTTTTTTTACAATAGACAGCCACGCCCGAATACTTAATTCATTTCTCATGTCGACATATAATTCATCATCGTTATCAGCAAATAGGACTTCGTCGGGAATATTTCTATCGTCTTGCCATTCCTTTATTTTTTGTAAGAGATCGTCATCGTTTTTTATCCCAATAAACATTTTAATATCTTTTTCATGACACATCCAGCGAGCCGGCGACAAAATACAGTTTTTATATATCACTCGAGGTAAATAATTCAACTGAAGCGCCGTTTCATTCCAGTGAAATCCCAATCCCTTACGTCCATTCTGATGTTGCAAATCACATAAAAAATGATATACAGGCAGAGAATTTTGTTCATCAAAATTATGTGCCGAACTAATTCGAGGAACAATTTCTTTATTCAGTCTTTTAGAACGTAACACAATACGATTATTCGTTACGGAAATATACAAATCATCTGGTCTAAGTTCAAATTCAGCAGATACTCCCGTCTTAGCAAGATATGGAATTTCATAAGGACGAAGAACTGGACGAAGTAAAATATTACCAACTCGAGATTCAGGCAGATGCACAATTTCTGCAATAATCACATTGGGGTTCATCTGTGCTTCTTTTTCAGTTATGGTAAGCGTGTGATTCAATATTTGTTCGTCTAAATGACAAAAACGCCCTAAAATGCTAGCCGCACTTTGACCGCATGCTGATTTGATATAAACGGAACGTCCTTTATCGTCATCTTGTAATATTTGGCATAAAACAGGAAAAGTAGGTGGTAAATCATCCCAAACAGCCTCCTTGTCTTTAATATCTTCATCGGTTAGTTCTATAATCTTTTGTAATGATTGTTGGCTCTTTTTCATCAGGATTGTTTGAATTGAAGGCTGAGTATCCTTAAAGGATGCTTTTTTGCGAGGAATTACCAAATCATCGACCAAAGGACTTATTTCGCCGAAAGAATTGTCAATATATCCGATTCCAATTTCACTGTCTAATACTAACAATAGAGGCATTTCCCTGTCTTCATACCTTTTGATAAATTTTTTTTTGAATTTCAAAATATTATCATTTCTCTCAAAAATTGGGGTTATCTTGTTAAGAAATATTAATCCTTGCTGAATATCTCTCATTAAATGTCTACTTAAGGTCGCATGTTGCGAAGGTTTAAACAAATCGCTTTGAAACAAGTATTTTATTTCGGTTGTTACTTTCGTTTTTTCTATGTTATTAATAATCTCAGGGTAAATATTACTTGTAGTACCAATAGGCAGATGATCAATCATAACAATTTTATTTTCAATCTCGTATAAAGTATTAACAATATCACCATCTATATTTTTCAGGCTTTTCAATTTTGTAATCAGAGATGTTAAAGGTTGCATTTTAGTTACAGCTGGATCAAGCTCGCTAATTAATACCTGCTCATTTATCAGTTCATGAATAAATTCATTGGCCTCTTCTATGGTTATTTCATCATTTACTAATGCTTCCGATAATCTAGTAAACAGTGCACCTCCTCTCGCCTGAGCTAATACTTTCAGCAAATATTCTGAATTCTCTAGCTGTGCAATTTGATGAACACGGTGTGTTTTTAAATAATTATATTCAACATATCGATGATTGTTTCCTACACAATACATACTATTGTTAACATAATAATTCAATTGTTTGCGTATATTTCTATCTTTTTCGATCTGTTGCGTCAAGGAACAAATATAATTCATATCTAATCGTGTAATACGCTTATAATCATCATGATCTGCGAGTTGGATTTTCGTTTGCTTATCAGTTTTCCCCACCGAACATCCTGCAAATAAGCCAAATGGCGTTGGACGAATAGAAGCACGCTGAAAATAGCGATAAGCAGATAATTTAACTCTATCTTCACCGTTATCAATACATTCGCTCAAGTCGGGAGTAGCTATTTGCAACATTTCTCTGAATATCGGCTCATAAACCCATTTTGCAAAATCCGACAAAGCCGAATAAGGAAAATAGGGGGTTCGAAAAACAAATGTGTCTAATAATTCATACATTGCTTTAAATTAATTTATATATAAAATGAACTACATTATAGTATTGAGATTGTAAACAATAAAAAAGGTCTAGATGCTTTCAATGCCGAATAGACCTTTTTTATTAAAATAATTAATTTAACATCATCCGTTACAAGTATATTTTGTTCCACAAGTATAACCAGGACAACTAGAATCATAATATTTAGAGGCGACTGGAGAACACCTTCCCCCCCATACGTAATCCATCTGTTTATCACTTAGTCTTTCAATAACATCTTTCTTCAATACCAATTTTTTTAATTTTTTTCTTTCCATTTCATTTTAATTTAAAAGAGTAATAATGAGTTTAATAAAGCATATCTATATTATTTTTTAAGATAACATAAGACATTTATCCCAAGCTAATTCTTTTTCTGCTAATTGAGATAGTAAAACTAAACCAATACCAGAAATACCTTCGAGGAGTGTGTTAGATCCAATAGGTCCTCCGAAATCTTCTCGCCGCCAAGTTTTAAATCCAGCAAAACCATCCGGGTATTTTGCCATAAGAAATGTCTGATTAATCCAATAGTCAGTAGCATCCTTAAATTCCTTTATATGAGTATTCAAATATGAATTCCAAAAAATCTGAGCAACACCTGCAGTCCCATGACATAAACCAGCATCATATATACTATTGCTTTGTAAATTTAACCGATTACTGTTATGATACAGTATTCTAAGCGATGTATTTTTCAGTTCATTATTATTCAGAACAATAGCCGCATGCAATAGCACAAAAGAAATGCCCAAATCTCCGTAGCACCATCCTAATCTACTGTAAAAATTATCTGAATTACTTTCTTTTGAATAAGTTGGAAAGTACGAAATATTACCCTCTTTATAAGTAATTTGCTGAAGAATATAAGAAATAGTACGATTAAGTAACCTTTCCACTCTTTCAACCTCAAAATTTAATTGATAAAGTTGGATTAAAAATGCGACTATACTTGACATTCCATGTGATAAACTGATGTTATATCCTTTCTCTCCTGTTTCTAAATTCAACTCAGACATCCATTTAACAGCATTGTTTTCGCATGGTATGCCTGATTTTTCGAGTTCTGTTAGTAGTTCTTCTATATAGTCTCTGATACCTTTTTTGCCAAAACGAGAAAGAAAGTATGTAGAAACACCAAGGGCGCCATGTAAAAAATCATAATTACCATGTTCAATATCAATCATCATTTGTTTGTATAAGAAAGGATCAAGATCATCCAAAAACTCAAGATCATCTTCATTCAAAAAATCCATTTTTTTTAAATGCTCGCAAAGCCAGCCAAAACCACTAATTCCTCTACATAATGTATGTGACTTTTTACCTGAATTAATCCATTGAATATTGTACTCCAAAATATCAAGAACTTTATGACTAACTTCTTTCTTTTTGCATATAATATTATCATAATAAACGAGAAACAACGCAATACCAGATGTACCACTATACAATCCTATGTTTCCTGAAAGATTGCACGACATCAACTCCTTATGAATGTTCTCAATAATCTGCTTATAATTTGAACTCAAACTCATTTGTTATAGATATTATTAAAATTAAACACAATAAAACTTATATTTGATTTATGATGCTATTGTTCTTTTATTTCTTACCATTGTTAATGTAATAAATTGGATCTACCAAGCCTATCCCTTTTGCGTTCGAAAAACCTTGAACTTGCACATTACCTCCATAAATGTCCTGAACAAAAAAGGAAATAGATAATAATACAAAAACAAACGTGCATTTTATTATTGAACAAATTAGCTCGGCCAAAACTAATCATTTTGTTTTTCACGATAACCAAAAAGTTGTTCACTTTTTGTTCACAAATGACTTTGGTCCCTAATATTAAGTCATTGATATCCCATAAAATATAAAATAGTTCTTAGGAATATTTGAAATATAGTCATTTATAGAAGATTTTGGAACGCTACTGTGTCAAACTACCAAATTTTAGGAGATCTATGTAAATTATCTGTCTATTGTAAATAGCCACTAGACAAATTCCTTTGTGAAAAAAAAATACTGAGATTCAATTCTGATCATGTCTGTTTCTCAAGATATGACTGAAATAGTTTTTTATAGTTATCCATCATATTAAATAATGTATACTCATCTAAATATTTTTTTCTAGACCCGCACCTTAACTTAATACTTTGGGAATCAGAGCTTAATAGTTCAACGATAGCTTGTGAGAGATTATTCACATACACTAAAAAGTTATTTCTATCGCCAATCTGTGCAATTTTAGAGTTTTCATTATCTAGAAACATATTTTTTACTCCAAATCCATCTGATGCAACTATAGGCAATCCATTCATCATCATTTCAATACCAGTATAACTACACTGTTCACAAAATGAGGGAAGAACTCCTAGGTCTGCTATTTGATACCAAATCTTAAGCTCTTCACTTGTAAGATAGCCAGTAAAAGTTACTTTATTGCAATTTAATTTTAGATAGGAAAACACCCACTCTGGAACAAAAATTGCTCCTGCTACAATTAATCTGCAATTAAATCCTTGAGATATAATATTATCCAACGCATTCAATAGAATATCAAAACCCTTTATTATATTTAATCGACCAGAATATATAATTATTTGCTCATTTGTGTCGATAAATAATTTTTTCTTGATATTAATCTTTTCTTGATCCGTAAGAGTAATGTAGCAATCAGACAACCCATTAGGTATTATTTCTATTTTATCTTTATTTACTTTATAAACGTCTATCAATAGATCATATGCATCTTGCGATAAACAGATTAATCTATCAGTAAGCCCATACATACATATTTCTTCATCAAAGTTGTCCAGCAACTCTTTGTAGTTAGCAATAATTTTATTATCACGCCTATTATTAAATATTTTTTTAAAAAGCTCACAATCTCCTCTTAATTTTTCACACCACCCAAAATTATGTATCACAAATATAATTTTAGATAATGGAAATAAATTTTTAATAGAACGCATAAACAACTCGCAGGGGCCATGATTTAGCAAAAATACATTATTAACGGAGTCTTTAATATAAAGTACTAATAGATTAACAATAATATCACTATGTGGAGAAATAGAAAAATCTGAAAAACGTGGAAAATAATAATACCTAATTTTGTCATTAACAACTATATCTAGCTCATAATTTTCAGAATTAAATTGAATTACATTTAAATTAATGAAAGAAATATTCCTAAATGAGTTTATACACTCCCTTACATATGTTCCTACTCCATTAAACCTTGAACCCAATTCATTTACAATATAAATATTCATAATAATATTTTTTCATTCGATTTATAAATTAAATAATTAGATAATCCGTTTTTGATTCCTAATTGACAAGAAAGTATATCTTGATTAAAAAATTGACATTGATTATTCGCAATTTTATAAATAGAAAAGAAATAATCAGGAATTGTTTCTGAAATTAAATAATTATTAAACTGGTCAACTAACAACTTTAAATCAGATGATATAAGGTGTATTGGAATATTCTTTAACGCAACATGCAAATCTTCCAAATAAATCTTATCAAAAGGACAAATTCCTGTTTTATTTAAACTTCCTTTAAGATGTATTAAAACATAGTTTAACAATCCTAAAAGACCATTTTCCATATCAAAAGCTAGGAGACGACTTGGATTAGTTCTCATAATCACAGCATCAATCTCTTCATTTATTTCAAGGCTATCACCTTCTATATAATTATTCTGCAGCAGATATTCTATACCCCATCCAAGACCACATAAACCATTTTCAAATCCATAAGTTGTAGATGTTGTTATCGAATCGACAATATTATCAATAAGGTAATGGGCATAATTTGAGTATGTTGGATTATTTGTATTTCTTCCAAACATATAGAAAGCAATTGCAATCCCCATTTTACCATTCACTAAGCCAACATCATTAATAAATACAGAATTTAACATTAGATGATGAATTATTCTTTTTTCCAAACTAAATTTAGTCATTATCTTATTCATAAATACAAATATTTTACATAAATATATTTTCTACATATTAAATAAAGATCTGATCAAAAATAAATACTATTAATTATCTTTTATTATTTGTTAATAAATTATCAAAAAATATCCGTTTTCACATACATAATTAGTTTATCTTTATTCTTCACATAATCTACACCAAAGCTGTCAAAATTCATTATTCTATTTAGATATTCATCTATATTATCATCTTCAACTATTTGCATTTCTACCTTATCCATAAATGGGTTAGAGCTACCTCCTACCGCATCGCACGAAAAAGCAAGATTAAAAACCACTTTTGAATTAGGTAGCTTAAACATAATTGCTGGAAAAGTATATCCCGAAATTGTTACTGTTGGTTCTCCTACTAATATAAGATTAGGGTTTTGCCAAGCAACAGATGACAAAGCCGCTGCTGCAGAAAAAGTATATTTGTTTTGTAGTATATAGATCTTACCATCATAATTAACACTATTACAATCCGGCTCTATAATCCTGTCTGATTCTACGTAAACATTATTCCGATTCCTGCGGATATCACCAAAAGAATTCACACTATTTATTAGTACATCATTATCTGGAATCTGAACACTATACCGATATGTTAACGGTTTGTCTATAATAACCTTCAGTAAGTCTTGCCAAACACTATCATCGCCACCTCCGTTATCGCGAATATCAATAACTATTTTTTTCACATTAGATGTATATTCTTTAAGAAATTCTTCTCGATACCAATCTACATTCATCATCATTGGCATTCGTATATAGAGGATATCATTATCTATCAGATAGATTTGAGGCGAATAATTTTTTGGAAATTCTCTCGAAAGAATGGTCAATGGTTTACCGCAATCTAGCTTTAAGTCCTTGCCTCCAACAGTGAGCGTAAATTGTGTTTTTCCAATTAACGGAAGACTGACTTTAAACGATTCGCAGAACCATTGCTTCAAAACCGGATCCCACGAAGTAAATAACAGTAAATTCCTATATTTATTTACAAAATCATTCATAGAAATACCATCAATAGCTGTTACTTGTTCTCCAGAATCAACAACTAGATTATCATACTCAAAAGGCCTAATGTTATAGTAGTTACCGTTTATATATTTCACCAGTATTTGACATTTAATTTTAGTAAAAATACTGTCTGACACAAGACTATGAAAGTAATCAGCGGAAACAGTATCTTTTAAAGTAACATTTCCAACGGCTGACAAATAACTATTTGGAACGTACCACTTAACTTGGTCCTTCCTTACTATTTGGGAATGTGGGTCATTTATAATATTTAACCCTTGTCGAACAAGTTCAACAAAATTCTCAATCGGCTCATCTTTAGTGATTTTTCCTTTTAAGGATTTAAATTCTTCTACAACAGAAATCCCCGTTCGCTTTTCTAAAAGAGGCAAGGGTGTATAATATTGATTGATTTTCGATTCCAGAAAGTTGAAATCTTCAACCATTTGATCCTTTGTTATGGTCTGACTATATGTACTACTTATATGACATGAGCAAATCATCAGAATATATAATACCTTATTTATCATATCCATTAAATTTTGTTTTTTTCATAGTATAAATTCATAAACTCACTTATCCGATCTTTTTGAATTGTACAAAGGCTGAAATCATCATTTCCATTATTATTTATCCTCCTCAGAACACAACCTCCATTGCAAATTGGGAAATACGAGCATTTCTTACACATTTCATCAAACAAAGGGTCCGAATAAGTCATGTATTGAGTATAAACATTAGTATTTGTTACACCATCTTTTATATTACCACATATTTTATCCTTCTCTCCAACATCACACCAACATCTATATAATTCCCCCTCTGGACCAATCACGTGACTATTAGCAAATCGCGCTGTACACTCATTGATTCTTGTTCTTGGATAATAAAACCTTTCAAAAGGATATTTTTCAGTGTTATTAAGAGCAAATTCGGCTTGCTCTATTCTATTCAGTAAACAAAAAGAAGAATTGCATGAATTATAGTCTGTTATATACGCTGGATATGAATATATATTCGTTCCCTCAACAACACTTCTAATATATTTGCTAACTTCAAAAAATTCATTGGCATTATCTTTATCGATATTAACACGAATGTGAACTTCTAATTCAGGATATATTTTACTTACCAGAATAATATTTTGAATTATTTTCTGAAAACTGTCTATATTTGTTTTATGGGGTCTCCTTTTATTATGAGTATTTTCTAATCCATCTATTGTAATTTGCATTCTAGAAATTCCAATCGATTTAAATTGATTTATTATTTTTTCATTAAGTAAATAGCCATTGGTTACAATAGATGAGTATAAAGATTCGATTCCCAACGCTCTTATCTTAGTCATAAGGCTAAAAATCGTATCAAATGCTAGCAATGGTTCACCTCCATACCAATCAATGCTCAAATAATGCAAGTTTTTGTATGACTTAATAAATTCTACAAGATCATCCTGTGTTTTCTCTGTCATTGTTTTTCTTTCTTGTACACTATTTTCAAAACAATAAGGGCATGAAAAATTACATCCCATAGTTGGCACTATAGTTAAATGAATAATATCAGACCTAAATCTAGTATTAAGTCTCGACAATTTAATCTTTTGATATATTAACTCATCATCATCGACAAGTATACTTTCATCTGCTAATTCTTCAATAAATTCATCTTCGATTTTATCAGCTTTTCCATGTTTTAATAATAATAATTTTCCATAGTCCTCCTCATTAACTTCCATTAGATCGTTGGAATATGCGTTGTAAAGTAAAAATGAATTATCAGGACCTTCCATAAGAAAATTATACTTCGACCAATATTTTTTCATAATAATATTATTTGTTGATTAATTTGCACTTTTTAACAAAATAAACATAAAAATTAAGAATATCCCATAATCTTAAAGATAAAAGAAATTGTATCAATATTTAATTTGTTTCAATCAATTGTTAATATAATGTTTATATAGGAAATAAACTATCAATTGTTCTTTCTATAAAATAAACAGATAAAATACAATTTTTTATATTATTTTCAACAAGAATATTTGATACAATTTCACTTTTTTCAACTAGCAAACACCACTACATGTTCCGAATCCAGAACAGCAAAGATTTGCACATGTATAGCAACCGCATGCAGCTGATCCACCAAGAATGTTGCGCATGTTTTCTCCAGAAAGAGTAGTGTTAATCATTTTTTTACCCTCTCTTACAACTAATTTTTTCAATCTTTTTTCTTTCATCTTTTTTAAACTTAAATTAATAAAATAATAACCGTTCAATATATAACATAGAAGAACGTTTAAGGTAATTGTTTTAGATCATATGATCATAAGAGATTAAACTTCCATAAGCATTTAAAAAAATACGATCACCCAATAAAAATAAAATAAACAGTGTAAATAAAAACTTGTTATTTACAATTAGCGTAAATTGATTACGCCAAAACTAACCACTATATTTGGTTCAATAACCATAAAGTTGTTCACTTTTTGTTCACAAATGACTTTTATTGCTAAATAGTTGATATAAAATCATCTAAATTGAATATTGAGCCATCGCATCCGTTTATTTTTTTTAATAATCTTTTGCGGCACATGGAGACAGCCGATTTAGTTCGTCCTACAATCTTTGCTATGGAGGTTACTGAAAATCCTGCTTTAAGGAGATAACAGACGTGAAGCTCTGCCTCTGAAATTTGATCATAACAACTTTTCAATTGCATCGAAAAGTTGTTGTATATATTATTTAGTTCTTGTTCCAATGTGATCCAGTCTTCCTGTGTCATATTTTTCCCTTTTTCTTCGTTACTTATATCTTTAAGTTTCAAGAAAATTTCAGATTGGGTAAAGCTCATCTTGTTCAAATCTTCTTCTTTTGAAAGTTTTACAATACAGGCATTTTCCATTTCCAATAATTCTGCCCGGGTTTCGATAAGTTCTTTTGCTATAGCATTAAGATCATGTTCATTAGATGACAGCTGTTCACGCAAGATTTGAATTTGTTTGTTGTTTTCGGCAACTCGTTCTTCGCTTTTTCGATATTGACTATCTTTAAAAGCCAATTGTTTTTCCTTTTTTCTTAACAGTTTTTGTCTTTTATTCCGTTGTAATAACAATAAAAGCATACTGGCAAAGATCAATACAACAAGAAGAAAAAGCAACTGATAAATCGCCAGCTCTTTTTTTGATTTCTCAGCTTTTAACAAACTATTTTCGTTGGCTGTGTGTTCGTAATTGTAAAGGCTTTGTATTTTCCGGATTGTTTCTGCATCTGAAATCATTTCAATAGAGTCTTTACATTGATAGTACTGATTACTGTATAAAATACTTTTATGCAAATGCTTTTCCTTTTCTTCCAGCTTGGAAAGATAGTGAAATGAAGCGGCACGAGTATACATATTATTACTTTGAGAACTTAAAGTTAAGAAATGCCGTGCTGAGTCAATCTGTTCCGACTGTAAGTAGCATTTTCCAAGAATAAGATAGCTCGGTAGCAAATCTCCCCCTAAAAATTGTTTTTGTATCGCTTTGTTTATATATACATAAGCTTTGTCAACTTGACCAGATGTAATACACAGTTCGGACATTTCGGTAAGCAACGCTACTTCGTCCGTATGATTAAAAATGTTTGAAGCGGATAAAATCGCTTTGTTGTAATATAACAAAGCACTATCAAGATTATTTTGCAATCTGTAAACGCGAGCTATATCTCTTAAAACAAAAGGCATCTCTGCAGAATCTCCCGCCATTTCCAAAGAACGATAGGCTTCCTTGTGTTTCTGTATGGCTTCGTAGTAAACGCCCTGTAACGAGTAAAGGGATCCGATATTAGTATAAATACGTGCTTTTAACTTGTACTGGTCTGGATCAACGCAAGATTCAGCAGCTTTATAGTAGTATTCCATTGCATGGGATGTATTTTGCAAGTACTGATTTACCCTGCCCATATAATAAAATGCTTTTGTTTTATTTAATTGACCGTCTGTTGCTCCAAAATAATTTGCAGCAACACTTATAAGGGAATCCGAGGTATACGGAACATGATTTTTATCTTCGGCCTCAGTTAATAACAAAGCGTAGGTTGCATACGATTCTTCCGATAATTCTTCGGGATTCTGTATTTGCCGAAGGATATCTAAGGCACTATCCGGCCTGGTTTCCATAATGGATGCGGCCCCCATCAAACTGCTGTTTGATGTTTTGCTATGTTTGCAGGCAGGGAATAAAAATAGGATTAAAAAAAGAATAATCCATTGTGCAGGATAAAATAGTTGATGTAAAATAGGCAATCGGGTGTTTTTCATTACATTAAATTCAAAGGTTGTTTCGAGTTAACTAATATTAGTCGCAGCAAATATATCAATTAATTCATTAATAACACAAGAATAATAACTAAAAAGCATTTTAAGGCGAAAATTTTATTGGCAAAGGGGAAACATAAACAGTATCTGATTTAAATTAATAGTGCAGCTTGAACCCTTTAATGACAATTATTTCCGGCTCTTTTGATCTTGTATTAATTTACGGACTGTCATATGGATATAATACTCCCCGGATGCCAGGTTTTACAAATAATATGCGCACGGAAGAGTACTCCGGAGATAAATAACTATTACTTTTAAATTAGCTCTTTTTACTTAACTGTTTAACATATTTGACTGTGAGAACTTCTTCGTCTTCCATATGGGGGACAATGGTCACACAAATGGAGGACCATGGTCACACAGCTGCGTGATCATGGTCCCTCAGCTGAGAGACGAAGAATATATCTTTGGTTAACAACTAATC
>Ga0172377_10001502_pt1 | contig 23581 bp, 23 predicted proteins | sample Pumphouse3metaG_FD_119749 | JGI IMG/M metagenome (GOLD analysis project Ga0172377, IMG submission 119749) | Leachate microbial communities from a municipal landfill in Southern Ontario, Canada - Pumphouse #3 metaG | ecosystem: Engineered > Solid waste > Landfill > Unclassified | place: Canada... | reverse complement strand
TTGAGAGACGACAGTCGGAAAGGTCGAATGCAGCGCAAAAGCTTGCTTTTGCATTGCTGAGACCCGGCGACTGGGCGAAGCCCACTATTGCGATGTGTTATTGACAATTCCATAAAAATGAACTTTTAGAGGAGCCCTTTATTTAACCTCAAACACAGAAAGCGGAGCGAGCGCCCAAGCCTCCGTCTTTTCTACGGAGTTCACCCAATTGAAAAGGCGTACCTGGCTTTTGAAACTCCTAGAGAGATACGATTTGTCGGAAAGGAGCGAAACCAACTCCACCGGTTTGTCCTTGGAAATACCCGCCAAGCGCTTGGCTTCCGAAATTGCGAAGTCCAAGCCGCCGATTCCTTGAATAAGCCCGTTCTTGTAGCCTTCACTGCCTGTAAACACGCGACCACCGGCAAGGCTCCTATCGAGCGAATCCACGGAAAGTCCCGTTTCACCGGAAACCACATTCAAGAACCGTCCATAGAATGAATCGAGATAAGCCTGGAGAGCGACCTTTTCCTCTTCCGTAAATGCGCGTCCCTGGCCTTCCGCATCGGAATGCTCATGCGTCTTTACTGTTTCTGCGCGGAGCTTGAGCTTGGAGAACAAGGATGAAAGGCTCACCTTGCCGCCAAAAATTCCAATGCTCCCCACGATACTTGAATTTTCTGCGATAATTCTATTCGCTCCGCAAGCGATATAGTAACCGCCCGAAGCGCCCATATCGCCGATCGTCGCCACCACGGGCATTACATTCTGAGAAATCGTATGGATCCTGTGCCAAATTTCGTCCGAAGCCTGTGCAGAACCGCCTGGGCTGTTGATGCGGAGGATAACCGCGGCATATTCCGAATACCCCATCAAGGTCTTGAGGGCTTCCATAATTTCCAGAGAACCCGTGCTGCGCTGCCCGGTCAAGGGATCATATCCCCCTTCGCCGTCTACAATCGTCCCCTCAATATTCAAAAGGGCAATCTGCGTGCGAGGCCGCCAATTCTCATCAAACAGGCGGGCATCTTCTTTTGGAGCATAATCCGTGGACATCGCAAACGGAGCATCCACATCATAGAATTCCTTTAATGCATAAGGAGCCACCTCATCCAGATAAAGTACCGTATCGGCAAGACCTGCCTTCTTAGCATCAGCGGCAATCAAGCTCGGATTTGTCGCAAAAGAATCCAAAAGAGAAGCATCCTTCGACTTTTCCCGCAAATCTTCCGTGAGCGTTTTCCACCATTCCGTATAAAGTTGTTCATAGTTCGAGCGCGCTTCCAGCGACATCGAATCTGCTGTATAAGGTTCCACAGCCGACTTGTAAGCTCCATGGCGCAAAAGTTCCACCTTAATGCCGACCCAGTCAAAAAAGCCCTTGTAGTAAAGCACTTCGCCCCCAATACCGCGGTAAGTCACACGAGCCGAAGGCTGAAACACCACGCGATCTGCGGCACTGGAGGCAAGGAGCGTCGTCGGGCGCACATCGTCGAGATAAGCCACCACTTTGCGGCCGGCCGCACGGAGCTTAAGAATCCCGCGTTCGATCTCCTTAGAAATCGCCGTACCCGCACTATAACCGGTAAAATCAAAAATAATCAGCTGGGCACTCTTGTCGGCTAAAAGAATATCAAAATGATTGCGGAGAGTTTCCACGCTCATCGAAGCATTTCCCAAAAGCGAAAAACCGGGTTCCGTTTCAGAAAGAGGAACGTTCAAAGGAACGCGGACAACCCGGGAAAGAATATACGGATCCGGGGTCTTCGCCGAGTGGTAGCCAAAAGAAAGATGGCGCGGCGCCCCATCATCGTCAAAGATTAGCGAAGCATTCGCCGAAGTTCCAAAGGCATGGGACACATACAAACGATATTCTTCATCATCGCCATAGAGCGGAATTTGAAGCGCCAAATTCAAAAAGCCCACATCGACGTCCACAAGCATCCGATGCGCCGAAAGGTTTTCGCCATCATAGCTCACGGAAACGCCGTCAAAAAGCCGGAGCGTTGCGCCATATTCCTGCACGCGTTTTTCGTCTTCAGGACCGGTACTTAAAAGATAGCGGCTCGTATAACCAAAAGAGAGCCAATTAAACGGTCTAAACATCAAACCCGGCGAAAGAGAAAGACACGAACCGCTGAAAGCCGCGCTGCGGAAAACCTGAGCTGAAGCCCCCAGGAAAAAAGCCCGGTCCAAAACCGGATAGGAGCCGACTAAATTCCAGCGGGACTCATCCAAGCCATCATAGTTAGTGCGGTAATCAAAAGAAGCACCCGAATAATCCCCGTTCAGCCCGAACGAGGCCTCATACACGCCATGCTTATCCCTGCCTAAATTCAGCAAAGCACCCGGAGAATCAAACGCCGAAAGGCCCGCCGGATTACCGAACACGCCATTTGAATTCGAAAGAGAGACAAAATCGCGGTCGCCCGGCAAATAGGCAAAAACAGCCGACGCCAACAAAATAAAAGGCAGGATGAAATATCGGAAATTCATAGAGAAAATAATAGAAAGAAATTCATCCACCTAATTGATGTTCAAAATTATTAAGCAAGCCTTGTACAAGATTTTTGTAAACGTTTTAGGGCGGGATCCGATAAAGTTGGAAAAGCCGAACACATTCACAGATGGGAAAAATCAAATTAAAAAGGCTTCAATCCAAAGCAAAAGTTATTACTCGCAATTTAATATATACATGTTTGTAAGCGTACATGTCTCTGGAATAACCAAAAGAATATCTGTACTTGGAGAAACAATAGCCTTTTGACTTATATAACCGCATGTGTTTTTTTCGCCATTAATCGTAATATCACCAGAACCAGAGGCGGTCCATTGCCCTTGAGAACAAGTCTTTGTAACTCGAATAACAAAAGTTCCTCCAGACAAATTCACGGCGACATTTGCATTAGAATTGTATTGATCAATATCAACAGATATTACATTTTCAGAAGAAGAACTCGAAGAATTCAAGCTGCTGGAACTGGATTCTTCAGAACTCGAGCTCACAACGGAAGAACTGGAAGCGACGCTCGAGCTGGACTTCACGGAACTCGAAGAGACCACGGCAGAACTAGAACTCACAACGGAAGAACTGGAAGCCACGCTCGAGCTGGACTTCACGGAGCTTGAAGAGACCACGGCAGAACTCGAGCTCGAAACGGAAGAACTGGAAGCGACGCTCGAGCTAGATTTCACGGAGCTCGAAGAAACCACGGCAGAACTCGAGCTCACAACGGAAGAGCTGGAGGCCACGCTCGAACTGGATTTCACGGAGCTTGAAGAGACCACGGCAGAACTCGAACTCAAAACGGAAGAGCTGGAAGCGATGCTCGAGCTGGACTTCACGGAGCTTGAAGAGACCACGGCAGAACTCGAACTCAAAACGGAAGAACTGGAGGCCACGCTCGAACTAGATTTCACGGAGCTTGAAGAGACGACCGCAACAGCACTAGAGCTCGAAAATTCGCTAGAAGAAGATAACACTTCACTTGAGGAAGAAACATCTGCAGAACTCAAAGGTTCCACAGCCGACGAAGAAATAACAATACCAGAGGCAGCAATGCATTCAGGATCATTGGAACAAAGTTCAATAATGGAATCCTTCATATTCTGATAACTGGTTTCTGCGCCATTTACATTCACCTGATCTTCTAAAGTAGCGCCATCCACATCGCCAGAACCGCAAGACGCAAGCACAAAAAAGCCGCCCAATCCAAGAGCACCTGCACAAGTCAACGCCAAAGACCAAGCTCGCATCATTTTCTCCTTTTTCTGCCCTGCGCCAATACTTGGAAAAATAGATATTCAGCAAACATTCCGCAAACGCCAAGCTGAAAAACAGAACCAATATCACAGGGGAACTCCTAAAAATAGCTTTATGAAGAACCATTTCATTATTTCAGACCCGATGGAAGCAAGAAAAAAGACTCTCAAACATTTTTGCCTTTAGGGCGTTCCCCGCCTGCGGCGGGTCGCGTGCCTCCGGGCTACCCTCCGGTCGGTACCCAATAAAATTGGGTACGCCGCTCCGCGGCCCCTGCACCCCGCTAACGCAAAAGAGTTCCATTTAAAACACAAAGAAGCCCCTTAGGGCTTCTTTGTTAAATCATTCTGAACAAATTATTACTGGCACTTAAAAGTAACCGTACCTGAAGTAATGACAATGCTAAGCATCGTACCAGACGTAGTTGTGCCATTATAAACAATACTCTGCCCATAAGCTGACAACGAGAATGCAGTTCCATTGACAGTCCCTGCGGCTGAACTACCATCGCTCGGAGCAACAGCAATCACAGGCGTTTGATAATACTGATCCGCCTTGCAAGCATATTGCATCGAATAAGTTCCTGCAGGCACTGAATAAGAACTTGTCGAATCCAAAACATAATCCGGAGCACTGGAATCCGTCGCCTTCACGGTTTCGCACGTCACCGCCTGCACCGTATTGTCATCATTCGCTACAGAGACAACCGGCGTCACCGTTTGATTCTTAGTCGTAAGGGTTGCAGTTCCTGTGGTACTTGTGCCAGTCGCATCCTTCCAAGTATAACCGGTGATCGTTGCCAAACTTGTACAGCCGCTCACAGTCCATGTAGCGGCGCCGCCCGTAGCCACATCAACCGTAGAAGAAGCGGCCTTGCAGGAGCAGCCCGAAATAGCCGCACCATTCACCTGCAATTCAGAGCACTTCACATTATTGCCATCCACCACGAGACTTGCACCATAAGAACCGGAAGCCGCATAAGTTCCCTTCGTCGTTTTAAGACCCGTACCAGAAGCAGTCCCCTCTGTAGAGCCGGTCATCGTCCAGTCAAAGGTGGCTTTTGCTTGAGCCGTTATCCCAGGAACTCCGGCAGGCGACGTGATAGCAAATGTCCAAACAGTCGATTCGCCCTTGCTGATCGTTGCCGGAACAGGCGCACAAGTCCCATTTACAGAGCCATCGGAAGTCCCCCCACTAGAACTAGAAGACAAGGTTGAAGAAGAAGAAACCACTTTTGAAGAAGAACTGAAATTAATCGCAACCGAAGAACTCGATAAAACGGCCTTACTGCTGGAAGAAGGCACCAAAATCGAAGAAGACGACCCCGGCTCAACCACTACAGAAGAGGAGGAAACAGGCGAAGCGCTACTCGCCGCAGCATTCGCATTGCAACTAGGATCTGCAGAACATGCCGCCAAAGCGGAGTCTATTTTATTTGCATATTCAGTCTCGGCAATAGCGATATTCGTCGAATCTTCAACGGAAGCTTTGGAAACATCTCCAGACCCGCAAGCGACAAAGACACCAGCGATAGTGCCGAGCAGGGCAAGTCCACAGAAAATTTTCTTATTCATAAGAACCTCTTTCTTCTCTAATTTCACCCCAAATTTAAACTCTTTAAGGGAAAACGCAACATATTAAAACATTCCCTGGGGTCAAAAGCGCGATTATACGTGCGCCAAACCACAACGTTTAATCTCAATTTTGGCCTTCTGCATTAATTTTGCGCTTACCCGTAATGAATTGCTTCACAAATGGGTTGGTCGTATTCTTAATTTCATCCACAGAACCCACTTCAATAATGCGCCCTTTATAAAGCATCGCAATCCGGTCTGCCACCTTAAAAGCGCTCACCATATCATGCGTCACCACAACCGAAGTCACCCCGAGCTTGCTCTGCATATCCAGAATGAGGTCGTTGATTACGTCGCTCGTAATTGGGTCCAAGCCTGTAGTCGGCTCATCATAGAGGAGAATTTCCGGGCTAAGGGCTATCGCACGGGCAAGAGCCACGCGCTTTCTCATACCGCCCGAAAGCTCGCTCGGCATCTTTGTGCGGAATTCCGGGACCAAATTGATGAGATTGAGCTTTTCTGTCACAACTTGCTGAACTTCCTTTTCAGAGAGCTCTGGATGGTGTTCGCGTAGCGCGAATGCAATATTTTCGCCTGTATCCATAGAATCGAACAAAGCGCCACCCTGAAAAAGCATCCCCATCTTTTTGCGGATAGTCCGGGCATCAAAAGATTTGGGCGTACTGATCGTTACGCCATCGACAATCACTTTCCCCGCATCCGGCTGCAAGAGTCCTATCATATGCTTGAGGATCACTGATTTTCCGCCGCCGGATTGTCCAATGATAACCATTGTCTCTCCGCGCCGGATGTCGAGATTGATGTCCGCAAGCACCGTCTGCGAACCAAAACATTTCTGGAGGCCGCAGAGCTTTATCATCACATCATTAGGATTGATCTTTACATTTGGCATAAGCGACCTATTGGAAAATAATTGCAGCGACTGCAAGATCCAAGATGAGGATCATCAAGCAGCTTGAAACGACAACATCTTTTGTTGCAAGTCCCACACCGCGCGCACCGGGAGCGGCATTCGTTCCGTGGAACCAACCCAAAAGAAAAATCGTTACTCCGAATACGAATGATTTGATGATTCCCGAAAAAAGATCCATCGGATCGAACAAATATTGCATTCCGCTGTAGAAAGTATAAGTAGAAATATCCAAGGCAAGCACGGCCACAATCCAACCGCCAAAGATTGCAAGGCAATTCGAAATGACCGTCAAACAAGGAACCATCGTAAAAAAAGCGACAAAGCGCGGAAGCGCCAAATAGCGGTAAGGATCCAGTCCAAGCACTTCATAAGCGGCGAGCTCTTCCTTTTCGCGCATAGAAGCAATTTCTGCAGCAAGGGCACTCCCTACCCGCCCAGCGAGCACTAGAGCCGTAAGCAAAGGTCCAAGCTCAATGAGGATCATCTTGCACGCAGCAGTACCCACCCATTTGTCAGCCACGAGACCCCGGAATTGGAAAGACGCTTGTACAGTCGCAACCATTCCCGTAAAAATGGAAGTCACGAACAAAAGAGGAACCGAAGAAACACCGATAGAAACCATCTGCTTTATCACAAGATTTCCATTCTTATGCACATTCGGCATTTCCCTAAGAGTAAACCAGAGAATACAGCATAGCTCGCCAACGCTCGATATGCCATCGACAATCATCTGTCCAATAAAACGGAAGGGTTTCAGCAGAAATGACATTAAACGTCGCCCCCGAATCCGACATTGGCATCTGAGCCGCCGCGACCACCCTCTTCAGGAACGTAATTTGCAAAAGAGGTATACTGCGGAAGCCAGGTAAGGTCAATATCCGCCGTAGCACCGTTGCGGTGCTTTGCCACCAAAAGTTGAGCCTTGTTCTTGTCGGCTTCCTCGTGAGAACGATAGAACGGGCGCTCAATAAACCACACCATATCCGCATCCTGTTCGATAGATCCGGATTCGCGCAAATCGGATAGCTGCGGACGTGCCTTGCCACCGGAGCGGATATTGTCTGCCCGGTCTTCCGTTTTACGGGAAAGCTGAGCCAAGGCAACCACAGGGATCTTGAGGTCCTTCGCCAAAATTTTAAGACCGCGGGAAATGGCACCGATTGCTACTGCGCGATTTTCTTCCTTACCCGTTTTCATCAACTGCAAATAATCCACGAGTACCAAATCCAAACCACCCTTGCGCTTTAAGCTGCGGCACTTGGAAAGGAGCTCCATAATTCCCAGATCCAGGTTGTCGTCTATGTACAAACTATTTGCCTGGATAATCCGCTGCGCAATACCGGGAAGTTTTTGAAACTCATCCGAATTCAAATGCCCGGAGCGGAGCTTGGAGAGTTCTATGCCGGCGAGCGAACAGAGAACGCGCTGCATCAACTGCTCGGCACCCATTTCCAAACTAAAGAAGGCGACGCGCTTGTTGTAATTTATGCTGGCATTCGTTGCCAAATTCAACGCAAATGCGGACTTGCCCATACCGGGGCGTCCCGCCAAAACAATCAAGTCCGAAGGCTGGAGCCCGTTAGTGAGCCTATCCAAGTCCGAAAATCCGGTCGGACAACCTGAAAGGCCATCCCTGCGATTTTCAAGAGACTTCAAGACATCGTTCACAATAGCGCTAGCCGGGCGGAGCGAATCCTTCACCTGCTTTTCCGCAAGCTCCATAATGGAGCCTTCCGCCTTCGCAATAATTTCTTCCGGTTCTGCCGTGGGGTCTTCGGCTTCGCGGATAACGGTCGTAGACGTCACTATCAACTTGCGGAGCAAAGCCTTCCTCTGTATGAGTTCGGCATGCCACTTTGCATTTGCCGCACTTGCCACAGATTCTATAAGCTGAAGAATATATTCCTTGCCACCCACTTGAGAGAGCTTGTCTGCTTTTTCAAGAGCGCTGCAAATAGTGACGACATCCACGGGTACATTATTCTTGAAAAGTTCAAGAACGGTTTCCCAGATAATCTTATGACGTTCCTGATAGAAAGAATCCGGTTCCAAGAGAGGAATTACTTCGGCAAGGATATTGGAATCCTGAAGAACTCCACCTAGCAAAAACACTTCGGCGTCGGACGCCTGCGGAGCACCTCTGCCAGAAAAGTCACTGTATTCAGAATCTATGGGCATCGTGTTTTGGAATTTAAATAAAGAATCCGCACCTTGGAATATGAGTCTTCCAAGTAATGACCTTCAATTGATGATCCCTGAGCATTTCTTTGGGTTCAATAAGGGCCGTTGCACGCACTCCGCCAAAATCCAGAGGCGTTCCTCCGAATTCGTTCAAGTTCGCATTCTGCGAAAGAGCCTGTTTTAAAAGTTTTTCGCCAAAAAAAATAAGCGACCCCGGATTCACCAACGACACTTCTTTTTCGAGCATTTTCTTCAAAACTGTCGCCACCAAAGGAGCTACTGCACGCGAAACAGGCTTCTTGGAAAAATACGTCACAAAAATTTCCGGGGCCTCTATCTTGAGACTCGCAAAAAGGCGTTCGATCATAGCCCCCTCTTCCGTATTAAAATAGGGCTTTCCCGCAACGTTCTCTTCAGGGGCATAGAACACAAGCATAAGCTTCGGACTGTATTCTTTTCCCTCCCCTTTGGCAAAGGCAGCCTTCGCATAAATTTTTTCTTTTGCAACGAGGGAATAAAAAGATTCTAAATTTTCTGCACTCTCATAAGCCGATGGAATAGCTGCCGCGGCACTTTTTGGAATCACAATTCTTGTTGCCGTTTCAACAAATGTCCGCGATGGCTGAGGAGTAGAGGGAACAGAAACCGCTGCTGCTACAGGCCTTGAAGAAAAAGGCACAGCTGGCGCAACTTTCTGCTCGGAAGAAGATGCAAAAGAGAGCTTCCTTACAAGCGACCAAGGCTCATCGAAAAAAACCTTGTCCGTACCCAAATCCGCTTGGCCTTCGAGATAAGCAGCTAGTTCCGAAAAATCAGCCACCGAAAGCCTCCAACTTTTCTACGACAAAATTCGCGAGGCGACTTGCGAGTTCTGTCTTAGCGCCCAAAGAAAGTTCCGGGACGGTTTTCCCCTTTTCAACAAAGGCAAAAGAAACGTCGTCAAAGCCAAATCCGGAATGCGCGGCAACAGGCGTATTCAACACCAGTAAATCTGCACCGCTTTTTTCCAATTTTTCCTCTGCATTTTTCTGTGCGTTATCCGTTTCCAAGGCGAATCCGACAATCACCTGATGAGGGCGCTTATGTGCAACGCTATCTCTTAAAACATTCGGATTCGCTACCAATTCGAGCGAAAACTGGCTGCGGCTATCCTTGATTTTACTCTCCGCAACCATTTTGGGCCTATAATCCGCCACGGCGGCACAATGGACGAGCGCATCAAAAAGAGGCTCACGGTCTAAAACCTCGCCGTACATTTCGCGGGAGCTCCCTATGCGCACATCTTCCACACCAAAAGGAACTTTCACATCCATCGGCCCATGCACCAAAGTCACATCGAATCCTTTGCCGAGGAACGCTTCCGCAATGGCCACCGCCGTTTTGCCGCTGGAACGATTGGAAATGTAGCGCACGGGATCGATCGGTTCTTCGGTACGGCCTGCGGTAATGAGCACAGAACGCGCAGGATCTTTTTTTCCCTTGGCACTCTTTGCAAGTCCGAGCGCGCGGACAATATCCGCCGGTTCCATGAAACGGCCAGGGCCAGTTTCTCCGCAGGCGAGATCTCCAGACGGAGATTCAAGGAGCGTTACGCCTTCAAAAGATTTTAAGCGCGCTAAATTCGCCTGCACGGCAGGAGAAGCGAACATTGCCGAATTCATCGCCGGAGCAATCCACTTTTCACACGTACTCGACATAAAACAGAGCGAAACGGGATCATCGGCAAGACCATTCGCCATTTTGCCAATCATATCCGCGGAACAGGGCGCCACCAGATACAGATCTGCCCAGCGGGGAAAATCTATATGCTGAAACGGGCGAGCTTCCGCCGCGCCATTTTCCATATATACCGGGCACTTGGAAAGCGAAGCAAACGAGAGCGGAGCCACAAACTCTCTTGCAGCAGAAGTCATCGTCACACGCACTTCTGCGCCTTCTTTCTGGAGCAACCGGAGAAGTTCGCACGCCTTGTATGCAGCAATACTGCCCGTGACACCAAGAAGGATCTTTTTTTGGGAAAGGACCATTGTCTACTTCCTTATAAATTCAATCGAACCCAAAGCGGCACGTGCTCCTTCACCCACAGCAACAGCGACTTGCAGGATTCCGCCGAGGCAATCGCCCGCAGCAAAAAGTCCGGGGACTGTCGTCATCAATTTTTCATCGACAACAAGCTTGTTCTTCTCAACAGCGGCACCGGCCTTTCGAGCCAAATCCGCCGCAGAAGCGCTTCCCAAGGCGACAAAGATTCCATCTACGGCGACTGTTTTGCCACTTGCAAATTTCAAGCGTTCCACCTTGCCATTCCCTTCAACCGATTCCAACGCTTCTTTTTCAACGCTGAATTCCGATGAAATTTCAACAAGGGGATCTTTCCCCAGCGTACAAATAGTGACTGAAGACGCGAGCGGCAAAAGCTCTTTCGCTTCTGCAAGCGCAAAGGCTCCATTTCCAAGAACAGCCACCGGCTTTTTCCTATAGAAGAAACCATCACATACGGCACAATAGCTCACACCCTTGCCTTCATAGGCATCAAGTCCCGGCACAGGAGCCTTGGAGCGCACAGCGCCCGCAGCGACAATCACCGTTTTAGCCTTGAATGCAGCATCTTTTGTCTTTAATTCAAAGACATCGGAGAACATCAAATCCAGCACTTCGCCATCAAAGAATTCCGCCCCAAGCGCTTTCGCTTGAGTTTCACCGCGCTTTTCAAGATCCGCTCCTGGAATCGGAGCTTCCAACCCATAATAGTTAGAAATCAAATGAGCTCGGGAAAGAGCACCGGAATCCTTCGCGACAATTGCTACTGATAGATTCGCACGGAGAGCGTAAAGCGCTGCGGAAATTCCAGCAGGGCCCTTACCCACAATCAGCACATCATAAAGCTTACTTGGCATCGTCATAGCGCACATCCATTGGAAAATTGGACCGTTTTTCCCTATTTTTAATAGCCCCTTCAAGCGACACGGACTTCGCATTATCAAACCACCAATATACCGGAATGCTTTCGTCTTCGCGTCCGAATTTATCATAAATGAACTTCGGCATTCCAAAACGGTCCCAATAAATGATTCTATGAAAATCACATTGCCACAAAAGAACATAAGGAACAAGTTTCACCAAGCGGTTGTCCAAAGCTCGCAAGATTTCATTCCGCTTCACCAAATCAAATTCCGTCTTTTGTAGTTCAATGAGGCTATCCACCACAGAATCTTGCAGTCCCGTTATGTTATTCGTACCCTTGTCCTTAGCAGTATAGCCCGCCCAAGACGCTTCTGGATCGTTCAAGCGGGAACTGCCCCAGTTAATCCAATAGATATCGAAGTCCGCATCATCCAAACGCTTGCGGAGAGTGCTTTGCGACATCTGGTCAATTTTCGCGTCAATGCCAACCTTCTTTAACGACTCTTGATAAAGCGTCAAATGGCGCATATCTTCACTCGCCGTAATGAACGTCACAGAAAGGGGCTTGCCATTTTTTTGAAGCATTCCCTTATCGCCCGGAACATAGCCCGCCTCCGCCAAAAGTTTGCGCGCGGAATCCGGAAAATAGCCGAACATCTCAGCCGTCGGATTTTTATGATCAGGCCACAAATCCGGGTAATAACTGTTGAGGAGGAAATACTGGTCATACATATATTTCTTATTCATCAGATCCCGGTCAATCAAAAGTGAAAGAGCTCTCCGGATCCGCACATCCTTGAACTTGTCTAGGCGGAGGTTCAGCGCCATTCCCTGAAAGCCCACTGGTTCCTTGTTAAAAATCCGATGCCGGAGGACCCAGCCCATTTTTACAGCCTCAAAATCAGTCTGCTTCATCCATATTGAAGACGTATAAATGGGATAAGCGTCCAAATCTCCTTTCTTAAAGGCTTCAAGCGCCTTCGTCTGGTCGTCCATAAAGCGGTAGCGGATCTTCGCAAAATTGAACTTGCCGCGGTTCCAATTCTTGTGGAAGCCCCACCAAGCCGCATTGCGCGAAAGTTCTACGTAGCGGTCTTCGCGAAATTCAGAAATTTTATACGGACCTTCCACTACAGGAAAATTGTAGCGCACATCATTAAAATTTTTGTCTTTCCAAATATGCTTAGGGAACGCAGTAAGCCCGGCGGCCTCCCAGAAATTACCCCAATGAATTGTCTTTGCATGTACCTTCAATGTCAAAGAATCGAGTATTTCCGGGCGGTCAAAACGAGAAAGTCCCACCTTGAAAATAGGAGTCAAGTTTTTGGGATCCATAATCACGTCATAGTAAAACTGCACATCTTCCGCCGTAATATGGCGACCATCGCTCCATTTCGCACGTGGGTCTATATGGAACGTAAACGTCAAGCTATCGCTCCCGATTTCCCAACTTTCCGCAAGTACGCCAATCGGGCGATCTTCCGTTGAATGAAGCGACACAAGCGGTTCGAACATCAGTGACATAAGGCCCGCGCTAAAGCTGTTGTAATCCTCCCACATATTGAAGGATTTTGGCATTGCGGAGCCCCACAAGCGAATTTGTCCGCAAACAACGGCATTCGTATCCGCAATCGGATCGAACTCCCCGGAAGCATCGCTAGGATACGGAGATTGGTCAAGGCATGAAGCATCCTGTTTGTATTCGTTATCTCCAGAATTGCAAGAGCATAGAAGCAGAAAAACTCCTGTCAAAAAGCAGATCTTATATTTCCAAAGCCTCATTTTTTACCACCCTCAGCAGCCGATTTCTGCGGCGTTTTTTTTGCGGTTACCTTTTTGTCATCTTCCGACATAATCACGACGGACTCTACATCTTCTTGCTTGAAAGCATCTAATGCGATCCGGGCTGCTTCCTGTTCCGCCTTCTTCTTAGAAACACCCTTACCGCGGCCATATTCCTTGCCATTATACATCACAGTCATTTCAAAAATCTTGCAATGTTCAGGTCCCGATTCACCGACCACTTCATAATCTGGAGGAGGTAGTCCACGCGCCTGCATATATTCCAGCAAAGCGCTCTTATAATTTACAAAGTCCGCTTCAGAAACAACCTCCACAATATGCGGAAACAAACTCTTTTCGAGAAGCTTGCGGCATTGCTTGATATTACTATCCAAATAAACAGCGCCGAGAACCGCTTCAAAAGTATCTTCCAAAAGACTGTCCCGGTCGCGTCCGCCGGCCTTCGCCTCACCTTTTCCTACGCGGAGGTACTCGCCTAGGCTCCACTCTCTTGCCATCTTTGCAAGAGCCTTGCCCGAAACGACAATACTCTTCATCTTGGAGAGATCGCCCTCCGGCAAATGAGGATATGTCTTATACAAATACTCCGTCACCAGCATGTTCAAAATGGAATCGCCTAAAAATTCCAAGCGCTCATTATTTTCCCAATAGGGAAGATCCTTGCCCGAAAGCCAAGAACGGTGCACAAGCGCGTGAGCCAAAAGCGAGGGCTCCTTAAACACATAGCCGAGGTTCATCTCCAAGCCATTACCGGACTTTTTCCGAAACCAAAGGTGGAACAATCTGCGGATGACGTTCTTCTTTTTGCCAGTTGTCTTTTCTTTTTTTTCTGTACTTTTTTTATCCATATCTAGACCCGAATGCAAAAGATAAAAAAAGGGCCGGAATAGTCCGGTCCCTTATACAAGAATCGCCCCTCGGTCACACCTTTCCCTGAAGAAGAGGCTTGGCCTAGGAGCGCTTTGAAAGCTACTTGTTGAGCTTGTTCTGGACGTAGGCGAGAACGTCAGAAACCTTAATGAACTTTTCAGCATCTTCATCGAGGATTTCGATGTCGAATTCATCTTCAAGAGCCATCACGAGTTCAACGCGGTCGAGAGAATCGGCGCCGAGGTCGTTCACAAAAGCAGCATCGCGAGTCACATCTTCGGCTTTAACACCGAGCTTTTCAACGACAACTGCCGTAATTTTCTTGAGAAGTTCTTCTTCAGTCATTTTATAACTCCATTGTGAGGTTTAGTGTAAATTTAGAAACTTTTTACAAGATATCAAGCGCCAAGCCCGCCGTCAACACCAAGGACCTGCCCTGTAATATAACGGGCTTCATCCGAAGCGAGGAAAGCGACCGCGTTAGCCACATCCCGAGGTTCACCCATCGCCTTCAAAGGAATGGTTTCCTTAAAACGGTTCAAGGCATCTTCGGAAAGCTTTGCTGTCATATCGGTCATAATGCAACCGGGAGCGACGGCATTCACGGTAATTCCGCGGGAACCGAATTCCATTGCATTCGTCTTCGTAAGACCGATAATGCCTGCCTTGGAAGCGGCATAATTGCTCTGCCCAGCCTGAGCGCGGATTCCATTGATGCTCGCCATATTGATAATGCGTCCATGACGGCGCGACATCATCTGACGGACGACTGCACGAGTACAAAGGAACGCGGAACGGAGGTTTGTCCGGATCACATCGTCAAAGTCCTCGTCCTTCATGCGCATCATAAGTCCATCACGGGTAATACCCGCATTGTTCACGAGGATATCGATAGCGCCGAAAGCTTCGAGAATCGCCTTGAACGTCTTTTCCACTTGCGTTGAATCCGAGACATCGCACGCATAGCTCTTGACTTCCACGCCAAAAGACGAGGACAACTCGGAGGCCAAGTCCGGGCGATCCTTGGTAGAAATAACCGCAACGCGCGCACCACAAGAAGCGAGAACTTTGGCAATTTCAAGACCTATACCGCGGGATGCGCCCGTCACTACAGCGACTTTTTCTTTCAAATCGATCATAATGTTCCTTTCAAAGCTTGTATGGATTCCAAAGACTCTACAGAAGCAAACTTCACGGAGCGGTCTATTTTCCGCATCAAGCCGCCAAGAACGCGGCCCACGCCAACTTCAACGCCATGTGTAATATGAGCTTCCTTCACTGCATAAGTCATCAACTGATTCCAGCGGACCGGGCTCACCAACTGGCGTACCAGCAAATCGGCAATGTCCTTCCCACTTGTCACCGGTTGTGCCGTCACATTCGCAAGGAGCGGTTTATCCAAATCCTTGAACTTGGTTTTGGCGATCGCTTCAGCAAGACCCGCCTGCGCAAACTGCATCAATGGGCTATGGAAAGCGCCCGACACAGCAAGGGGCACGGCTCGCACGCCGAGAGAGGCGCAATTTTCCACAAGTTTTTTCACACCGTCCACCGAACCCGAAACGACAATCTGGCCCGGGCAATTATAATTGGCAGGAACTACGACCCCCACAGAAGCGACTTCTTCACAAAGAGCATGCACCTTATCATCGTCTACACCGATGATGGCAGCCATAGAACCCGGATTCTTTTCACCGGCAGAAGCCATCAGGGAACCGCGCACGCGCACCAAGCGAAGCCCGTCCTCAAAGGAAAAACCGCCTGCGGCGCAAATCGCAGAATATTCGCCAAGCGAATGTCCGGCAACCATATCAAAATCAATTCCTTCAAAGCGGAGCGCTTCAAGAACCATCATGGAAGATACGAACAAAGCAGGTTGAGTATTATCGGTGCTCTTCAGAACCTCTTCCGGGCCTTCAAACATAATCTTCGAAAGAGAAAATCCGAGGACATCATCCGCCTTTTCAAGAAGAATCTTGGCCGGAGCAAAGGATTCAGAAAGGGACTTGCCCATACCTACATATTGAGCACCTTGACCAGGGAAAACAAAAATAGTCTTTGCCATAAGTATCTCCAAGATAAAAACTAAAATCGGATGAGTGTACAAAAAACGCCTGAAAGCGCAGCAGCTTCAGGCATAGTAATAAAAAATTGTTCAATAATTAAAGAGTTTTTCCTCTGCGTCAACGGAACTGTCCGAAAATTCGCAAAGGAAAAAATACTCATAAATCCTATTATTGAATACCCGCGAGCTTTTCCCCGACCTTTTGAGGAACATTGTTCGCGGCAAACGTATAAGCAACCTTCACAGCCTGTTCGATAGCCTTCGCATCGGAACGGCCATGAGCGATGATGCCCGTGCCTTTGAGACCGAGAAGAAGTGCGCCACCGGCAGTGCGGTAATCCCACATTTCATCGAACTTTTTACCGGCAGGAGTATCAATCTTTCCAAACATTTTCTGATGGAGCTCATAGAAGCCTTCGAGCATCTTGAGCACCACATTACCCACATAGCCGGAGCAGACGATCACGTCCGCCTTGCCCAGTACGACATCGCGGCCTTCGATATTGCCGATAAAATTAATCGGAGCTGTTTTCAAAAGCTGATGAGCTTCTTGGACTGCGACAGGACCCTTCTTTTCTTCTTCTCCCATATTGAGAAGACCGACCTTCGGATTTTTGATACCCAAATGACATTCTGCAAAAACAGAACCAGCAAGGGCAAAGTCCTTAAGGACGAGAGGCTTTTCATCGACGTTCGCACCGGCATCCACGAGAATGCTACTGCCGGAAGCCGTTGGAACAATACAACCGATAGGTGGACGGGCGAAATTTTCACTCGTACGACCAAGAATCATTAGGCACGAAGCCATCATAGCGCCGGAATTGCCGGCAGAAACGCTCGCTTGGACGAGTCCTTTCTTTTGAAGGGCGACACAAGTCACAAGACCCGAATGCTGCTTCTTACGAAGCACATCAGTAGGATGCTCGTCCATCGCCACTGGATCAGGAGCATCCACGACTGAAATAGCATTTCCCTGATAGCCGAATTGTTTGAGTTTTGCCTCGACATCGGCCTTAGGACCGCACAAGACAATGTTAAACGTTCCGTCAGAGCCGTTGACAGCTTTAATCGCTCCATCGATTACAACATCAGGAGCGAAATCGCCACCAAGAGCATCAAGGGCAATGCTAATCATACGAAAACACCTCTATCAAATAAAAATAAATTAAGCTTCTTGAGTGCGGACGACTTCAACGCCGTTGTAATAACCGCAAACCGGGCACACGCGATGAGGGCGCTTAGCAGAACCACAATGTTCACACGTAGCCATAGCAGGAACAGCTAATTTCCAATGGGTACGGCGTTTGTCGCGACGGGTTGTCGAGGTTTTTCTTTTTGGTACGGCCACTTTGAACTCCTAATCGTTCGGCTCAAGCGGGATCACCCGTCCGGGTTTTCCAATTTGCGCTTGAGCGCTTTCAATTTTTCCCAGCGAGGATCTTCTTTAGGAGCTTCCGACTTTTCGCCGGACTCCCATACGAAGTCCTTCTCTGGATCATCCTTGACCGGATGAAGCGGTTCCTGGAGTATCACCAGTTGCCGGACACATTCGGTCACATCCACATGGTTCTGGGACTGCGGAACGCGGAACCCGAAGGTTTCATCGTCCGAATCGTCCAGTTCCTGCTTCGCAAGTCCAGAGGTGAGTTCCACCCAAAAACTAATCGGCGTCTCAAATGGATGGTCGAATAATTCGAGCGTGCGAGAGCATTCTAAAACCTGTACCCCGGAAAGAGTTCCCGAAAGGATCCACTTGCCATCGCGTTCCGGAAATACCGAAAGAGAAACAGAAAGCGGCCCCTTAATCCGGAGTTCGTCAAACACCTTCGCATCAGATTCATCCTTTGCGAAAGTCGCCTGCAATTCACCGTCGCAGGAAACAATTTGTGCGATCTCTATTCTCAAGGTAGCGCAAATATACAAGAATTCATAATTTCAGTCAATGTGACAAGCCCAAAAATCTTACTTGGGCCAATTTTTCAGTAAGAGGATGCTGTTGGGGGCATATAAGTAAAGCCCTGATTTTTGAGGGTATCGCCTTCTGGGAGATATACAGAAACGCTCCTCACATAATCTTCCGGATCAAAAACACCCTTCTTAAGGTTGGAAACGGCCATTTCATCGCTCGAATAATATATCAGTTCCTGTGCACCCGGGGCCAAGTTCTGCATCGTCACCAGATTGCAAGAACTCGTGCGGGCGAAGCTACTTGTCCCCTTAAAACCGACCTTGATCCCATACGCCATGCAAAGCGTATCTTTAGAACTTGTCGAATTTTGCATACCGAGGACAAGGAAAATTTTTCCCAAAAAAGACGACGATTTCAGAAGAGAGACGGAATCGAGCAACAAGGTGTCTTGCAATGAAGCTAAGCTTTCAGAAGATATATAATCCGAAACGCCAGCGAGAATCGCCCCGGCAGAATCCTTGCCGCGGAACTCCACGCGGAATTCGCCCTCAATGGAATCCAGTGAAGGCGCAGCTGCATACCAGATACCGTTAGAATTGCTCACCGCCTGGGTAATAAACGCGGTCGAGTCAGAGACGCCAAAACCATAAAGATCAGTGACGATATGGACCGAAGCACCTTTAACCGGCTTTCCCTGAACATCTACTACCACACCGGAAAGAATACGGCATATCGTCGACTCGTAGGAAGAGAGCGTCCAGCGAAGATATCCTAAGTCAAGAGTATCACCTGCAGAAATGATGACGGGCACCTTGCGCATAACCACAGAATCCGCATAGCCCATAGCGAGAAGTCTTTGCACTACGTAAGAATCCGCAGGCTTTACGACCAAATTAAAATTTCCGGCATCTACAGGGAAAAAGAAAACGCCTGGAGCGACGACATCATCGCCAAACGTCGTTGAATCCATATCTACTGAAAAATGAGAGCCCACAAGAAAAAGTGAATCCGTATTATAAGCGAGATATCCTCTAACATAGGCTGTCTTCTGTAAGCGCACATCCACATTCAAAGACTTCTTGAAAACGGCCAGCCCACGGAGCACACGGGATTCCACCACGGACGAATCCGAGCGGCGGTAGCGGAATTCCAAATTGACCGTATCCGCAAGAGTGCTGTCAAAGAAAAAGGCACCAGAAGAATCCGTACTCGTTTCCAAATAAGTATAACCTTCTGAAGATGCCGTTTTGAACGCCAACATACGGACAGAAGCACCCACGGCAACAGAGCTATCAGAAAGACGCACTACGCCGGCGATTGTATTTTCAGTATCGGTCGCCGTACCGGCAACGTGTTCTGAGCAAGCAAAAAAATTGAAGCTCAAGCAAAGGAGCCCCAAAAAAAGAAGCTTATTCTTCATCCGAACCTCCCTTGGAGGTCTCATCTATTTCTGGAAAAGGCTTGGCCTCCGAAAGGGCAAGTTCCTTCTCCTTCGAAAGAGGAAAAAATTGAATGTTTAATTCGCACACCATCGATTCTTTGTCATCGGAGCGGACGATATCCACAACTTCCTTGCGGAACATATCAATTTTATGGATAATGCGTTCAAGGCCCATTGGCGAAACACTCATCGTAGTGCAAGAAACGTTTCGGCGCTCCGTACTATAATGATCAATAGCGGCTTTGCCGAGATCAATCATATTCTTTTGGAAATCATGGACAAACAACGCCGGTATTTCGCGTCCACTGGCAATTGATTTATTCACAGAGCGCCAAAAGCCATCCACTTTTTCAATGAGCCCCAAATTAAAGAGAAGCGCAATGGACTGCTTCGCCTGCGGAACAGAAATGCGGGGGTTGAGAAAAAGCGCCAAATCCTGATAATTATCACTAATATTTAAAACAGACAAAGCTTCGCGAACGGCCACATCATACCATTCCTTATAATACTCCTGCTGCTGACGGGAAAGGGCTTTAGTCGTACGGGGAAGTAGCGCAGACATCTGATCAAAAATAATCTGCTTCGATTCCGGCTTTTCCGCGTGAGTAAAATCCACCATCAAGCGAAAGTAACGCCCTTCCTTTTCAGAAAGGCCAAGCGCAGCGATAAACTTTGGAACCATCTGCGGAGTAAGGGATTTGCGGCCCTTTACCAAATCCAAGTAAAAACCGGAAGACGTGTAGCCCGCCCGTTTTGCAAAGGCGCGATAAGAAAAATAGCGCTGAACAGACTTGCGATATTCATAATAATCCTGCAAGTATTTTCTGTAATTATAATAGGCAAACACGTTCATAGCAATTCAAAGATAAATTTTCTTCTTTTCTTGGGAACACTTTATTTCTGACAATTCAGATAAAAATCGTTTACTTTTCAAAAAAAAGAACGTTTTGAGAACATTTTGATTAGCAAAAGCATACCATACTCTGCTTTTTTTTATTAATTTCTGTGAACACCCAATCCCATCCCATGAATCCCGTTCTTACACAAGGGCGGGATTCTTTTTTTATGTTTCGCGCATGCAAGCAAAACGACTCCTTATAAATACTCTTTCTAAAATAGCACGCGGTATCGGAATCCTTGCCATCATCTATATATGTATGGTCCTTTATTTGGTCCTGTCAGAACGGCACATCGCATTCCCGAGGGCCGAAGCAAATAAAACGGCGAGAGCATCGCTACCGCGAGAGATGAAAAGTTGCGAAACGGACGACGGGAAAAAACTGCAAGGTTGGATCTCGAACGATTCCGCAACAGAGACAATCGTCTATTTCGCTGACGTAGGAGAAGATGCAGCCACATTCCTTTCGGAAGCATCCAAATTAAAAAATTATAGAATTGCCGGATTCAACTACAGAGGTTCCGCCGGAAGCGAAGGAACCCCAGAAGAGAAATATTTCGAAAGCGATTCGAAAGGAATTCTCAATTGTGTAAATGGCAAAAGCGTTATTCTCATCGGAAGAGGCTTTGGAAGCATCCTTGCCTACAACTTCTACAGAGAAGGCTTAGCCAAACAGGCCATACTCATTGATCCTATGCCGAGCATTGCATCAGGAATATCTTCTCATTACAAAATATTCTTCCCCGAATTTCTTGTACGTACAAAGATATCAATGCAAAAAGCGACCTTTCCGAAAGAAAAGGAAGCATACATTATCCAAGACAGTCCAGAGAGAAAAGAACTTGTACAAAAAACGTTATCAGCAATCCCCGGAAACTTTATTGTAATAAATCGGGGGGGCAAATCCCTTTTGGGGGCTTTAAATACCATTTTAGACAAAATTAACATAAAATAATTTGTATAAAAGCTTGTCGCATCCCATTTAATTTTATTAAATTAGCTGCATAGTTTAATTTCTATCCAAACAAGGATTCATCTATGGAAAATCAACTCAAAGCCCGTATGGACATCCGCGGATTTCTCCGCTTCACCAAAGATCTGGTCGCTCAGTTCAAGCTCAAGACCAATACTTATGCGGATCTGATGATCGATAAAGTTGGTGGACGCATTGCAATCGTCCCATCAAACAAGCTCAAAGCGACTTCATTCCGGATTCTTCCTTCCAACGACACAAGCCTTCTCTACCTCAAGGGAGCAATGAATACCGTCGGACTCAAAGTCGTTTCCGGCGATGTCATCCTCACCAAGGAAGGCAACAAGATCATTTTCCAAAGCCAGAAGAAATCTTCCAAGAAAACAGGCAACTGGGAACCATTTGCTTGCCGCAACTCCGCAGGTCTTCCGATGATCTCCATCGACCCACGCGGAACGCTAATTCTCGACAAGCGCTGCATTACAGCCCTCAACACTAAGAAAAATGACACGATGACTCCGACTTATGATGCCAAGAAAAAGACATTCAATCTCACTTTCGGCAAGAAAGGTCTCGTGAATGTGCGCACCATCGAAAGCCATGCAAGCCTTTCCCTTATGGGCACACTTTCTTCTTTCGGCGTCAAGCTCCCGACCGAACATTTCCGCACGAGTGCAGACATTTCTGGAACTGTTCTGACCTTCAAACTCGGCTAAGATGATCGACATTTTCAAAGTTTTCTATTCCGTTCACTACAACTTCGGAGCTTTTGCTCTCCTGTTGCTTTTACTTGTCATCTTTTTGCTGACGAAAAAGAACTTCAAATGGGCGATTATTTTCTGCGCTATTGACGTTGCCTTTAATGTCTTCATCTATCAAAAGACGGCAAATAAAGTCTGGACAATATCAGAAACACCAGAAGCAACTTCCGAATATGGTGCAGCAGAACCGGTAACCTACAAGTTTTCCGCCCCGGATCATTGGACGATCAAAGGCGAAAACGGAACAGTCTACCATTGGTGCTGGGTTGAAAACTATATTGAAAGGTTCCTTTCCTTTGACTTCGTTGACAAGCTCTGGGGAAGCAAGCAGGCAAAGCAAATGCGTCAAGCTTCCGAAGAACGCCTCAATCAGTAAGGAAAAATGTATCATAAAAAATCGGACTCTTTCGAGTCCGATTTTTTTTATAAACCGAATCCAAGCAAAAGTCTTGCTACGGCAAATCTTGAAGAGACTTTATAAAAATTTTTCCCTCTTCCAACTTCGCATACTCAAGGCGGAATAGCCATTGCCCCGGAGAGGCAACTTCGCCCTCGGGAACCTTCCACAAGCCAGAAAGATGATGATGCCCATGGACACATAGATCGCAATTGTTTTCGCGCATCTTGCGGCTCGCCGCTGCCAAATATTCCTCAATGATAATCGGGCGGGATTCTCCCAACTTGCGACTATTGCGCCCTACGGAGCGAGCTATTTTCATTCCCAAATCCGGATGGATTTTGCGGAAAAGAGACCTCGCCCACGGAGCGTCAATAATGTGGCGGGCAAAGCGATAACCGGAATCACTCTTTGGAATACCGTCCCCATGCATTAAAAAGATTCGCCGCCCTTGAACTTCGCAAACATAAGTTTTGTGCACAGCCACACCCAATTCTTTTGGGAAAAAATCGCTTAAAGCAAAATCGTGATTACCGGCCAAGTAATGCACTTCCGTACCGGAATCCACCAGATCCGCCAATGCCCTGAAAAGCGGAAAATGCCCGCGGACAATATAATAGCGGTACTCATACCAAAATTCAAAAAGGTCGCCTACAATAAAAAGGATACTCGAGGCCCCCTTCAAGCTCTTCAAAAAGTTCACAAGAAGTTCTTCACGATGAGGTATCGCGCCTGCGGGATCCACCCCCAAGTGAGCGTCAGAAATAAAATAGACAGGCTTGTTTTGCATCAATGAAAAATTACTAAAAGTAAATCCAGGATACTACGGAATAGAAGAAAGCGGGCAGGGCTAAGCATTCTACAATACAACCGAGATTCCGGCTCTATGGCCGGAATGACTGTGAAAAAGGCTGCAACATCTACAATGACGCGGAACGAGTGTCCCATTGCGCAAGAGCGCATCCCTCAACGTCACCCCGGACGATAGATCCGGGGTCCTGAAGGTATCGTCGAATAAAAAACCTGAAATGTGGGAAGTAACAAAGCCTCGTACGATTCCCCCTAGATTCCGGGTCATGCCCGGAATGACGCGGAATGAGAGTCATACAGGGCTGTGCTTGCACAGAAC
>Ga0172377_10001501_pt1 | contig 23583 bp, 16 predicted proteins | sample Pumphouse3metaG_FD_119749 | JGI IMG/M metagenome (GOLD analysis project Ga0172377, IMG submission 119749) | Leachate microbial communities from a municipal landfill in Southern Ontario, Canada - Pumphouse #3 metaG | ecosystem: Engineered > Solid waste > Landfill > Unclassified | place: Canada... | reverse complement strand
GAATATTGGCAGGCGTGAGTGGAGGAACCTTGCAGATACGAGTACATGAATTAGCCAAGGAACTCAAGATCAGTACAATGGCTCTAAAAAAGCATCTTACAGATCTGGGTGTGGTAACTAAAAGCCACATGAGCTTTATCGAAGAAGAAGTCGCGGATAAAATCCGTGCAAAATACAACGAACAGGTTGATGCCGAAAAAAGAGCGGAAAAAGACCGTAAAAAACTGATTGAACTGCGCCAGCAGGCAAGGAAAAGCGAAGCTAAGGCCGCTGCCAAGGCAGAAGAAATAGTACCTACCGAACCGGAACCGGTACCTGAAGTAGAAGAGCCTAAAACGGAAAAAGCCAAACGAACCAAGAAAGCTGCCAAGTCAGATGAGCCCGAAGCAGAAGCAGAAGATACCGCTATAGCGGAAGAAAGTTCCGAAGCTCCTATGGTACCTGCAGAAAGCATTACTCCGGAAGAAGCCAAACCATCGTATCAGGAATTGCAGGAACAGAAAGCCCGCGAAGAAGTAAAAAAGAAGCGTGAATCCCTGGATATCCGCGTGCCTTATAAGCAGGCTACTCCGCCTCCAAAGGCCAGAGAGAGCAAGAGTAAAGCGGTGGAGAAACCCCGCAAAAGCCGTGCAACAGCCACCCACACTCCCCCTCCCTCTCCACCCGTGGTGATTCCGGAGAAAAAGGAGATCGAAAAGAAGTTTGGCAAGGCTAAACCCGTTCACGATGAACTGGGCGAAAAGAGTAAGCACAAAAAAGCTCTGCTCTCCAGTAAAAAGGGTAAAATCAAGGTTTTGGAACCCACAGAAGTTGACGAAGCCGTAATCTCCAGAAACATCAAGAAAGTGATGCAGAAAACCACGAAGCGCAAAAAGTATCATCGAGAAGCGCAAGTAGTGGAAGACAACAGCAGTGAGATCATCATTCGCGAATTCACTTCGGTGTCCGAGCTGGCCAAGATCATGAATGTATCTCCCAGCGAGATTATCTCAAAGTTCTTTATGATGGGGCAGCTTGTTACCATGAACCAGCGTTTGGATCGGGATTCATTGGAGATGATTTGCGATGAGTTCAAGGTAGATTTCCGCTTTGAAGATGAGTATGGCTCAGAGCTTATTGAACAAGAAATGGACAAATATGCTGATGTTCCCGAAGTGCCCAGGCCTCCTGTGGTTACTATTATGGGTCACGTGGACCACGGTAAGACCTCGATTCTGGATTATATCCGCAATGAAAACATCGTAGCCGGAGAATCCGGAGGCATCACTCAGCACATCGGTGCCTATCAGATAGAAATAAACAACTATAAAATAACTTTCCTGGATACCCCCGGTCACGAAGCATTCACCGCTATGCGTGCCCGTGGCGCCAATGTTACAGATATCGCCGTGATCGTGGTTGCCGCTTCCGAAGGGGTGAAACCTCAGACCCGCGAAGCTATCGACCATGCCCGTGCAGCAGGAGTCTCGCTCATTATTGCGATTAATAAAATTGATTTGCCTGAAGCGAATGTAGATAAAACCATCGCTGATCTGCTGGAAGCTGGCGTTTATCTGGAACAATACGGCGGTGATGTACCATGGTGCAAAACTTCCACCGTGACCGGAGAAGGCATCCTGAATCTGATAGAATTGATCCTTTTGACAGCGGAGATGCTGGATCTGAAGGCGAAAGAGAACATTCCGGCAGAAGCTATTGTAGTGGAAGCGCAGAAAGACTCCCGCATGGGATCAGTAGCTACCATCCTGATGCAACAGGGAACCCTAAGACGAGGTGATATAATCGTTTGCGGCGCAGTTAGCGGTAGAGTTCGGCGTATGGAGAATGCGAGCGGTCTGGAAATGAAAACGCTATACCCCAGCGATGTGGCACGAATCTACGGTTTATCCGATACACCCAAGGCTGGTGACGTCCTGAACCAGGTGGATAGTGAGAGAACTGCGCGGGCAATTTCGACCGAGCGTCAGCAAATCCGCATGGAACGAGAGAAATACCAGAACAAATCCAGTCTGCAAAACATCTTTGCCCGCATCAAAGAAGAGCAGGTAAACACATTGAACATAATCCTGAAGACAGATACGGACGGCTCGGCTGAGGCAATAGCGGATAGCTTGCAAAAACTTGCTAATGAGGAAGTATCGGTTAAAATTATTCACAAGAGCGTGGGTGGTATCTCCGAAACTGACGTATCACTAGCTTCGGCTTCGGATGCCATCATCTTGGGATTCCATGTTCGTGCTACTCAACAAGCTCGTCGCCTGGCGGAAGATGAAGGAGTTCAAATACAGCTCTATCAGGTAATCTACGATGCCATAGACGATATCACGGCAGCTCTGGAAGGAATGCTGGCTCCCACGATTGAAGAACAAAATATAGGCAGCGCCACAGTAAAACAAGTGTATAAGATCAAAAAGCTTGGTACCATCGCCGGTTGTCAGGTGGATCGCGGAGTGATCCAAAGCAATTGTCTGGTACGTATATATCGCAACGATGTGCTGATTAACGAAGCCAAGCTAAGCTCTTTGAGGCATTATAGCAACGATGTGAAAGAAGTCCGTGCGGGTTCCGATTGCGGCATCACTCTGGAAAACTTCTCCGACATCAAAGAAGGCGACGTTTTTGAAGCATACATCGAACAAGAGGTAGCCAAGAAACTCTGATGAAGAACTATCGCATACCCAGATTGCAGGAAGAACTGAAGAAGATCTTCAACATCACACTCAGCAAGAAACTGGGGGATCCCATGTTGGCTTGGGTAAACATCACGGATGTAGTGATCTCCAAAGATCTGCGCTATGCAAAGATATACTTTTCCCATTACAACAATCCCGCCTCGCACGACGAGATCCGGGAGCACCTGATGAAGACAAGCGGATTCTTTAAGAAACAAATTGCAGGAGCACAAATTATGAGAACAATACCTGAACTCTCATTCTTCTACGATGATACCGAAGACCGCGCCGCGAAAGTGGAAGCCCTTTTGGCTGGTATCAAAGACGATTATGACGATGCTGACGATTACGATCCGGACATCGATATCGACGATTATCTTGATGATGATGAATACTATGAGTATGATGACGAAGACCTCGACGAAGATGATTATGAAGACTTTGACGATGACGACGACGATGATGATGAGGATGATTGAGCTACCCTGTTGAATCACAACGATCACGACATACAATTGATGAATAAAGACATATCGAGCGACTTCTTTGCCTTGGTGAAAGAGGCTGAGAGCATCGCGTTGACTACTCATATCCATTCGGACGGCGACGGCATGGTGACCTGCTTTGCCTTGCAGGAGATCATGAAAGCTTCCGGTTTCGACTCTACCATCGTTACCGACGGGGAAGAGCTGGATCGCTATGCTTTCCTGATGCGATACACAAAGGTGCAAGCTTTTCACGAAGACATGGACTTTGGGCTGGTGATTGTGCTGGATTGCAATAGCTACGACCGCATCGGTAACCGGCATACACTTCTGGACAAAGCCCGGAAAGTGGCAGTATTGGATCACCATATGATAGAGCATAATCACATCCCTGCAGATCTGCAACTGGTGGATTACAGCTATCCTTCGGTGGGAGCGTTGATCTGGCGCAGTATGCGAGAGACAATTCAAAAGCTGAATCCCGCTGTTCGGAAATATGTGGCAGATTGTGTGTATGTAAGCATTCTGAACGATAGCAACAACTTTAGTAATGCCAATACCAATGCCACCATGTTCGAGATCTCCGCAGAGCTTGCCCAGGAAGGCATCAAAGCCCACGAGCTGCACATGGCTTATCTGCAAAATCACAGTGCCAAAGAAATGCTCTATGTGGGCAGAAGTCTATCCACAATCCGCCTGTTCGAGGATGGCAAGTACCTGTTTCTGCACTCCGACAAAGCTTTGGCGGAAGAATTGGATGTGGATCCCTCTGCATATATGAGCGTAACTCGTTGGGTACAGGGCATATCTGGCCTCAGTGCCATCGCTTATTTTCGTGAAGATGAACCCGGAATGTGGAAAATATCGCTACGTTCTTTAATCCTGGATATGCACGAAGTAGCAGCTCGGCACGGAGGCGGTGGGCATCGCCAAGCATCCGGATTGACCTTGATGGGCAGTCTTCAGGAAGTGCAGGAAGTCATTTTGCACGATCTGAAGCAGGCCAATTCCTTATCATGAATTCGTTCTTCCTGATCGACAAGGAGGCGGGTATCTCCTCCTTCAAAGTGATTAGTTCCCTACGCAAGATATTGGGCATCCGCAAGATAGGGCATAGCGGCACCCTTGATCCATTTGCCACTGGACTCCTAATCTGCGCTACCGGTCAATATAGCCGATTGTTAAAATACGCTTTATCCCAAGACAAGGTCTATGAAGTGGAGTTACTGCTAGGCAGCAAGAGCAGTACCGGCGATCCTGAAGGAGAGATCATAGAGGAAACGGAGCTTCCGGAGAGCCTCAGCATCCCTGCCAATCTCGAAACGAAAGTTAGGGCTCTGCAAGAACTGCCCATTCCGAGATACTCCGCTGTGAAGATTGCAGGTAAGAGGGCATACAGCCTTGCCCGGCAGGGGATTGAGGTGGACATGCCCATGCGTGAGGTGAAGATACTGGATTTTGAACTCTTGAGCGGAATCGAAGATAAACGCTTGTGCTATCGAGCTAAAGTATCCAAAGGCACTTATATCCGCGCCCTAAGTGAATACATCGCCGGTGAATTGGGATGTGTGGGAATGACTACTCAGCTTCGCAGATCCGCAATCGCAGACATCAGTGTGGATGAAGCATGCATTGTGGAAGATCTGGCAAAGGACATACACTCCAAAACGTTTGATGTGCACAGGATACTCCATTATCTACCTGCAATCGAGCTTTCCGAATCGCAGTCAAAGAGCTTTTTGCATGGTATGAGACTGCCGACAGATGCTGCTGATGCCCCGGATACAGCGATATATTCTGCAAATGGACTCTTTCTGGGTATAGCGAAGGTAGAATCCCTTGAGATTATCCCACAATTGGTGATGGACGGAGGCAAGACATGTGCGTAATCAGTCTGGGTACTTTCGATGGCCTTCATTTGGGTCACCGCAAGCTTCTGGATAGAGTTCGCGAACTTGCTTCTACCGAATGCTTGAAATCCGTGATCATCACATACAAAGATCACCCGGCCTTTATCCTGAATCAAAGAGCTCTGCCCAAATTGCTCTGTCCCTCGGAAGTGAAAGAGCAGGAATTGAAGCGATTGGGCATTGACCAGGTGGAAATGCTCGATTTCTCCCAGGACTTAGCTGAAACCTCTGCACTAGATTTCCTGCAGAATGTGCTCATTCCGCGTTGGCGGCCAAAAATCATCGTAGTAGGTCACGATAGCCATTTCGGCAAAAACCGGGAAGGCGATCGCAGCTTTCTGGAGCGATTTGCATCGCGTTTCAATTTCCGGGTGGAGTATGTAGAACCGCAGTTATTTGAGGGCAAACCGATCAGTAGCAGTATGATCCGAGACTTTCTGAGCCGGGGACAGATCGAAGAAGCCAACCATCTCTTGGGCAGGAGTTACCGTCTTTCAGGCAAAGTGGGGAAGGGTTTGGCCAGGGGCAGGGAGTTTGGTTTCCCCACCGCAAATCTGATCCTGAGCAATCCGCACCAGCTTATCCCCGCGGAAGGGATATATCTCAGCAAAGCACATTTGGAGCAAGCGTCTTTTTTTAGCTTGACCAATATCGGGAAGTCTCCTACAGTGAAACACACAGGAATCGTGGAGATAGAAACTTTTCTGATCGATTTTACCGGCGATATCTACGACGATAATATGCAGGTGGAATTGTTACATTATCTCAGGGAGGAAAGGATGTTTGCAAATACTGACGACTTGGTCGCAGCCATGAATCGCGATCTGGAACGTGCCATCGCTCTGGTAGCGGAGTTGCAAGCTTGAAACGCAGCCTTATCATCCTGGCATTGCTCTTCAGCTATCTGTATGGGATAGTATGCATATCTGCAGACGGAGAGCAGATCCCGCAGGACCGCGAGTATCACTATTATCTGCATAATAATGCACATGACTACAGCTTTTACGGTGCCAATAAATGGGCGGTGAGATTCGATTTTAGCCAGGCATATCCTCTTATGAGCAACGTGAACTTCACCGCTAGCGGAGCCAGACTGTGGTTTCCGAATCCTGGAGGACAAGTAACGGTAGAACTTTGTACGGACAATGTATCTCAACCTGGTAGCGTAGTATCCGTGCAAACGGTGGAAGTATCATCCCAGCAGATTGACATCGCCTTTCCCTCCACCAGCACACATGATATTGCCTGGCTGGTGGTTACATACGAGACAAACATGCAATCCCGCTATGTAGCGGCTAGTGCGGGAGGCGGTGATAATAGCTTTTACATGACAACCGTGGGCGATCAGTTTTACCTGTCTTCACTTAGCAATGCCGGTTTTAACTGTGAACTGCTGTTTGGTTTGTTAGGCGACTTCACTCACACAGAGGTGGATCTGGAATTATGTGATTTTTACCTTGAGGGAGATCTGTTGCCAGGTAGCAGAGTGTATCCCAGATTCACAGGTTACAATCACAGCAATCAGACACTGGATGAGGTGGGCTTGAGCATCACGATGAACCGGCCGGGAGAACCCCGGTTTGACAGTCTCTATATTGCCTTGCCTCAGAGCCTTGCCCCACTTAGCAGCTTTGACTATACCAGTGATCTGCAGTTTATAGAGCTGCCCTCAGATCCATTGCAACTACGTCTTGATATGAAGCTGATTAGTGAAATTGCCGAGAGTGATTCTCTCTCCGGCAATAACAGCTTCAACTGCTTTTTCAATATATTTGCAGATCCCATGCCAGGTCAAGTGGTGGAGAACTTTCTGCGTACTAGCGGTGACAATGCTATTTCCACGATCCAGTCTCCATATTTGAACCGTGATTTTCATGTGCTGGACTACTATCCTCTGTTATCTGACCCATTATCAAATCTGGGAGCAATGCAACGCTTCAATTGGTATGGTTTCAATGCGTTACCTCAAACTATCGGTAATGGACACAGCCGCATTATCGGGCTTACGCAAGCTTACGAAAGCAGTTTTGCCGAGCTATTGGACGACATCTCTGCCGATCGCACCTTTATCTCTGAATCCTCTTGCCGGTTGGATTCCATTCCGGAGTCCGCAAACATGTATCTTAGCGTCAGTTTGCTGAATCAGAACACGAGCTTGTATGAGTCCAATCTGGAAAACATCACACTGGATTCCCGTTTGTTTGTGGGTCTTTTTGCCAAACCAAGCGCAGAAAGTACACAGAAATACAGTTTATTACAGTGGATTTGTTTTGCCGATACCATAAATACGGCCCTCCAACCGGAAGTAACTGTGGAAAAGACTTACAGTGTAAGTTTTAGCAATCTGTTCAATGACAGTGCAGAGACAGATTACCGCATCTACTATTGGTTGCAGGATCAGTACGGCGGCAGAATTCATTTTATGAATTTCTACGATTTTGACCCCCAGCAGTATACTTCAAATGCGGATTTATATACACCAAGCCTGAGCTTTAGCGCTTATCCCAATCCGCTGAGGCAGGATGAATATCTGCATCTCAGCATAAAAGACGCTACTGCAGCGAAGATAAGCATTTACAACCTGAAAGGTCAGCGGATCCACAGGCAAAACGACATCACGGGGAAACTGGATCTATGCGGAAAGCTCTTCCCAGCATCAGGCATTTACTTTATCCGTGTGGAACAAAGCGGTAAGGCCCCTCAAACGAAGAAAATAAGCATTATTAAGTGATATAGTATGGAAGAACACATTTTTGTAGCAGACATGCATCAGCATGAGAACAAAGAGATTAGCGGGTTCTATCTGGCTCAGGAGAAAGAACTGCGAGAGGGTAAGGGCGGCAGCTTTATCCGCATAAAGATTCAGGATAGAAGCGGTTATGTCACGGCTAATGTATGGAAAGACGCTGCTAAGACCAGTGAACTTTTCGATGCCGGAGATGTGGTTCACATCAAAGCTCAAGTGGTGAATTACAAAGGCCAGATTCAACTGAGTATCCAACAATTGCGTTTTGCGGATAAAAGCGAATTTGATATTGGTTTGTTTGTGGCAAAAAGCAGATTTACTCCGGATTTTCTGGCAGAACGCTTTTGGGAATTTGTGGATAAAGTAGAACATGAATATCTCAATCGACTTTTACACGAGATCTTCGATGATAAACCGTTTTTCCAGCGTTTTTTGGAAGCCCCCGCCGCTAAAAGCTGGCACCACAATTATGTTCACGGGCTCATCGAACATACCGTAGCCGTAGCTGCCCTGTGCGAGTTTACCTCTACCCAGTATCCGGTATCCATGGATCTCATGCTCTGCGGAGCCTTACTGCATGACGCCGCCAAACAGAGAGAATACCATGGAAAGGCCAGTATAGATTTTACCGATGAGGGACGCCTATTGGGGCATCTCAGTATGGGTGATCAGATGGTGGTCGAGGCTGCATCCCGGATCCCAGGATTTCCTGAAGAAGTGTTGTTAAATCTGCGTCATCTCATCCTTTCCCATCATGGCGAATACGAGAAAGCATCTGTGCGCCTGCCGCAAACTCTGGAAGCACTTCTGCTGCACCATTGTGACAATCTGGACGCCCAAAGCGCCGGAGTGTGTCAATTGCTCGCCGCCGCTCCTCCCGATGCAGTCTGGAGTGAGTACGACAAGCTGAACAACCGCTATTATCGCATTGTAAGAATTTAGGCTTATGTTCCAAACCTCCGTACTTGCCAGCGGCAGCAAAGGTAATTCGATCCTCGTGCGTAGCCGGGATACAGGGATTATTTTGGATGCAGGGATCAGCATGAAGCGGATTTGGGAAGCTCTAGACACACTTAGAATCCAGCGCAGCATCATCAAAGCCGTAATAGTGTCCCACGAGCATTCCGATCATACCCGTAGCGCCGGAGCGCTGTGCCGCAGCCTGAAAATCCCGCTCTACATTTCTCCAGATACTTTTGCCTATAGCTCGCACAGACTGGGTAGCGTGGATGAGCGTCTGTGCTATTTTGACGCTGGAACAGAGTTTCTGATTGGAGACATCCTGATACAGCCTTTCCGCTCTTCACACGATGCGGTGGACAGCTGCAACTTTACCTTTGAACATGATGACCGGAAGCTGGGTGTAGCCATCGATCTGGGGTACTTTTCCAAACTGACCGTAACCAAACTGAGTGATGTGCATACTTTGGTACTGGAAAGCAATCACGACCTGCAGATGCTGATGGACGGCCCTTACGACTGGAATCTGAAGAAACGTGTGAAAAGCGAACACGGACACCTTTCCAACGAACAAGCGGTGGGACTTCTCTCCCAAGTGCTGCATCCGGGATTGAAAAACCTGGTGCTGGCTCACCTTTCAGAAACCAACAACCGCCCCGATCTGGCATATCAGACGATGAACGAGTATCTGCAAACCATCCGTAGCGACATCAACCTCATGGTGGCAGATCAGTATTGTCATACTCCACTGGTGGATATCTGAGCAGGCTCTGAGCCCAAGCCGCTCCTCCATTTACAGCATCCGTCGTTCAGTCTCAATCTTCCCCCTCTGAGCTTACTATATATGAAGCAGATATCATCGGGTTATCATCGAGTGACCACTGCATTATAACGCGTTTATATCTAGTTCGGCACTGCCGGATATATAGGGGGAATATCCAGGATATATAGTCTGAAACTCTGCTACATCAACATCGAAGGATCAATGTCGATCTGAAAATAGAGCTTGGTTTTAAAGGAATTGCAGATATTGTCTATGGCTTGTTTTAATACTGCCGGATTGTAGCCCTTCAAGATGAGATGATGGCGGTACATGTTGTTAATCTTGGTAAAGGGAGCGGGGGCAGGGCCCAGAATAAGCAAGTGCTCATCGGTCTTGGGCAGGTGATCCCGGCTCAAGCGTGCCATTTCGGAAACGATTTCCTGTTCATCTGCGCTTTGATAGAGGATGCGCGCCAAACGGTAGTAGGGAGGGTAATACAGCCTTTTACGCAATGCTGTTTCCACGCGGGCAAAGCCTTCAAAATCCTGATGGCTGGCATATTGAATGGCGTAGTGCTCGGGATTGTAGGTCTGGATGATTACTTCTCCTTTCTTCTCTGCTCTGCCGCTGCGTCCCGCTACTTGCGTAAGGAGCTGAAAGGTTCGTTCCGCAGAGCGAAAATCCGGGATGTTCAAGCTGATATCCGCGTTCACGATGCCAACCAGGGTTACATTGGGAAAGTCGAGTCCCTTGGTGATCATCTGCGTGCCCAGCAGAATGTCCAGCTCATGCTTTTTCATGCGTTGATACATGCTTTTCAGGTTGATGCGGCTGCTGTCGCTATCCAATCTGAGAATCCGCGCCATGGGAAAAAGAATCTTCAGGCTTTGTTCTACCTTCTGAGTTCCAGGATATCCATAGGAAAAAGTAAAAGAATTGCAGGAGGGGCATCGTCGGGGTACGGGGTAGAAGGATCCGCAATAATGACATTGCATTTCTTCACGGTCGCGATGGTAATACATGCTAATTTCGCAGTTTGGACAGGTAATCAGTTTACCGCATTTCAAGCATTGCACAAAGGATGAATATCCGCGGCGGTTTTGGAAGAGGATTACTTGTTCTTTACGATCCAGCCGTTGTGCTATCGCCTTGGCCAAGTCGTCCGAAATCAGTTCTGTGCTGTCACAATCGCAGAGATCCAGGATTCTAACTTCCGGCAATTTGTAGTTCATCGGGCGTTGAAGCAATTTGTGCAGTTTATACTTTCCGGTCATACTGTTGTTCCAGCTTTCCAGAGATGGCGTGGCAGAACCCAATATAACTTGCGCACCTTGCTGTTGCGCTCGTACTATTGCTACATCCCGTCCATTGTAGCGGGGTTGGCTATCCTGTTTATAACTTTGTTCATGCTCTTCATCTACGATGATCAGTCCCAGGTTTTGCACGGGAGCAAAGATCGCACTACGGGCTCCAAGAGCGATGCGGCATTCGCCATTCTGCAGCTTTTGCCACTGGGCAAAGCGTTGGGTGTCGGTTAACTGACTATGTAGTATGGCGAGTTGTTCACCAAAGCTTGCATCAAATTTGTCCAGCATTTGGGGAGTGAGGGCGATCTCCGGGATTAGAAAGATCACGGATTTTCCGGCATTCAGATACTTCCGGATTATCTCGATGTATACCTCGGTCTTGCCACTACCGGTGATGCCATAGAGTAAGTGAACCTGAAAGCTGCCAAAATCTGAGGATATTTCTGAGATGGCAGAAATCTGTGCATCATTCAACACGATGTTCTTGGCTTTTGCGCCTGTATCCCTGAGTAATTGAGCGCTCTGCACTTCTCTGGGGAAGATCTTGATAATTCCCTTTTTCACTAATGCCTTGAGGCTGCTGTAGGAAACTACATTGCTGATGTCCGCCATGGGGAAGGGCTTGGTCTGAGTTTTGATGAGCTCCCAAGCTTCTCTTTGCCTGAGTGGAAGAGTGTCCGGATCAAAATCACTACTTATTATCTGAATAAAATTTAGGATCTTGGGCTTATCTTTGTGCCGCAATTTGTTATCTATCTTTAGTAAACCTGCAGTTGCAGCGGCTTCGCAGAGACGGTATATGGGAAGATTGGGGAAGCTTTTACGCAGATCGCATATTCGGCTTTTTCCACTGTGGATCAAAGCTCTGTAGAGTGCTTCAAACTGAGGGGGGATATCTTCTTCGGGGCCAATCCAGATCAGTTCGGCATCCACATCACTTTGCAGCTTTGCAGGAAGCATGGCAAATAGTGCTTTTCCCATGCTGCAATGATAGTATTCGGACATCCATCTTGCAAGCTTGATCAACTCAAGTGGCAGGATGGCAGTGTCGTCCAAAACCTCGGCAACGGACTTGTAGTTTAGCTTTCCAGCAGTATGGCTTTCCAGACATATACCCAGCATCAGTTTGGCTTTGAGAGGTACCAACACCCGGGCACCCAGAGGTATGGGATCCTGGCTGCTATAGCTGAAATCACGGTTTATTCCAAGAGGGAGTGCGATTTTGTAGTAATGCATGGTTATAGGCAATGGAAAGCCTGATTTTTGTCAATACAAAGCTCACAAAAAAAGGCCTCGTACAATAACGAGGCCATTATTAAGTATATGATTGATTAACTTACATTATCCTGCTCTTACGCGGAACTGGTATGCTTCTTCCTGGCTTACATTGAATCTCCAGCTGTTTACGATGGATTTTACACGTGCCACAAAGGATTCTGGATAAGCTCCTGCAGGAACCACCATTGATTCTCTAACCGTACCATTGGCGTTTATAAACAGGGTGATGGTAAAGCTTACGCTTTGGCGTAATTGAGCTTCGCGATAGGCTTGGTCAATCTGAGCCTTACGAGCTTCCACCTGATCACGCAGATTTGTAACGCGGGCTATTCCGGCTTCATCCAATCCGGTTACACTACCTTCTTTGAGGGTCTGAATGCCTCTGCGTTTGTAATCTGCAGCAATTCTTTGCTGTTCCACAATGTCGCCCCAAGCTTTGCCGCTGGGAGCAAGAGCGCTGGCATCACCAACGATGTGCGTGCCTGCAACACCAGCAGGACGTTCGGAATGTCCGGCAGTTGCCGGTCCGCGGGTCACAACGGATCCTACGTCACCGAAATTCGGAGTGCTGGTTGCGCTGAAAGAGGATCCTGCTCCGGTTCCGGCTCCGCCGAAAGCTCCGCTGCCACCACCGGTACCACCTCCACCTCCACCTCCGCCGGGACGACGGGCAGAAAAGCCTTCCTGTACTGTGACGATTTTAAGAGTAGGTGCTACACCGGTTGCACTTGCATCGAATCCGCCGGCAAAAGCAGCATCCAGGGCAGAAGAGCCGTAGGCTCCGGGTACGCCTTGTTGGGCAGTTTGGCCGGTCTCAGCTTCTCCAGTCTCTTCCGGAGGAGTCTCTTGTGCGAAGCTTTGAGTCATAGGAGTGAGATCTGCTTCAACCCGCTGAGCTTCGCTCTTGATGTTTTCAAGGCGTTGTGCCACGGTTTCTTCTTCCATCACATAGTCAGGTTTCAGGGCAAGATCAAACAGGATAGCAAACACAACGGCAAGCAAGATTATCATCCACATCATCATCCGGTTGAAGCGGGTAGTAGAGTCAGGTTTTGCTCTGCGAGCATATTGTGCTACAATTTGTTTTTCTTCAGCAGTAAGCACAGCCACCCATGGTTCGCGGTATTCGAAATGGACGTCCCAATCTGGAGCAAGAGTAACAGTACCTTTCAGGTCTTTCTTCAAAACCAATTGGTTTCCTGAAAGCAGTTTGTTCTGTTTCAGATAGTTACCGTCCAAGACATTGCCGTCTTTCTCAATGGTCAATTGAGATCCGGGTAGCACTTGCATTACGTATTCGCCGCCTTGTTGTTTTACAAAGAGGTGTTTATCCGGAAAAGAAGGGGCTAATATCTGCCATTGCAGGAATTTGTTTGAGCCAATTGTGAAGCTTCTTTTGATTTCTCTGCCTTCTTTGGCGTAATCCAGAAACTTCCCTTTATAGTTCAATCTAAGACTTAGTATTTTAGCCATACTACCTCCCCTTACATTCTAGAGGCAGTTCGGTATGATTGTAACCAATCTGCTTCTTCCAAAGTTGCGAAATAAATGTTTGCGTAACCCACTGAGGTGCCAACACTCACTATCTGAGTTACATATCCACAAGGCAGATCTGCATCGGCCTGAACTATTAGACAGGCATCACCAAGTTTGTCTTCCGGGATCACACTGATCTCAGTTTTGAAGAAATCCTGCATGACTTGGCGAACTTCAGCACTTTCCACCATTTCCTGGGGAGTCCCAAGATATTGGCTGCCAATACCCAGTAGTACTCTGTCCATGTACAATTTGACAGGAGTCACCATGGCGTTTTCCATCAGTTTCTCTTTGGTGATGGAGGTGGGATACTTCATATCCGGTAACTGGTTAATCTTCACTGCATCCATCGACACGTTTTTGATGAGAAAAACCAGGATGATAGTTAATGCGTCAAGAAGAGAAGTGATCGACAAGCTCTTTACGTCTTCTACTTTACGACGTACTTGTCTGGTTCCCTTACGACTACGATTCGAAATCATAATATCCTCCCCCAGCCTTAATAAATGTATGTAGTTTTGGGGTTACGATAATGTACTGTTACAAAACCGTTATCTTTGCAGAGGTCAATGGTGCGGATCAGGGTGTCATACAGAACATCAGGATGTACGATTACGGCAATCTCAGTAGTATCAGAATACTTTTCTTTCAGATCCACCAGCAAGGTGTTCAATCCGTCAAAATCGTAAACATCTTCTCTAAGCCACGGTATTTTGTGAATGGTTTTTTTGTCCGGTTCTCGTATTTCCATTCCAGGGAACAGTTGGGCCTGTGCATGTTCCTTCATCATCAGATGAATTTCGACGATTTCCGCTTGAGCACCGCCACCTTCTCCAGTTCCGCCACCACCTCCGTCTGAGGTAAAACTAAGCGCAATCAGAGCTACCTGTGAGATCGAAATCATCATGATCAAAAAAGGTATGATCGAGACGAAAAGATTCATAATAGGAATCAAGTTTGGTTCCTCAGGTGCAGTCTGACTGTTTTGCTGCCTTGCCTCAGAAGGGCGATATACCTTTCTCGCCCCTGAAGGATTTAGTCCTGCCATGATCTTATTCCTTGATCTGGTTGTTAATGTGGTTCACCAATTTCACACTGTATTCGTCGATATCGCTAATCAAATTCTGAGCGCGGGTGTAGAGACCACCTTTGATCAGAGTAAGCGGAATAGCACCCATTAGACCGAGAGCAGTAGTTCCGATAGCCATATAGATACCTTCGGTAAGAGCGTTCTGAGCTGCAACACCGGTTAAGAAACGCAAAGAGTTGAAAGCTTGGATGAGGCCAAAGATGGTTCCCAGAAGTCCAAGGTAGGTGGAGATTTGGGCCAGAGTATCAAACCAGAATAATCCGCCATCCAGTAGGTGTACTTTCTGCAACACAGCTTCATCAAATGCGTTTTGAACAGCGATGCGGGCTTCTTCGCCCTTCTTGCCGGTTTTACGAACATCTTTGAAAACAGACAATCCACTCCAGAAAATGAAGCCCATTGTGGTGCCCTTGAATTGGTCAGCAATCTTTGTTGCTTCGTCAATTTGATCGTTTTTCACGAAGTTCTTCAGTTTGAAGAAGAATTTCTCGGCATCAATCTTCTCTCGTACATACAGTTTAACGTAGCGCATGACCGCCAAAGTCAAACCAATCAGTAAATTGATCAGGATGAGGTGAGCCCAAAATCCGCTGGTGCTGTAAACTTCAATCAGGTTTACGCCGCTACCGGATGCTGCTGCGGTTTCGGGTACTGCTTCGGTAGCTTCCTGTGCAAAGAGGAAACCAACACTCAATAACAGGGCAATTACAACGAGTATGTTAAGCTTGCTTTTCATTTTGACTCCTTAAGCCATTTATTTAGTAGTATTTCACTGTTCTCTTGAACGATTCTGTCGTCTATTACAAAACGGTACTTACCGGTTGCTTGGAAAGTGTCGGACTTTGACTTGTAGATACCGGATACCGGTGCCATGGCTTCAACTCGAATTTCAATGACTTCTGTATCAACCAATATCCCTTCTGCATTGCGGATGGGACCGGTCGTGGGTTGAGGATTCGCCTGTTGTGCCAGTAGCACTCCTGCCAGGAGGCTAAGCACAATTACCATCAACAGGTGTTTCTTCATCGGATTTCCTCCTTTCCTGCTTGTGAATATGTGATCTTTGCCAAAAAGCCCCGGTAAACCGAGCTATTGGATACCTCGAAACGTAACACATTTCGACCATTTACTACGTGACTTGCGTTTATGAGGACCTCGCCTTTGTATATCTCGAGGGGGTCCGGATCGTAATCGAAAATTGCACTACCAATCTCTGATCCGTTCAGATATACTGTCACGGCTTCAGGAGCAATAAATTCTATGATACCTTCTTTGAATTCCGAATCCAGCATAAAATCTGTTTCAAACACCAGATCGTTTACCGGACCTTCAAGTTCGGAAACCCAAATTGGGCGGGCTGCATTTGGTTCCATGTTTACCAGATTGTCCCAGGTTATATTCCATTCTGAGGCATCTGCCGCATAACTGGAGCTTTCTTCGCCAGTATCCGGATCGCTGGTGATTATTCTCCATCCGGAGTTTGTGAAGATGTTTTTCACTACAGGTGGGATGTTTTCCCGGATTCGTTGCAGACTGGTCATGGTCTGCAAGGCAAGGGCAGCTTGTTGTTCATCGGCGCTGCTGTTTTCCAAGGACAGTTCAAACACATTGCTACCGCGGGCAAACATCTCTCCGGGAATAATGAAGCTATAGAGCGTGCTGGCGGGTTTGCCTGCTTCCAGAGTGTCTATTACCACCCAGGAAGAATTTACCACACTTCCATTCAGCTTTACTTGGATACCCAAGGGGAATGATATGTGCAGATAGGCGAAGTTTGGTTCCAGATCCATATTGAAACTGCGTGTCACATTCAAAGTGTTGTTTGAAGGAATTGTGGTGCGTCCAAGGCTTTGCCCCTTCGGACTCTGGATTCTGCTGAAATTAACAGTAGTTGCGGCTGGATCCAGATTCTGTTGCCATTGGTTGTCCAGCACGTAATCCTGACTGCGGTATTCAACACTCTGATTGTATTTCAAGAGGGCGTCTTTAGCTGCTTGTGTGATTGCATTTTGGTAGCCTGCCAGATGGAATTGAGTATATATCTGGTTGTTGTCGGCAAGTGAGATTATGTTGGACTCTTGCATATTTTGCATCTTTACACCTTGGCTTTGTGCTTCTGCATTTTCACCCCATTGTTCGCGGTAATATCTGCCCTGGGTGGTGATGCGGAAGAAGGTCTCTATCTGGGTGCCCACTACCTCTGCACCACGGTCATAGATTCTTGCGATCAAAGCAAGCGCCTTGATCTGACGATCGTTGTCCATGTCGATCTCACTCTCCGCAGTTTGGCGAATAAGGGTTCTAACCTTGTTCACTTCTGCTTCGATAGTGCTCATATACTTCTTGATGCGATTGTCGCCGCCACCAAGGTTACTATCCCAGGTTGTAATAGCAACCACTCTGATTTGTTGAGCGGGACTCTGAGTAAAGATGGAGGATCTTCCCAAGGCCTCAAGGCGTGAATCATAGTTTGCCAGGAAGGCTTTGCGTTCTTGGATCTTGTCGTATTCACGTTGAACGGCAGCGAATATCTCGTGGATGTCTTCCGGGAAACTGAGACCTTCTTTCTTGTATGCGTTCTCCAGGCTGCGGTAACGATCGCGAGCAGCAAAGGCACCTTCAAAATCCTGATTCAGGTATGCAGCGTCGAATTCCTGGGCAATGGTTCGCAATTCCGTAGTGGCTACGTCCATATAATATGAGTTTTTGCTGGGGTCTTTGGCATATATCGCCTTGGCCATTCGCTTGTAATCTTCGTTTTCTTTTCGATCATAATAACCCTTGGCCATGTATTCCATATAAGGTACTGTGTCTGAGTGATTGGGATAGGTCTCGATAAAGCGATTCATCAAGGCATAACCGGTCGGGATGTTTCCTTCCAGGTTGTAAAGGCGAATAGCGTCTGCCAATAGGCTGCTTTCGGGCACATCTTCGGTGTCAATACTTCCGGCATGTGCTTCTTCGTAAAGAGCTAAATAAGCTTCGGCAGCTTCGGTTCTGCGGGATGCATTTTCTGCTTTTGCGGAAATGGCGGCAAGGCGTAGGAAGAAGGCGTAACTGCTGCCGGGATGAGCATCTATAAACTCCTGTTCCAAGCTCGCTGCCAGGGTGGGATTGTTCATCATGGTCTCAGATTCGGCAATGTCTATGGCTTGGCTGTAGCGAGTGTAGATGGCGTCCAACTCTGTATCCGAGGCGGCCAGCTCCATCAAGAGGTCGATGGCTTGCTGATATGCACCGGCTTTCTTGAAGGCTTCCACGGCTTCGTTCTTCTGCCCCAGGATCTCCAATCTGCGGCTGGGATCCATCTCTGCTGCCAGTCTCAGGCGTTCATTGGCTTCAGTAAGAAAATCACCGGAGCCAGAGGCAGTCTCGAAGCTGTTTTGAATTTGAACCAAAATATCCTGGTTGATATTGGCTCTGTCTTCATCACTCTCAGCCAGCGGTAGAGCTTTGCGGAACCAGCTTTCAGCATCTGCAAAACGTTCCTGGCGAATACTCATTTCGGCAAGTTTCAGGTAGGTGTCACGTTTGTCGGAGTCCGTCGTCAAATCTTCGTATTCCAAGGCTTGCTGGTATAGAGCAATGGCGTCAGGATACTTTTCACGGCCAAATTGAATGTCTCCCAAGAGCAGGATAACATCCAGAGCGTTCGTCATTCTTTCGGGAGTTTTGAAGCGATCCTGATTGCTAACCTTCAAATATCTGTCCGCGCAGTTCTTCAAAACTGCAAAAGCTTCGTCTTCATTTGCCGGAGCACCTTCCTCTACAGTATATTCATTGCTTGCCATCAAATCCATAGTTGTGGCATAAGCATTGCGGGCATATATCATAGCCAATTCTTCATTTTCGTAGAATTGGCTGTTTTGAGGATGCTTATCGTTATAATCATAGAGCTTCTTTATGGCTGAATTGATGTCATGAATATCCTGAGTACGATCCGCCAGCACAGAATATGCTGTTACAATCAGACTATCTGATGATGCACTGTCGGCTTCATAATCGGGATTGTGCAATTGAGCGAATTCCTTGTAAACACGCAAATGGTTTTCGTAAGCAGTGAGGTTCTCGCGGTTAATTGAATTCACGAAGTTATTGTACAATCTGAAACCGCGTTGAGTGTAAGCATTATCTACTATGCTCATTTGGCGGCTGATGTCTTTATCTTTATTTTGGCTGTACCATTGAGAATCATGGCTGTAGTTGTTGATGATTTTTTGATAGATGTTCTGAGTAATCTGATCCAGGTCTTCGCCTTCACGCAGATTCTGGCCGGAGTTGTGGTACAGGAAGAGGATAGAGTCCTGCAGGACGGGGTTTATCAGTGCCATTGGTGCAGTATCGATCCTGAACTGTAAGAAGTCTATCGCTTGCAGTGAAGCGTTCATGTTCAGTTTCAGTTGAGTAGAACGATCCAAAACTTTTTGAACTATTTGCTCGTTGCTATAACCGTCAAAAACGCGCTGCAATTCGGCAATACCCCGCGAGAGCGAGCTGAAATCAGTTCCGTCCAGAGCGATCAGGCAGTAGGCGATGTTGTCCACGGCATCAGAACAGTAGTCTGCGGCAAGCTGCTTATCGGTGATCAAACCGGATTCGGAAGCTTTCAACAATTCCATAAAGTCGTTCATAGCCATACGCAGGTCTTGCTCGGCAAAGCTATTGAGGCGTACCCATCCTCTTTGATATAGGGCATCGTAGTAGAGAGGGCTCTTGGAGTTTGCTACGATCTGATCGAAGTATCCGATGGCTCTGTCGCGATAGAGCTCGGGATTATCAGAGTCGGTGGAAAAACTGAAATTGAGCAAGCCTAGGCGATATACGGATTCCTCATAGACTTTGGAATCCGGGAAATCTCGGACAATCTCTTGTAAAGCAGCTAGAGCTTCGCTGAAATTGGCTTCACTATACAGCGAATTGGCTGGTGCAACATCATCAAATCCAGCGGTATTACGGAAGGTGATCTTGTTGTTGCTTACTTCCATACGTTTCAATTCGCTGGTAATAAAAGCGATATTGTATAAGGCTAAATCCCGGTTCGGCAGATTGGGATCCAACTCCAGGGCCTTGCGATAACTGACCAATGCGGGATTCAGATCCTCGGGAATGGCGTAGTACTGCAACTCTGCTAAATAGTAATAAAGATCGGCAGTACCTACTAATTGATTGCCACCGGGCTGGTCAATCGAACTAAAATCAGGATTGTTTGCCAGGAAAGTATTGATCTCGCCGATCAGTTTCAGCTGTTCGGAGCGCCAATATGCTTTGTGTTCTTCCTGTTCTTCCTCAGTAAGATAGATCTGAGCTTCCAGGTACTTCTGGTAAACCGCCATCAAGCTGCGGTAAGACATCTGCAGGGTGATGAAATCCATTGCAGTAAGAGTCTCATCCCAGCCTTCATTATAAACCGCATCCCGTTGTGTAGATAAAGCTACGTCACTGATCTGGGAGGCGATCATGGGGCGGATACTGTTGCGGAAATCCTCATCATACATAGTATTGGAGAGGCTTAATACATAGTTTTCATAATCAGTGGCAGTGTCATCCAACTGCTTCTTTTCCGCTAATAGAGCATAGTATTCATCCAGGATTTCCAACAGGGCTTCACCTTCCTGAGCATCCAGGTTGTGTACATCACTCACATATTTCTGATGTAATACTTCAGCTTCAGCTTTACTTCTCATGGCCTCATTTCTTTCCATCATGAGGCGATCGTGGCTTTCCGGGAACTCTCCGCTGGCTAATAGCTCGTCGATCTCTTTGATTATCTCATCGTAGGATGTAATTATCATCTGGATTTGGAATATGCGATCCAGATACAAATCGCCGGTATAAACTTCGGTATCTGAGGTCGCTTCGGTGCTAAGCTTCAGGAAGTTCTGCGATAACACCAGGTCAAACTGTTTTAATACCCGATCATAGAAAGCCAGACTTTGCTTTGAAGCTTCAATGTACTTCATGGCGGGTATAAGAAATTCTTCAGAACCGATGGAGGCATTGGCATAATCTGTCATCAAGTGCTTTAACTCATCCAAACCGCTCATTTCTATGTCATAGTTTTCAATAATGGTATCCAGGAAGAGAATTCCTTCCATGCCGATTATTTCGTTGTAGATGGCTGTAATATCCAATTTGATCTGATCAATCTGCCCTGACAAGTCTTTTAATGCTGCTTTGCTGGGTGATTGATAAAACGTGTCTATGTCCAATGAGTTTAAACGGTTCAGAACGTTCTGTTTTAGCGGCAGAAGCGCGTTCAAGACGATCTCCCGGTTTCCGTTGTAGCGCATTATAAGATTTGATACGTCATCAAAATGTTTACTATCTGTGCCTAGATCCGAGTAGAGATAAAGATAAGCAGGGAAATACTGCTCTGTATTGTAGTTATCAAAAACGATGGCGCTCAAATAGTCTCTGGCTGTCTGACGCTCTCCGGCTTGCAGGAGTTCGGTCAGTTTGCGGTACAACACAATATTGAGCATTTTGCGTGCACCATAATTCAGATCTGTCTTCAGGAGTGAGTCGAATATGGAAATAGCTCTGTCATTCTCACCTGCTCTGGCATACATATGCCCCAAAAGATACAAGACATCGTTGTCACCCAGCAAGCTTAATGTACTGCTGAATTCTTGTAACTCTGCATTTGCTTGCGCAGGGTTCAATTCAATGACACTCGGAAGCGCGTCAACCAAGAATTCTTTGGCGACTTTTCGCAATTCCTGCCTCTGAATGCGGATTTCTTCTTGTAGCTGCTCAACAGTCACATTCTCGTCGTACTCAATGGTCTGGGCAGATAAATAAGAAAAGCAAGTCAACCCAAACATAAGGAGCAAAAACACAATAAAATTCTTTTTCATAACCCCGCTCACTTTAGACTCTCATTAAGTTAATTTGCAGTGAATAAAAGCACGCCAGGATACAGCTTGCACCCTGGCGTACTGCTTCAACATAGGAAAGTATGAATCCTACGTTCCACCGCTATGTTATATGTATGCTTTAATCCCGTTCAGCTTTCAGCTCTTGAATCCAAGAACGAAGATCATCAAGAGACTTCTGGGCTTTCTCGCGTTCAGCACGCAACTGCTTCAACTCTTCCAGCAGATCCCGAACTTCGGGAGAGAGCTGAGAATAGGATGTGCTTCCGCCACTACCGGTAAGACCAGGTGTCTCCAGAGTGGTTCCGGAGCTGGATGTACCCAGAGCTACTTCTCCAGTGCCAGTTTTGGGTTTGGTCTCTTGCGGAGGAATGATAACTACTTCGCGATCTGTGGGATCAGTGGTTGTACCAGTCGGAGGAATAATGATACCTTCCTGAGGAGGCAGAGTACCAGAATCCACAAGGTAGGGTTCTTCCAGATCGCTATCCACGGCATAACGCTTCAGATCAGGACGACGCTGTGCTTCGGCATATTTGTCGAAGAGGTAAGAGAGAGCAAATGCAATTCTCAGGTTGTCTTCGTAACCATTGTCCTTAGTGAGGTCTTCCAGAGCTTGTGCTCCAACCTTGACGCCCCAGTTCTTCCAGCTGTATTTGACGCCAGCGTTGAATTCATGACCGTCGAATTCACCTTGCAGGGCAAGGTTTCTGATCGGAGACAATTCAGCAGACATAAACAGACCATTGAACCTACGGGCACGTCCTGCTTGACCTACGAAACGGTTTGAACCGATCCCGAGGTTGAACATCCATGGGATACCGAAAAGTACTGCCTGCTTTGATGCAACTGCATAAGGCGAATAGTTCTCGTATCCTGCTTTGTCCGGGTGAGTATAGAAGTCATCACCAGGAACCATGTCCTGAACTCTGTGATTAGTCATCGGAGACAGGATATTGTCCATACCTACAGAAATCTGCGGAATACGCGGAGTCTCCTGCAGTACCTTAAATTTTAAATTCAAAAAATATACCAAGGGTTCATCTTCAACTTTGTCGCCCACGAACAAACCTAGTTCCAAGCGGTTAAAGAGACCTACTCCGGCCATCATGTAGGGGACAAAGCCGTCGTATTCCACAGGCATTGCAATGTCACGATAATAACCGGCCAACATAAACTCTGCTGCCTTATGTGGTAATACATAGGCATCCGGAGTACGCAACATGCCAAGCGTCTGAAAAGGCGCTGCCTGCAAGAGGCCAAACATCGTCGCGATAACGATTACACTCAATATAACTTTTTTCATACTTCCCTCCACCTTTCGGTGATTAGTCTATTCATGTATCCTTCAATATCATTGACAATTTATACGTCAAGCTTTTTCTTGAGTCCATGAAACAAAGTTTAAACCAGGAACTGGCCCGAACAGGAGAAACCCTAGCCGTTGATTATCTCGTAACAAACGGCTACAATGTGCTTTGCAGAAACTTTCGAGTTAAACAAGGCGAGATTGATATCATCGTAGAAAAAAATCAACACCTCATATTTGTCGAAGTAAAAACACGTTCCTATCACTCTATTCAAACCGCTCTGGACAATGTCTCATATACCAAACAGAAGCATATTTCCAGAGTTGCACAAGTATATTGTAAGCAAAATCCTCAATATGACAAGTTCAATACTCGGTTTGATGTAATTGTCTTGCTCTTTAATGCCAGAAATGAGGAGTTTAGTATCCATCACTTCCCTGATGCATTTCTTCCGATTGCAGACCAGTAACTCATCAAGTCACTACTTAGTTTCTCAGGAGACTGGTATCGAAGTCTTCGCCAAGAAATCTCAGCCAATCCGGATTGGATACTTCCATATCATCTCCGGAAACATATATCAGGCGGTAGTTGTTGTTCATTTGAATATCTATGAATACGTAAACGGCACGGTTTCCGCTGGAGTACTTCCAG
>Ga0172377_10001499_pt1 | contig 23596 bp, 17 predicted proteins | sample Pumphouse3metaG_FD_119749 | JGI IMG/M metagenome (GOLD analysis project Ga0172377, IMG submission 119749) | Leachate microbial communities from a municipal landfill in Southern Ontario, Canada - Pumphouse #3 metaG | ecosystem: Engineered > Solid waste > Landfill > Unclassified | place: Canada... | reverse complement strand
ATCTTGATTCTGTTTATTTTGATCTTTATTCTGTTTATTTTGATTTTGATCTTGTTTATTTTGATCTTTATTCTGTTTATTTTGATTTTGATCTTGTTTATTTTGATCTTTATTCTGTTTATTTTGATTTTGATCTTGAGTTTGCTTCTTCTGATCCTGCTTATTTTTATTTTTATTATCATTCTTATTATTCTTGTTCTGTTTGTCTTTCTTCTGTTGGTTTTTCTTCTGTTGGTTTTTCAACATTTTTTGAGCATAAGCAAGATTAGATTTAGCATCCATATCACTTGGATTTCTTCTAAGGGTTTCCTTATAGGCATCTACTGCTTCCTGATATTTTTTCAAAGATAAATAAGAATTACCTAAATTAAAATTCACATCTGCAGTTTTCTTCCTGGTATCTTCCAATAATTTATTAGCTTTTTTAATCACTTTAGGCGAATCTCTAAAAATTTCAGGCGCATTTTCATAATTATGTTCATAACTTTTAAGCACATTATCAGCATTTTGATAATTTTTAATAGCCTCGTCAGTATTCTTCATTCTATACAAAGTATTTCCTAGATTATAATTAGCTGTAACAGATAAAGAATCTTTCAGAAGAGCCCTTTTATAATCTATTTCTGACTTTTTATATGCAGCCTTTTTAAATGAACGATTTCCAGAACGCACTTCTTTAGTATCCACTAAAGACCTCTGACCTTTTTTATTTATTTTAACATGTTGTTGTATAACAGACTTACTAACATCCTTATTTTGTTTCTCCTGAGAGACCTGTTGATTACCAGTATTTGTAACATTACCACCATTTTGGTTAATATTCTGAGCTGTCGCAGTAAATGGTATTATTAATAAAACTAACATTATAGACCAAGCTCTCGTTCCGCTGGCGCCTCCAAATAAAGACTTTTTATTTTTTCTTTCTCTAATCATCATTTCTAATAATAAAAATAATAAAGCCAAACCAAAGAAATACATATATTGCTCATCATACTCTTCGAAAACTTGAGATTTATATTTCTCGCCGTCCATATTTTTAATCTCATTTATTACAGGATTTAGTCCGAACTCTGTTTTTCCAGCTCTAACATATTCACCATTACCTGCTTTAGCTATATTTATCAAGGTCTTCTCATCAAGTTTAGTAACGACTATCTTACCATCTTTATCTTTCAATAAAGCGCCATCCATAGGAATAGGCTGTCCTTGAGAAGATCCTACACCTATAGTAAATACCCTAATTCCCATACTAGCAGCATCCTTAGCTACCGATACTGGATCTCCTTCATGATTTTCACCATCAGTAATCATAATTATAGCCCTTGAGTTCTTATCCTGCAGACTAAAACTTCTGACAGCCGTCTTAAGAGCCCCTTCCATGTCTGTACCTTGCACAGGAATAGATTTAGTAGAGATAGTACTCAAAAAAGTTTTAGCAGAGACATAATCTGTCGTGATTGGTAATTGAACGAAAGAACGCCCAGCGAAAACTATTAATCCTATCCTGTCATCATGTAATTTATCTACAAGTTTCGATATAGCTAATTTAGCTCTTTCTAATCTATCTGGAGTATAATCCTGAGCTAGCATTGAATTAGACACATCAAGCGCTATCATTATCTCCACTCCTTTCTGTTCTTTTTCTTTAAGAGTAGCTCCTATTTGAGGACGCGCCAAACCGATTACGAAAAAGAAAAAAGCTAAAGAAAAAAATGACAATTTAACCCATCCTTTTTTCTTAGAAGAATTAGGAAGCAACTTTTCCACCATTTTAGGTTCTCCAAATTTCTCTACTCTCTTCATCCTTATTTTTCTCATTATTCCATATAAAATGAAAAAAACAGGAATAAGTAATAAAAGAAAAATATAATGTATCTGTGCGAAATGTATCATAATATCCTCCTTGCCTTAAATAATTTCATAACTAATTCTAATAAAAGAGCAGCTAAAGCTACTAAAGCGAAACTCATAAATTTCTCTTCATAAACAGGGAAAGATTCTATAATAGTTTTATTCTTTTCCATTTTATTTATCTCTTTATAGATTTCCATAAGTTTGGTATTATCTGTAGCTCTAAAATATGCTCCTCCTGTCTCAGAGGCTATCTTTTTCAACAAATCTTCATCGATTTCTACCTTCACTTTGGTCATTTGAACACCATAAGGTGTCATCATAGGATATGGAGCTTCCCCCATAGCACCAACTCCTATAGTATATACTCTAACTCCATAGGTTTTAGCTATCTCGATAGCCATCTCTGGAGCTATTTCCCCAGAATTATTTACACCATCAGTAAGTAAAATGATTACTTTACTCTTGGCTTTACTATCTTTTAATCTTGCTATAGCAGTAGAAAGCCCATTACCTATAGCTGTTCCATCTTCTATAAGTCCACATTGAACTCCCTTCATTAAATTAATAAGAGTTGGTCTGTCGGTAGTAAGAGGAGCCTGTGTATAACTTTCTCCAGCAAAAACTACTATTCCTATTCTATCAGAGGGACGTTCTGCGATAAATTGTATAGCGATATCTTTAGCAGCTCCTATTCTATCAGGAGTAAAATCTTGAGCTAACATACTAGTCGAGACATCAAGATCTAAAACTATATCTATCCCTTTTGAATCTACTTTCTTCTCCACTGAAGAAACCCTTGGTCTGGCTATAGCCAATATCAAAAAAGCCATAGCTATAAGCCTCAACACGAAAGGAATATGACGTGCTATTTTTTCTATCAACCCTGTCCTAGACATATAAGGAGATGCACTTGGTACGATTAAGACAGGAGTACGTGTCTTTAATTCTTTATATATATAATATCCAATTATTGGTATTAGAATTAATTCCAAATAAAGTAATCTAGGATATTCGAAAATTATACTACTTAGCATGTTCACCCTCCTCTTCATCTATTGTTTGTTGTAAGAAAGTAGAATTTATAAATTTCACTGCTGTAGGCAGGGCTTCCTTATTTTCATCTTCACTAGCTTCCATTTTAGCGAATTTGACTAAATCAGCCAATACAAATAAATCATGAAGAGATTCTTTTAAGTTATCTTCTATTTCTATCTCAGATAGTTCTTTAAAAATCTCATTAGTAGTACTCTCCTTAGCTTTTATTTTATATCTTCCCTCAAGATACTCTCTCATAGTATCAGTTATCTCAGAGTAAAATATTTTAGACTTACCATTCTGCCATAATTTTTTACCACGAAGTCTATCCAATTTTCTCAATGCCACGATATGAGGAGGATCGACTACTATTGGTTTCCCGAAAATATTTTTATTTTCTTTCATATTATTGATTATTTTCATAATCAATAATACAAGACAGATTACGACGATAACGCCTGTCGCCCAAGGCCAAACCTCTCTAAAAGTCAATGGATATTTAAACTGTTGTTTTATATCTTTAACTTTATATTTAGCTGTATCAATAGCTACAGTAGAAACTTTAAAAGTTTGAGGCTTAATAGCTAATGTATCTACTAACTCTCCATCTTTAAATAAATATATCATTCTACGTGGCAATGTATAATCACCACTATCAAAAGATGTTATGATAGCTTTTAATTGAATATTAGCACTTTTCTTTTTTAATCCAAGAGTATCTACTTTAAAACCACCAAGAGTTTCTACACCTTTAACCACTGGATTCATCAATGTATCATACCTTAAATGGACATCCCGAGGCACATTGATTTTCGTTATCCATTCTATCTGGTCACCTATCATTATAGAATCCTTCGAAATCTCCGAAGAAATAACCTTTTGCGCGAACATAATATTCGGGAACAAAAAGCATAATAATAAGCTAAAAGATATCAGAAATATATTCTTTTTATTTATCATATTTATAATTTTTCAATTAAGATATATTGTGAAATAAAGCAACAAGTCCCCTAACATAATCATCACTGGTGCTAATACTCACATTATCTACTTTATATTTCCTCAATGTAATTAATGAATTCTGATATACATTTCTATTCCATTGTTCATAATTCTTACGAACAGCATCAGATGAAGTATTCACCCATAATTCTTTACCAGTCTCAGCATCATGCACTTTTATCATGCCTACATTTGGAAGGACTCTCTCCCTCTGGTCATATATATTTATTACAGATATATCATGTCTATTAACTGCTATTTTAAGAGCATCCTCATATCTAGGCTTTAAATTTTCATCTACATCGACTAAATCAGATAATACAAAAGCATTACATTTTTTCTTAATCGCATTTGTCAAATAACGCAATGCTTCACCAATATCAGTACCTTGTTCTTCAGGTTCAAATTCAAGTAATTCTCTAATAATCCTTAAAAGGTGACTTCTACCTTTTTTAGGAGGAATAAATTTTTCTATCTTAGAACTAAAAAACAAAGCTCCTACTTTATCATTATTAACTGAAGCAGAAAATGAAAGTACAGCTGCTACTTCAGCCATCAATTCTTTCTTCATCTTGGAAGTAGTACCGAAATATCTTGATCCGCTCACATCGATTAGAAGAACGACTGTTAACTCTCTCTCTTCTTCAAAAACTTTAATAAAAGGTGCTCGCATTCTAGCAGTTACATTCCAGTCCATGTTTCTGACATCGTCACCATACTGATATTCACGAACCTCACTAAAAGCCATACCTCTTCCTTTAAACGCTGAATGGTATTCACCAGCGAATATCTGATGAGATAAAGCTTTAGTCTTTATTTCTATCTTCCTTACTTTCTTTAAAAGATCGTTATCCATGATTAAGGAACAATGACTTTATTTAAAACTTGATCAATAATATCATCACTGCTTATGTTTTCAGCTTCAGCCTCATATGTAAGGCCAATACGATGACGCAATACTTCATGAGCGACTGCACGTACATCTTCAGGAATAACATATCCTCTTCTCTTGATAAATGCATATGCTTTAGATGCTATAGCTAATGAAATAGATGCACGAGGTGAACCTCCAAAAGAGATTAAGTCTTTTAAATTAGCGAGCTCATAATCTTCTGGATTTCTTGTAGCGAAAACTATATCAATTATATATTTTTCTATTTTCTCATCCATATAAACCTCTTTAACTACTTGTCTAGCTCTTACTATATCTTCTGGTTTAAGTACTGGAGTAGCCTGAGGGAAAGAACCTCCGTTATGCATTTGTATAATACTTTGTTCTTCTTTCTTCTTAGGATAAGTAACTATAACTTTTAACATAAAACGATCAACCTGTGCCTCAGGAAGTGGATACGTTCCTTCTTGTTCGATAGGATTCTGTGTAGCCATTACTAAAAAAGGTTTAGGCAATGGGAAAGTCTCATCTCCAATAGTAACTTGACGCTCCTGCATAGACTCTAAAAGAGCAGATTGCACTTTCGCAGGAGAACGATTTATCTCATCTGCCAATATAAAATTAGCGAAGATTGGACCCTTTTTAATTTGGAATTGTTCAGTCTTTTGGCTATATATTAAAGTTCCTAAAACATCCGCAGGTAATAAATCAGGAGTAAATTGAATTCTATTAAATTTAGCATCAATACACTTAGAGAGTGTGTTAATAGCCAATGTTTTAGCTAATCCAGGTAAACCTTCTAATAGAATATGTCCATCAGCCAACAGACCGATTAATAGATTTTCCACAAGATGTTTCTGTCCGACTATTACTTTACCCATTTCCATGGCTAAAATATCAACGAAAGCACTTTCTCTCTGGATTCGTTCATTCAATTCTTTAATATCAACTGTATCCATATCAATTTCTTATTTATTAATTTTTAAAATTATTTATATTCAAAATCTTATTTAATATTAATTATGTATTTTTGCATTTTACTTTAACAACAAAATTAATTATTTTTCTTTAATATTTCTTTAAATGCGATACTTCCTTTCATTATCATTCTGCGGAGCTAATTATCGAGGTTGGCAAATACAACAAAATGCGATAAGTGTGCAAGAGACTATAGAAAAATCTCTCTCTACGCTTTTACGCGAAAAAATTAGTATCACAGGAGCAGGAAGAACTGATGCTAGTGTGAACGCTATAAATTATATTGCTCATTTCGATAGTGATAGTCAGTTTATATTTAAAGAACACGACAAATTTTTATACAAAATGAATGCCATACTACCATATGACATTGTTATTAATGATGTTTTCTCTATGCATGAAAATGCACATGCACGTTTCGATGCTACTAGTAGAACTTATCAATACTTTATTCACTTTCATAAAGACCCTTTTCTACAAAATTCATCTTTTCAATATAAATTTGATTTAGATATAGATGCTATGAATAAAGCTGCTTCATTTCTCATTGGCAGAAAAGATTTTAGCTGTTTTGAAAAAGTGAATGGTGGTAATACGAATTCTATTTGTACTCTTTATGAAGCACATTGGGATATCGTTAATAAAGAAGCACCAGGGTCTCCAAAGAGCAGCATTGCCATAAATAATAATCAAATAGTGTTTACTGTGAGGGCTAATAGATTTTTAAGAAATATGGTTCGTGCTATAGTTGGATCTCTTTTGGAAATAGGCAGGGGTAGAAAAAATCCAGAATGGATTATAGATGTTATTAATTCGAAAGATAGATGTCTAGCTGGACAATCAGTACCTGGATATGCTCTATTTTTAACAAAAATTACGTATCCTTACCAACTTTGTAAATAATCTTAATACTTTTATTGCGAATAATATCCTAAAATTTTTAACTTTGAATCCAATTTTAAATAGAATAATAAATAAAAAGATAAACAAATGTTAGTCAATTTACTACAAGCTAGCTCTGATATTCTAGTTCAACAAGCAGCTGGCGCTCATGAAAAACTTTCTTTAATTTCTATGGCCTCTAAAGGAGGGTTTATAATGATAGTGTTACTAGCACTATCCATAGTGGCTGTTTACATATTTGGAGATAGATGGTGGGCTATACGTAAAGCATCTGACATCGATGATAATTTCATGAATGATATTAATAATAATATTCATGAAGGAAAAATAAAAGCTGCTATCGCCTTGTGTAAAAATTATAATTCACCTATTGCACGTCTTATTGAAAAAGGAATAGAGCGTATAGGACGTCCATTATCTGATATTCAATCTGCGGTTGAAAATACGGGTAACGTAGAAATCGCTAGACTTGAAAAAGGCCTTCCTATTTTAGCGATGGTCTCTGGAGGTGCTCCTATGTTAGGTTTCTTAGGAACCGTACTTGGAATGATTCAAGCTTTTTACAATATGGCCCAAGCTGGTAATAATATAGACATTAGCCTCTTATCTCATGGTATTTATATCGCTATGGTTACTACTGTTGGTGGATTAATAGTAGGTATTATAGCATATTTCGGATATAACTATCTTACATCCAGAATTTCTAATTTAGTGTTTAAAATGGAAAGCAGCACTATAGAATTTATGGATTTACTTAATGAACCAGCTAGCAAAAAATAAGATGAATTTTAAAAGAAACACTAAGATTGATGCAAGTTTTTCAATGTCTTCTATGTCAGACATTGTGTTCTTGCTGCTTATTTTTTTCCTTGTGACATCTACATTAGTAAATCCTAATGCTCTTAAGCTTCTCCTGCCTAAAAGTAGCAATCAGATTTCTGAAAAAGCGACTGTTAGCATATCCATACAAGCATTGCCTGATAATACATACTCCTATCATATTAATGGAGAACAGAAAGCTATTCCTTTTAATCAAATAGAAGAAAGGCTACAAGATTTGTTAAAAGATCGCGAGAGTCCTACTTTCGCTATTTATGCAGATAAAAGCGTTCCTATCGAGAATGTTGTAAATATAATGAATATAGCTAAACATAATAAATATAAGGTTATTTTAGCTACATCTCCAGAATAACTTTTCAAGTTACAAATCATTTTACTGTAAAAATGAAAGATTCAAAATACAATTCACCTTTTGACAAGAAAGCGAGAACTATAGGGCTCAGCTTAAGCATTCTTGTGCATGTATGTATTGTAATTTTAGCTTTTTTCATAAGTATGGGCAGTAATTCACTTGATACTCCTGAAAAAGAAGAATCTATATTAATAGATTTTTCCGAACCTCCTGAAATAAAACCAATTATAGCAAAACCGGCTAATCAACCAAAAGCTGAAAATGCTCAGCCAAATGAAGATATAAAATTAGTTCAAAAATCTGAAGCTCAAGAAAAAGGAGAAAAAGAAAATCTAGGAGAAGAAGCCACTATAGGGGATAATGGAGACATAGAGAAACCTGAAGTCAAAAGAAAAGATACCATAGATAGACGAGCACTTTTTAATACTGCGAATAACAAGACTAATCAAGATACTTTAGCTGCTCAAACAGCAGAAAAAGTCACAAATGCTTTAACTTCAGGTCACCCTAAAGGAAATACTATCATTGGTTCTCCGAAAGGTGCTCCAACGGCTAAATTAAAGGGAAGAAGCATCATGGGTTCTTTACCTCTTCCTATATATGATGTTCAAAAAGAAGGAAAAGTAGTAGTAAAAATCACAGTTAATAGAGATGGAAAAGTCACAAGAGCTCTAGCTGGATTACCTGGTACGACAGTCCAAGATGCCAGATTATGGGAAGCTGCTAGAAAAGCTGCATTAAAGGCACATTTTAATGTAGATACAGAAGCTGATATCCTTCAAACAGGAACAATTACTTATATATTTAGATTAAATTAAACTAGAATATTAATTTGCTTTTATAAAAAGAATATATATATTTGTATAAATAAATGTGAATCAAGGTTTAATACCTTGTTTCCCCTAAAAAACTATTATGAACATTTTTATATCTAGCCTGAACTTTAAGGCTCGTAAGGAAGACTTAGTAGAACTTTTCTCAACCTTTGGAGAAGTTACTGCTGCCAGAATTATTTTAAATCGCGATACCCACAGATCAAAAGGATATGGTTTCGTAGAGATGACTAATGAAGATGAAGGTAAAGCTGCTATTGAAGCTTTAAATGGAACTGAACATATGGGAAGAACCATTAACGTAGCTGTAGCTAATGAAAGACCTCAGAGGCCACAAGAAAACAACTATTAAACGTAATCGGAGTTGATTCCGAACTTTTTACTAACCAAAGCTAGAGACTGTACCAGTACAGTCTCTTTTTTTTTATAAAGTAGTATTCATTGCTAATTTTTATTATTTTTGTCCTATTACTAATATTTTAAATACTACATATTATATATAATAGCCTTTCTAATTACGATTCCTATATAATAATTGTTCATAAATAAATTAAGAGTGAATTACAAGAGCTTATCATGCCTTATTATATCTATATATCTGCTACATTTTTCAATAAATGTATTGGGTACAAATTATCATGCTAAAAATATTGATACCGACCATATTATTAATTATTATAAAGGAAAATTAGAATCTAACATTTCGTACAGAGAAAGAATATGTACTTTAAATAATCTTGGAGATTTATCTTCTTCGTTTGTAGATAAAGCTAAATATTTTAGACAGTCTTATAACTTAGCTAAATCTAAAGATGATGAAAAGACCCAAATTCAGGCTCTGCGAGACTTAATTAATACTCCATACATTGATTCATTAAAAAATTATTATAAACTATCAACAGAACTTTCTGACTCTCCTAGTAAATCTGAACTTTTAGCACAATATAAAGTACAAATACTTAGATACAAAACTAGAATTATTAATAAAATAGAATTAAATAATCTTGGGAAAAAGATATTAAATGAAACAGATAGCCTATATGATCTTAAAAATGCTGATTTGTACGATTTATATTGCCATTATAGTTTAATCTGTAATATGATAAGAACTATTAATCATGAATCTATATATTATAAATACTTGATTGATTTTAAGCGTGTAGTAAAAGCTATGCCTAGTGAAAATAAATCATTACTTATCAATTATTATATAGCCATGGCATTCAATTCTTATCACTGTGATGATGCCAAAGAGACTGCCTTTAATTCTAATAAGGTCATTGATTTTCTTGAAATAAGGAATCAAGAGATGAAACAAAAAGGAAGACCTTATTATAATTCAGATGCTCTTGAAACATATATGGCAGAAAAATCTTTAAGTTGTTATAAATATAATACACCTGCGAATGCCAAAAGAGCATTTGATTTTTTACAGAAACATAATAGTTCAAAAATCATATTATATTCTCTGTACTATCAAATGACATTGAAAAACTATCAGAAGAGTATTGATATTTCAGAAAAATTGATATCATCAGAAGATCCGGAAATAAGTAATTCTGACTTAGTTAATATCCAAATAGATGCTATAAAACATATTAGTAATAAAAATAAATATGCTTATAATTTAATTAGAGATTATGAGATATTCATAAAAGAAGAAAACAAAAAAAACTCTAGAATAACAAGACAGTACGCATTACTAAGTGAGATAGAACAACTGAAAACTAAAAATGAAAGATTAAAAGCTGAAAATACAGAAGCTCTTCTTGAAAAACATAAGAATAACTCCCGCATACTAGTTTTAGTTATTGTAGTAACCATACTTCTTTTTATAGGACTGCTTTTATATACTATTCTTCAAAATAACCATGTTCAAGCTATGAAAGCTAAAGAAAAAGAACTGAAAGCTGCCCGTCTTTTAGCTGAAAAAGCAAGTCAGACTCAATCAATGTTTATGCATAATATGAGTCATGAAGTTAGAACTCCTTTAAATTCTATAGTAGGTTTTGCTAGGCTTTTGGCCAGTGATGAAGAAACAAGCTTCGCAGAGAGAAAACATTTCAGTGAAATAATACAGTCTAACTGCTCATGGCTACTACAACTTGTTAATGATATTTTAGATCTAGCGAATCTTGAAACAGGTAAATATTCGATGACATATTCTAATCAAAATTTATTCAAAATTTGTGATAATCTTATATTAAGCATGGAAAACAGAGTATCATATAATGTAGAATTAAAACTAGACTATAAATTAGATAAAGATTATCTTTTATACACAGATACCGACAGACTAAAACAAATAATAAGTAATTTTATTGGTAATTCTATTAAATACACTTACAAAGGATCTATTATTTTAAGTTGCGAAAAAGTTATTAAAAATGAAAAAGAATTTATAGCTATCGCCGTAACAGATACAGGAAAAGGGATTCCAGCTGAATATAAAGATAAAATCTTCGAACGCTTCACTAAGTTAAATTCCAATATACAAGGTACTGGCTTAGGTCTTAATATTTGCAAATCAATATGCGACCTGTTCCAAGGAGAACTAGAATTAGATACTTCTTACACCAATGGAGCTCGTTTCATATTTTATCATCCTATTATTTCACAAAATTAACGTTCAGTTTCTATTTTTCCTGTATCTGGATTCAACTGTGAGCCATGAAGACTATGAGGAATAGAAAAGATTACAAATAAGACTAATATCGCTAATATAGTCACTACCCTACTTAATTTTTTCGTTTTTAATGAATCTTTAAATCTAACATACTTTTGAACTATAACAGCTAATACTAAGAATAAAAACGCTATTAAAGTCTTATTATCCGTTAAATCCATTCCTTTTGGGAAACCTGTCCAAGCGTCTCCAAAAGCTTGATACTGAACGATTGGACCGAAGATAAGCCCTCCAATAATTAGTGCTCCAATAGTTAAATAAGTATATTTAATGTATTTTCTGTCATCAAATAAAGCATATAATAAAGTCATCGCTCCGAATAACATAGAAGCGAAAAGGAATATAATATGTGGAATCAAGACTCCAGCAGCTATATCTCCTTTAAAGCGAATAACTAAAGGATTATCTTTATAATAATCACGCCCATCTATAGACACATAATACTCTAATTTACCAGCTGGTGGCTGTACTGGAAGATAGGCCTTTCCTTTCACGAAATTTATATTAGTATAATTATCATTTGAAGGATAAACCCTATAATGTAAAACAGCACTAGAATATTCAGATGAAGTTAAATCAATCTCTTTATCTACAGTATCTCCACTTCTAGGCAATTTAGAAACTACTATAGTATCATTAAGCACATATGATAATTTCATAGGATAAGAAGGACCTGTCTTGCGTTGATATACACTGGCCGACAAGGTTAAAAGCGTAGCTAATATCCAAAAAAAAGTATTCCTTTTCATATACATTTTAATTATTATGTTTCATAACTCCTTCACCTTTTTTAACAGCTGTAGGTAAAATAGAAAAAATCATTTCTTTATCCTTACGTTTTATCTTGACTTGAATAACTTGTCCCGGATTAATATGACTTAGAATATCCATATAAACGTAAACATTTTTTACAGGTCGGTCATTAATTGATAATATAATATCGCCACTTCTCATTCCTCCTTTATATGCAGCTTTACCTTTTACCACTATATCTGCACTCATTCCGTACTCACAAGAGCCAGTAACATCTGGCATTAGTCCAAGCTTCACTTTCATTTTAGTACCATGATGACTAGCACCCTCTGCTTCTATTTCACTATTAGTAAATGGCAGACTATCTGTCATATTTCCAAGCTTTTTAACTAATTTCTGCATCACGAAAATTACAGAATCCATACCATTATAATTTAATTTATCAGCATCATCTGCAGGTGTATGATAATCCACAGTAGCAGGTGTATGTACGAAAAATACAGGTATATGTTTTAAATAAAATGAAGTATGATCTGATGCTCCATAACCACTTTTACCTTGACTTATATGAAGTTCGTCAGATAAATCAGATACTATTTTAGGTGAAAGAGGAGAAGTTCCAGTACCATCGATTGAAAAATGTCCCTTCTTTAGATGTCCTATCATATCAGCATTCACCATTGCCATATAAGAAACAGAATCCATTCCGAAATTATAAAAATCCATATCTCTGGTAAAAGCTTTAGAACCTATAAGCCCCATCTCTTCTGCACTAAAATCTATAAAAAGTAAAGACCTTTTCGTAGGATGTTTAGCGAATTCATAAGCCAATGTTATGACAGAAGCACATCCAGATGCATTATCATCTGCTCCATTATGTACAGCTATAGTATCTTTCTCACGTGAAGGAGATTCAGGCCCCCCTAAACCTAAATGATCATAATGAGCGCCAATAATTACTACTTCATGGCACATTGTAGAATCTGTTCCTTTCACGAAACCTGCTACATTCTGAGTCCTAAAAATACCTTTACTCGTTCTAGCCGTAAATGGTAGCAAATATGAAGATGCTATATCCGAGGCTTGTGTTTTCGCTGTAGAATTAGGTAGAGCTTGTATCTGAGCGATAGGCTCCAAACCAGCATTTTTAAAATTCATGGCAATGTAATCTGCAGCAGCATTATTTCCAGCTGTGCCTGGAAAACGGCCTTGTAGAGAATCAGAGGCTAAATATGAGACAATCTCTTTCGGGGTAGGCTGAGGGAATAAAGAATTGTTATATTCTTTACAAGAATTTAATATTCCACTAAATACTACTATCCCACTTACTAAGAAACAAAATACTTTTTTCACAATAATATTGATTTATATTATGGCAAAAGTACTAAAAAATATAACTGTTAAGTTTTAACTTGAATAGTTTTTTATACCTTTGCACGTTCTAAAGAATACAAAAAATCATTCTAAATAATAAAAATGAGTAAAAATAATTATTATCCCTTAGTTAAACTGCCAAATAAAAAGGATAATATCGTTTTTCCATTTAGAAGAGAAAAAAGTATAAAACCCTCATTTATAGACAATATATTTATAAATGAATTAAATAAGCATCCCATAAATGGGCTCAGAATCTTAACCGATACTTTAATAGTTCCTGAAGACTATGCTACACCTTACCACCCTAACATTGCCCTGATAAATGAAAATGTATTCTACATTGATATAGAGATAGATCGTCCATATGATTCTAAACTCACGCCTAAGCATTATATTAATGGCGGCGATAATTTTCGAGACATGGTGATGAATAATCTTGGTTGGATAGTTATTCGATTCACAGAAAAACAGATTCTCTCAGAAACTTCTGCATGTATTAATCTTTTAAAAAAGGCTATAAGTCTGTACCAACCATGTTTTGATATATTTTTATATCGGGAAGATATGTTAATGCCCACACCTCAGAAAAGATGGACTGAGATAGAAGCCAAAATTCTAGCAAGCCAAAATAATAAAACAATATTTTCTAATCATAAATATCTTTTTTCTAAATTACATCATAATGATCTAGAGAAAAAGATTTATAATCAAATAGACCGTTTACATCTGCCTGATGAATATGAAGCTAATAATTTGGATGGCTCTAATTTATCTTTCGAACAAGATAAATTAATTAATTTTGAAGCCAATGAACATATCTATGTATATGATGGTAAAATTAGATTAACTTCTGTAAGCCGCGTTATTAGTTCTTATTTCGAACCTTTTGACTATATGAGGATTTCTAATTTTAAAGCTATGAAAGAAGGAATCTCTCAAGCTCAGCTGTTAGAAGAATGGGATTTAAAAGGAGCAATAGCACGTGATACTGGTACTTTTATGCATGCTCAAATAGAAAATTATTTAAACAATAAAGAAAGTCTTGAGAGTTTTGATTTTTCTTATGATGGGCAGTTTCATCAGTTTAAAGATAGTATTAGTATTAAAAAAGAAATGAGCTTGTTTCATAATTTTTTAAATGACTATAAATTAATTCCTTTTAGAACCGAATGGAGAATTAGTGATTTGGAAAATAAAATAGCAGGCAGTGTAGATCTTATTTGCAGGAATGGAGATAAATTCGATATTTATGATTGGAAAAGAAGTGAAAAATTAATCAATTCTTTTACTGGGAGGCCTTATCTGCATGGCTATAATAATAAATGTGGAATAAATGGTCTTGAAGATATACAAGACACTAGTTATTGGCATTATTGTCTTCAGCAGAATATCTACAAATATATTTTAGAGAAAAATTATGGTATTAAAATAGCTTCTATGCATTTAATTGTTCTTCATCCTAATTATTCTAATTACATACCTCTTAAGGTAGATGATATGACTGATATCATCAAAAGAATGCTAAAATAATTATTTCTAACTAAAATTGGCTGCATTTCTTATATATTTTAGACAATTATACTTATTGCTTAAGTATTATAACTAAGATACCTTTGTACCCTAATAATTATTACACTTTTATCTTTATTTATTTAATTCTGAAATAAAAAATAGTAAATATATATAAAACTGAAAGTGTTTTTAATATTGTTGATTTTAAGAGTATTATGTGATATTTTTGTTTATGGTATTGTTTCTATTTTTTATAAACAATCTTTTCCCAAAACTTTCTATTACTTAATCCTCTATGATCAGAATTTAATCATTAATTAAATAACTTAAGAATGAAGGACAAATACAAATTTTTTATTTTATGTGCTGTTCTAATATTTATCTTTTCGACGGATATTCTCGCTCAGCAAAAAGTTTCTCTAAGTGGAACCATTTTTGGTTCAGGAAACAAGGTTGAATATCCTCTAGGATATGCCGTAATTAGTATTTCTGACATGGGCGTTTCTACGACTTCTAACACTAAAGGTTTTTACCAAATCAAAGGTTTAAATCCAGGACAATATGAAGTAAAAGTTACTACACTTGGATATGAAAGCATAAGCAAAACTATTGAAGTAAAAGAACAAGACACAAAAATAAATTTTACTTTAAATGAAGCCACTTATAAATTAGATGAAGTTGTAGTAACAGCTCAATCTGAAAAATCTAGAGCCTCGACTTCTACCACTATTTCTAAAACAGCTATGGATCACATTCAGGCTTTATCTCTGTCTGATATAATGTTTCTACTACCAGGAGCTGAAACTGCTTCTAAATCAGACCTTAGTATGTCCACGGTAAAAACATATGCTATTAGAGGAGGTCAATCTTTTGGAACATCTGTGATTGTAGATGGAGCCCCTATTTCTAATAATGCAAATATGCAGGTCTTAACATCTGCTACTGGAGAAAGGAATGCTACTTCTTATAATACAACTCCTACTTCAGGAATTGATTTTAGAGATATCTCTACCACTAATATTGAATCTGTTGAAGTTATTAATGGTATTCCATCAGTAAAATATGGAGATATTACCTCAGGAACGGTTATAGTAAATTCAACTTATGGCAAGTCTCCTCTACATATAAAGTTTAAAACTAACCCTAATATTTATGCATTGTCTACTTCTCAAGGTATTTCTTTAGGAGAAAAGAAAGGTGTTCTTAATTATGGATTTGATTATACTTATTCAGAAATGGATCCTACTGAAAGTTATGATACTTATCAGAAAGTTAATGGAAGGGTTAGTTATGGAAATACTTTTGGTAATTTGAGTACTAATTCAGCATTAAATCTAATCTGGTCTAAGAATAATGGTAAACCAAATCCTGATGATGAAAATGATGTTGAAACATATAATAGAAGGAATTTAGGTCTAAGATTAAATACAAAAGGAACTTATAATGTTAATAAAGGCTGGTTCAAAAATCTTCAATACACTGCTTCTTTTAGCATAACTGATAAAAAGAGCTATAGAGAAAATATAGCGACAAATGCTGAATGGACTTACTCAATGTCTGAAACAGATAATGCTGTTCTTTCAAGTGTAGCAGGAAATCTTGTTTATCTCTCTGATGGCACTTTAGCTACAAATGTTCCTGAAGGAGAAGAAGGTTATAAAGCTTGGAATGTTCCTAATTCTTACCTATATAATTATCATGTTTATGGTCAAGAATTAAATACTTATGTACAATTACTATCTAACTTTTCTGGAAATATTGGGAAAACACGTCATCATATAACTATAGGTGCAGATTACAAGAATTCTGGCAATATTGGAAAAGGAAAAGAGTTTGATATAGATAATCCACCATATAAATCTTTAAGTTATGATTTCGCTACTCAAAGAGAAAGAAGTTATGATGATATACCTTTTATTAATAATATTAGTGCTTTCGCTGAAGAGTCTTTTAGTGCTAGTATTTTAAAAAGAGACCTTAATATAGTGGCAGGTCTTCGTTATGATAAAGTAATCGATATGGATGATATAATAACTCCAAGAATAAATGCTTCTTATGAAATTATTCCTGATGTTTTAAGAATTAGAGCTGGTTATGGACAGACAGCTAAAACTCCTTCTCTTGGTCTTCTGTATCCAGATAATGCATATTTTGATTTGTTGAATTTCGATAATTCTAACGAGAGTAAAGTTCCTACATCTCAACAGTTTCAAATAGCTACGACTAGGGTTTTCAATACAGAAAATAAAGATTTAAAATTCGCAGTAGCTAAGAAGCATGAGATTGGTTTAGATTTTACTATTGGGCAGGTAAAAGGGACTATTACAGCATATAAAGAAAAGAGTGATAATGGATATACTATAGGTAAAACTGTAGATACATATAAATCTGTTGATCTCGTGCAATATAAAGCAGTAACGCCATATCCAAGTGATACTACACAAATACCTACCATTGCCATAGATAAAAGTAATAAATATTTGGTGTCATATACTACTCCTACTAATAATTACTCTTATGAGCAGAAGGGTGTTGATTTTAATATTGACTTCGGCCGTATTAATTCTATACGAACTTCTTTCGTTTTAAATGGATCTTGGAAAAGGTTTAAGAGCTGGAATAATAATTATTCGTTTGGAAATCATAATAAAGCTACTGATTATGCAGATTATCCTGATATGGGTGTTTATGAGAAAGGTAATGTGAAAAGTCATTATGATAATATTACTACTAATCTTATAGTTACACATAATATCCCGCAAATAGGATTTGTAGTAACTGTTACTGCTAATGTAATTTGGAGAGAACGTTCTTGGAGTACTTATGGAAATGATAGTATTCCTGTGGCTTATATTTCTAGAACTGATGGAAATATGTATAATTTTGATCCCAGTCTAATAGAAGAACCTGAATATACAAGTCTTGATAACAGACCATATATCAACCCTTTGAGATATAAAATAGATGATTATATGTCTCCTGTATTATGTATGAATGTAAATATTACTAAAGAGATTAAAGATTTCTTAAGAGTTTCTTTTTTCGCTAATAATATGTTTAGAAGTACTCCTTTATGGGAGAGTAAAGTTTATCCTGGAAGTTATACTAGAAGGAATAGTAATAAATTCTTCTTCGGTTTATCATTAACTGCCACTATTAAATAAATTTAATCTTTAAGAAAATGAAAATATATAAATTAAATATTCTAATAATTATAGCAGCTATTCTATCTTTGAGTTCATGTGTTGACATGATGCAGGATGCCTCAGATGCTACGAAAGTGCAGAAAATAGAAGTATCTTATAAGATAAATTCAGTTACAGGTTTTGTGCCTCTTGAAGGAGATGCACCTGTGGATGATAATTTCTCTGTTGCAGGACTTAATGTTAAGTTCATAAATTTTTCTGAAGGAACTGAAGAAACAGGCACAGCTGACGCAAATGGAATAGTAAGTGTTCAAATAATCCCTGGTGTATATAATGTTTCTGTAGCAGGAACAGTAGATAACGAACTTGGAAAATATTATCTAAATGGGCTCGCTCAAAGTATAGCATTTACTGAGCCTATCACTAAGTCTGAAGCCGAGACGAATTCAGATCTTTCTATGAATATCAGGCCTTCTAAAGTAGGACCTTTATGTTTCTCAGAAATATATTATTGTGGAGCTCCTGGTTATTATTTTAGAGATCAAACATATCAAATTTATAATAATGGTGATGAGACATATTATCTAGATCATCTTTGTCTAGCTCAGCTATATCCTCAGAATGCTACTGCTCACTTACCTGAATGGCCAGAAAGTGAAGGGAAAGATAATTATACTTATGCTGCTACCATGTGGCAAATTCCAGGAAATGGAACTGATTATCCTTTAGAACCTGGAGAATCTATAATTATAGTGCAAGAAGCTGCTGATCATACCAAAATTAAATCTTTTAAAGGTACTTATGGTGGAATAGATAATTCTATGGCAGAATGGGAATGCTGGTCAGGTAATGCATCTCGTGTTAATGCCGAAGTTCCTGATTTACCATATGTTTTTTGGGCTGGGCGTGTAAATAGAATTCAATGGTTAACTGCCGTAAAGGGTTCAGCTTTCGCACTTTATCAACCAGGTGAAGCATTAGATATTAATGATACGGATTATTGGCAAGATGGCGTTAATGTTATTACTCCTATAGGTAAAACTTATGGTTTTGCTCGTTTAACTCCAGACAAAATAATAGATGCTGTGGAATTAATCCCAAATATGTCAAGTTTAGATATGAAACGTATTCCTGGATTTATAGATGCTGGAGCTACTTCTGTTGGAGCAGCTTATATAAATAAAAGTGTAGCAAGAAAAGTTATAGATCATCGTGATGATGGTACACCAATCTATCAAGATACTAATAACTCTACTAATGACTTCGTTATAGAAGACATTCCTATGATAAGAAGAAATGGAGAGAAAGTTCCTTCTTGGAGTCCATCTAACGAATAATTATTAATAAATCATGAAAAAAAAGAATTTAGATATGATAAAGAATATAAAAATGTTGTTGAGCTGCACGGTGTTACTTTCTCTTTCTATACAATTTAGCTATGCTCAAAAGACAAAAACATATATAGAAAAGTTAAAAATGAGTAATCAATGGTTTTATAATACCAATAATGCTGCTGGTCTTCAACTTGATAACATAGAATATTATAGCCAATTAGAAGCCTTTTATAATTATACCAATGGCGATTATAAATTCGCTCAGGAAGGTAAAAAGAATACAGGATATGGATTTTATACCGATGGTGGTGGGAATGTTAAATCGTTAAAGAATGCTTTTGCTTGGGGCAGTTTTAATTATTCTCGTACTAAAAAAAGAGATGCTGAGTATAATGCATCTTTAATTGATCCTTTAAGGGGTACTCCTTTTTTTATAGCTGATGATAATAAAAGTAATTGGATAAATCAGAATTATAATTTAAGTATGAAATTAGCCTCTCCTATCATGTTTGACCATTTTATATTGGGGATATCTGCTAATTATATAAATAGTATAGGAGCTAAACAGATAGATCCTCGTCCAGAAGTTTTACTTTCTAAAATTCAGGTTATACCTTCTATTGTATATTTTACAGGAAAGCATTCTATTGGCTTAGATTTTAATTACAATTCTCGTAGAGAAGACGGGACAGCTTCTAATTCTATTAATCTATTCAACCAAACAGTATGGGAATTTGTCGCTCCAGGATATTTTCAAAAAGGAGAAATTGGCGGTAACGGGCTGTCTGGTCTTAGAAATTATAATGCTAATGCTATGGGTGGTGGCCTTCAGTATGGTTATAAATTGGGAAAAGGCCAGGTTTTACTTTCTGGAAATTATTTATATAAAGTAGAAGATGTTACTAATAGTTATTCTGTGCCTAAGTTTGTTGGGACTACTAAAGATATTACTTATGATATAAAGTTGAATGTAAAATATAATTTTAATGCATCTAATTTACTTTTAGCAGAATTAAGTTATAGTGATAGAAGTCTTGATGGTATAGAGTATATTCAAATATATAATAATGACTTCGAAAATGCTTCTTGGGATGTTATAGCTAAAAATATTAGGTCTAATTTTGACACTAAAAATACGAAACTTCAATTAGATTATTTTAAAAGTAATGATAATGGTTTAGCATATAATTGGAAAGCTCATTTAGATGTTAATTTACAAGATTATTCTTATATTTATTATATACCTAAGAGTACTGAAGATGTTACTAATCTTTATATTAATTTAGGATTGAATAAAAATTTCAAATTAGAATCAAATTCTTTAAATGTGGGATTCCATACAGGATATAAATTTAATCAAGATAAAGGTTTATCTTATACTGGTGTTCATGCTGATTCACAGGCTTATACAGATTTTACTTTAAGGGATTACGATTATCTTTCATCTGATAACTTCAGATTAGGAGCAGATGTTACATTTAATTTCAATTCTCTGGTACAGGGTGCTTCTTCTTTGTTTACTAAACTTACTGCCGATTATTATAAGGCTAATGATGACCTTGATTTATTTGATAATAGGACTTTTTTAAATTTAACTATTGGTCTTATTTTTTAATAAATATATGCATAAAGAACTAAAAAAACTGATTCAATCTATTAATAGAATTAACACTGCTAAATAATTAAAATGAAGAAAATATTAATTGTACTATTTATATTTCTTTCTACGTTAGCTAATGCTAAGATAAAAGAAATTAAACCTACGATAAACTCTAAGACGTCTTTCGGTATTTTTATCGATAATGATAGTTATAATTTCACTAAAGATGAGGTAATTGCTTATAAAAATGTGCTTGAGAGTGAGGGGCTTGGCACTTATATTTTCGTAGTTGAAGATAGTTCCCCAATGGAGATTCGTAGTAAGATATTGAAATATTCAAATATAAAAATGCCTCTTGAGGGGATAGTTCTTATTGGAGATATTCCTATTCCTATGCTTAGGGATGCTCAGCATTTAAGTTCTGCTTTTAAAATGAAACAGACTGCTGATTGGAAAATTTCTTCTATCCCTTCTGATAGATATTATGATGATTTTAGTCTTAAATTTAATTTTATAAAACAAGATGAGGATAATCCATTGTATTTTTATTTTTCTTTAGATCCGAGCTCTGAGCAACAGATACATAGTAATATTTATTCTGCTCGTATCAAACCTATAGTAATTAAAGGTGTAGATAAAAATGTATTGTTGGCTAGATATTTAACTAAGGTTGTTCGCTTACATAAGGAGTCAAGTAGTATTAATAATATGTTTGTCTTTTGTGGGCATGGCTATAATTCAGAATCGTTGGATTCTTGGGAAGGTGAACAATGGGCTTTAAGGGAACAATTGCCTTCTCTATTTACGAATGGAAATAGAGTGCGTTTTTCTAATTTTAATACTAAATTTCCAATGAAACCATATATCCTTCAACAGATACAGGATACGACTATGGACATTGCCCTGTTTCATCATCATGGGGCTGATGATACGCAGTATATTAATGGTTATGAAGATATTAGCGATGTAGATGGTTCTATAGAGAATATTAAACGTTATCTTAGGAGTAAGGTGGTTGATAAGAAAGATTCGTTAGAGAGAATAGATTATTTTATGAAGAAATATGATATAAATCGTTCATGGTTTGATTTGTCGGATTCGACTAAAGTGTCTGATTCTTTATATGATGCTTCTTTGGATATTTATTCTAGTGATATTGATCAGATTAGGACATATCCTAAATTCGTGATGTTTGATGCTTGTTATAATGGGTCTTTTTATATGGATCATTATATAGCTGGTTCTTATATTTTTAATGAGGGGAATACTGTCGTTACTTTGGGAAATACTGTGAATAGTCTTCAGGATAAGTGGCCTGATGAGTTAATTGGGTTACTTGCTCATGGTGTACGTGTTGGTGTATGGGCTAAGAATGTTAATTATCTTGAAACTCATTTGATTGGGGATCCTACTTATAGATTTGCTAATGAGTATGGAGATAATTTGGCTGAAAAGATTAATGATAATTTTATTAGTGGTTCAAATAAAAAGGCAATTAATAAATATTGGTTAAGGAATCTTTCTTCTAACAAGTGTGTCGAGGGAAGTGCGGATGTTCTTTCTATTTCTCTTAGGATGTTGTTTAATAATTATTATGAGGGTATTGAGGATTTATTGGTTAATACTTTTAAGGTTTCTAATTTTTTCGCTGTAAGAATGGAGTGTCTTAATTTATTAGCTAAAATTAATGGTGAAGGGTTGCGTGAGGTTCTTCCTTTGGCTCTTGAGGATAATTATGAACTTATTAGAAGATTTGGTATTGAGTATATATCTAGGTGTGGGGATGAGGGATTTATTCCTTATTTAGTTAAAGCTATTAATAGGGAAATTTTATCTAATAGGTTTAGTTATTATTCAAAGAGCGTTATAAAAGTGTTTCCATCTGAAAAGATATTGCCTGTTTTGGAGGATGTGTTTGCTAATAATAATTTAGCTCCTGATTATAGTAGTTATAGTCTTTATCTTTCGAATATAAAGAGGTATAAAAGAAGTACTGCTGAGGATATAAAACTTATTTTCGATAAGGGGGCTAAATCAAAGTATAGAATTATGAATATTAGAGCATTTAGAAATTATCATTGTCATTATGCTGTGCCTGATTTAATAAGGTTTGCTACTGATAAATCTCAAGATTTTGATCTTAGAATGGCTATGATTGAGGCTTTAGGTTGGTTTGATATGTCTTTTAGGCATCAAGAAATAATAGATGCTTGTAAAAATATTATTACTATTGATGATAATCCAAGTATACAGAAAGAATGTAAAATGACTATAAGCAGACTTAAGCCTGCTTATTAATACTTTAATTACATAGTACAGATAGGGAGAGCAAAAGAAAAGTCTCGGTCCACGCGGACGTGGGGGACCGCCAGCTATGCTGGTGGTGTCTTTCCCTGAAAAACGTTGACTCCAAAAATTAAATAAATAATTATGGAGTTAAATACACCAAAACAGATTATGTATTTCGATGAAGCCATTCGTTTACATAAAAAAGGATAT